>Ga0315904_10006727_pt1 | contig 15636 bp, 16 predicted proteins | sample LakEriMetagenome_6_FD_203529 | JGI IMG/M metagenome (GOLD analysis project Ga0315904, IMG submission 203529) | Freshwater fungal communities from buoy surface, Lake Erie, Ohio, United States - Buoy 12 MA120 | ecosystem: Environmental > Aquatic > Freshwater > Lake | place: USA: Lake Erie, Ohio... | reverse complement strand
TAGGGATAGTCTACAACGCGGTGGACAGGTTACTGCCGTGGAAGCGGTACCGCCACGTCACCTCGGGCACGCACGCGAAGACGGCATTCTGGTCGAGAGCGCGGAGCCAGAAATCCCAATCCTCGAAGCCGTGCGCCGCATCGTCGCGCCAGCCGAGCGCGGCGCAGAGATCAGCACGGATCATGCTCGTCGCCGGGATATAGTTGCCGCGCCTAAGCCGGTCCGCATCGAACGGCGCGTTCGGATTCCACCCGCCGCGACCCTCGACGTGGCAATACGTATAGATGATGTCCGCGTCGATTCTGGTCGCGAGCGTGGCGAGATGATTCGTCAGCATCACGTCATCGTCAGCGATCTGCGCGATCCACTCGGCGCCCGCCTCGAGTGCGGCCTCCGTCAGCGCGTTCAGACACCGCGCCGGCCCCTGCCGCTCATAGTCGAGATGGATGAGATGCGCGATCGGCTGGAGCGTCTGCGCGGCCACGGCCGCCATACACTCGGCGCGGAACTCGACCCGTTCCGGAAGGCTCGCCGTGACGACTGCAATCCTCGGCGTCATGCGACCCCGCGGAAGGCGTGCTTCATGTCAAGCCGCAACTGCAAGGCTTCGTTCCAGCGGTCCCATACGTCCGTGCTCAGAGAGAGTTCGTCATACTCGCGCGGCAGGCGGGGATCGCGATGCGTATTCGATCCGAGGACGCGAGCAGGCGAGCCTGCGACCTTGCAGAACGGCATCACGTCTTTGATGACGCTCGCATTCAACCCGATCATTGCCGACTCGCCAACGACGCACCAGGGGTGTGTGATCGCTCCCTGACCGAATGTCGCATCCTGATCGATGATCGTGAAGCCGCCGAGCGTGCTGCCCGTGCTCAGCGTGACGCGATCGCCGACCTGCGAGTCGTGCGAGATATGCGAATACGCCATCACGAGCGCGTCAGCTCCGACGCGCGTCTCGTCGACGATGCCGTGATGCACGGTGACGTACTCGCGCAGACACGCGCCGCGACCGATCACGATCCCGGCGTGCCTGACGGGCGCGTCGAGGCCGCTCGGATAGGAGCCGCGATGCTGCGGCGACCCGCCGATCATCGCGTGCGCGCCGATGTAGACGTCGTCTCCGATGCGGCACGGGCCGGTAATCACGGCGTACGGTTCGATCGTCACGTTCTCGCCGATATCGACGTTGCCGCGAATGATGACGGTGTCGTGAATCATGCCTGCTCGATGTCCTCCAGGGTTGCGATGACGCGATGCTCGAGCGTCATATCGTGATCGCCCGCGTTGATTCTGCGAGCCATGTCGGAGAGGCTGCGCTCGACAGGTGTCGGCGCCGCCTCGTCGGCGAGCTGGTCCCACGACGTATCTCCGCCGGAGCAGACGAGACGCATCGTGCGGCGCTGCTCCTCGGCATCTGTACGCGCCGTGAGCGTCGCTACGGCCCAATCCGTGTCGAGCCATACGTGAAGATGATGATCGCCGCGGTCGACGCTACGGACGCGCCACGGTGCGTCTCTGAGCGCGTGCAGGAGCGCGACGTCGTGAACCATCATGTCGTGAAGGATCGGCGCCGTCGACCGCGTGCCGACGGCGAAGCGTTCCGTCGTGACCTCGAGGATGTTCCCCCATGATGCGGATTCGGTCTGCATCTGGTGGAACGTCCAGGCGTGACGCATCGTGTAGTCGATCACGGCGACGCGCTTCTTACGCTGCGCCAGCGAATCGATGCGGCGCAGGTCGGCGAGGCTCGTCGCGCCCGGCTTCGCGATCATCACATTCGCATGACGCGCGAGCGCCATCATCGCCGCCTCGACCTGCGTCCCGATCGGCGACGCGATCACGACGAGCTGCGGCGTCGTGAAATCCAACGCATCCGAAAGTGTACGAAATGTATACAGATTCGCCGCTCGTGCGACCGCTCGCCGATCCGCATCGGGATCATGAACGCCGGCGACGAAGAAGCCCGGATGGTCGAGAAGGTTCCGCGTCAGGACGCCTCCCCAATACCCGAACCCGGTGACGAGCGTCCGGATCACCAGGACTGCTGGAGTCGCGTCGCGAGACTCCACTCCATATCGCGCGGCAACCCATTCACCGCCTGCGCCCAACGGTACTCGTACAGAGCGTGATTCGCGGCGTGCGTCTCGCGATTGCGCTCCGCCTTGACGGGATCGCTCGCAATCGTGCTCGAGTTGTCGTGATGCACAATCGCAGCCGACTGCACGAACGTCATGCCATGCACGCGGGCACGACGCTCCCAATCGACATCCTCCATGTAGGCAGGGTGAAAGCGTTCGCAGAAGAGGCCGACGCGCCTGATCGCGTTCGCGCTGATCCACGTACAGCACCACGGCGGAGCGCCCGCCTGGACGACGTCGGCCTCGTCCGTGTCCTGCGAGAAGATCGCTAAGGCATCCTCTCCGAAACAGGCGTCAGAGTTCAGGAGAAGCCACCCGCTCGCGTGCGGCGTCGCCTTGATGCCGAGGTTCCAACTAGTCGCGACGCCGAGATTCGACGGCATCTTCCACAGGAAGCGGCGCTTCGCGATCATCCGCATCTGGATTGTGTCAAGGTAGTGATCCGGCAGGCCGTTCCCGTTATCGATGACGATCAGCGTCTCGACCTCGTCAAGGCTTTCGATGGCGCGCTCGAGCAGGTCATACCGATTCAAGACCGGGATGATGACGACGTCGATCACGGCTGCCACGTCGCGAGACGCTGCATAATCGGCCGCCAATGCTTCGCGTAGACCGCGTCAGCCTCGTACGCCTTCGCGAAGTTGAGCGCCTCCTGACTCGTCGTGCCACGCTCCCGCGCGTACGCATCCTCGAGCGCCTGGACGATGTGATGAACGTGCGGCGTGAAGAACCACGAATCCTGATTCGGATCCCACAATGGCTGCCCATCGATCACCCATCCATCGCCGACGAGCTCGGGCTGCGCGCTGAACGCACTCACGATGACCGGCGTCCCGCACGCCTGCGCCTCGATGACGGGCACGCCGAAGCCCTCGCCGGCGCTCGTCGCGAGCAAAACGTCCGCGTCCGTGTAGAGCGCGGCGAGCGCCGTCTGCGGGATGTTCATCCGGTAGAGGTACTGATTCACGATGCGGACCTGCTCAGGCTTGATGCCACACGCGGCGACGAGGCGCTTCACGTCGACACCGCCGAGCGCCGCCGACTCGTCCGTATGCAAGTAGAGGATCGCGTCGGGACGGTTCTGCGCGAACACGCTGAACGCGAGGAGGTTCTCGCCCCAGCACTTCCGCGGCGGCGTCCGACCCTTATTCGCAGAGTTCATCATCACGACGAACGCATCGGGATCCTCAACACCCATGATGTCGCGGCCGCGGATCTTCTTCCCCTGCGCGTCTAGGAAGGTCGGCGTCGGCTTGAAGACGCTCGCGTCGAAAGCGTGCGGCGCATACTCGTGCTCGATCTTCTCCAGCTCCAGCATTCGCGAGCCGAACTGACTCATCGCGATCGGCAGGACGTTCGGCTTCTTCAACCATCGGATCACGTCCGGCGGTGCGGGCTGGTGATCGATCGGCACCCATGCGGCGATCTTCTCGATCTGATCGATGCTCGGATTCTTCAGCGCCCACACATCAAAGAGCGTGACGACGGCACTCGGCAGCGGCGACGCGCTCGACCAATGCTGCCAATGCGCGCAGAGAATGTCATCGCTGTACGGCGAGACGCCCGTCGGGTACAGCTTGACCCCGTTCCAATCCGTCTCCGAACCCTGGAGGCCGAAGTTGCACGCGACCGCGACCTCGTGCCCGTCACGCTTCAGACGGTCGACGACCTGCGCCGTCTGCACGCCGTAACCCGTAGCGGCGAAGGGAGCATTGCTCGCCCAGAGGACGCGCGTCGGCTGGATGCCAGGCTCGACGTGCTTCGCTTTCGCAGCCGCTCGACGCATCTGCCGATTCGACACATTCCCTCCCTAAAGACTAAGGGCCGCCGGTCCGAAGACCGACGGCCCATAGGCTACCACTCGGAGTCGCGTACTAGGACGCGGCGCCGACGAAGTACTTGACGTGGCTCGACTGCACGAGAGCCGAGTCGACGCGCATGGTCGCGCGCAGCGTAGTCAGGTCCGCGTTGAAGGCGAACTCGTCGCTGCGATCGATGCGGATCCCGCCCACGGTGCGGACGTAGAAGGACGGCAGGTGGCCGACCAGGACCGACTTGACCGCGGTGCCGGCGTTCGCCATGTGCGGGTTCTCGTACACCTCCTTCCCGAGCAGCAGGTCGCGGCGGTCGCCGCTAGCAGCCGGGTCGAAGATGTAGTTGCCGGCGGTGTCCTTGAGCTTCCGGACCGCGCCGATCGACGAACCGTTCATGAGCCAGCCCACGCCCGGGAGCAGGCGCGCCGCGCCGTCTAGGGAGTAGTACAGGTCGATGAGGTTGTCGGCGGTGAAGGCGCCGGAGACACCGGTGCCGCCGGTGATGCCCGAGCCGGCCGCGGAGACGATGCCCTGCGGCTGGACGGTGCCGGTGCCGTTCGTGAGGGCGGCCTGGACGTTGTAGCCGAGGCCGTTGCCGATCTGCTCCGACAGGAAGCCGAACAGGTCGACGCCGTTGTCCTCGATCAGCTCGCGGCTGACCTGGATGAGGAAGCCGTACTTGTACGCGCCGAGCGTCGTGAAGGCATTCAGGGTCGGATCGCTTTCCGACATCACGGCGCCCTGAGCGGTGACGGTGCTCGAGGACGAGTACGAGGACAGGCTCGGGATCTGGAGGTTCTCGCCGCCGGCCGTGTTCAGCACGGTCGAGACGTCGAGCATCGGACCCACGAGGCGGGCCTTGAGGAGGACCTCGTCGAAGAACGAAGTCGGCACGGGGCTGCCGGTAGAGCTGGTCAGCATGTCGCGCCGCTCGAAGTTGTACGACCGGATCTCGCCCTTCGCGAGAGCCCGGATCGCCTCCGCGTCGGAGTCGTCGCCCGCGGGCTCCTCGTCCGTGCGGATCTCAGCCGCGACCGCGTCGAGGCGCGCCGCGCGCTCCTCGTCGGCCTTCAGCTGCTCGATGATCTGCGCGCGCGAGTCGAGCTCGGCGGAGATCTTCTGGTACTTCTCCTCCTCGTCGCCGGTCAGGTCGCGCTTCTCAGCGGCCGCCGTGTCGAGCAGGTGCTTCGCCTCGTGCCACGCGGCCTGGCGAAGATCGTGCTGGCGCTTGATGTACTCGGACATCTGCGATCTCCCTTCGGAAATCAAGTTGGGGTTGACTGCCGGCCGCGGCTCCGCGAAACCGAAACACCCGACGCGGCTCCGCATCGGATACCAGAATCATAACCCCGCGAAATAGTGAAACGAGGATTAGCCGCGAAACGCTAGACGCGCGCCATTAGCACGTCGAGCTGCTTCTGCTTCATCGCCAACTTCGCGGCGACATCATCACGCTCGGCGCGCAGCTTCGTCACGGCCTGATCGAGCACGGCGGCGAGCTCGTCGTCGAGCGTCTCGCCCTTCTCGAGCGCCGTGATCGCCTCGTTCAGCTTCTCAGCCTCGAGGCCCGTAGCGTCGACGAGGCCGTCCAGGCTGCGGACGCTGGCAGCCGTTGCCTCGTATGCCGGGAAGCCCGTCACGATCGACACCTCGTGCAGACGAACCTCGCGCAGTTCGCGCTCCTGCCCGTCATCGCTCCACGAGTCGCCGCCCTTTGGGACGCTAAAGCCGAAGGACATCGAGTCGATGTCGCCGCGCTTGAGCAGGACTGCCATGTCGCGGCCATCCGTCGTGTCGGGCAGGTCTGCCTCGACCTCGAGGCCGCGCTGCGACTCCGACAGGCGGAGCGTTCCGGCGCGCTTCGAGGCGAGGACACGCGAAGTGTCGTGATTGACGAAGAGCTTGATCTCGTTACGCGAGCGCAGCGAACGCGCGAACGCGCCCGGCGCGATACGCTCGATGAACGGAAGCGGCTGGCTCGGCGAGTTGAACGCGGCCGCCAGGCCGACGAACGTCATACCGTTGCCCTCCGTCGCGTTCCGAATCTCGAACTCGTTGACCGTGACGCGACGCTGCTCGACCCCGTTCTCCATACGAAACAGGGTAGCACCGGGGCGCTCGCGAACGGAGATCCCCGGATACCATCGCCGATCCTGCTCCTCCTCCTCGGCGGCAATCTGGTCGCGCTTCCGATTGAACCATTCGATCGCCGGCTGCGGATCCAGCGGATCGATGCCCCAAAGGTAGAACGCGACGGCGCCGTTGCCCGGCCAGCCGTCCGCGTCCGCGTCAGAGTTCTGCGGCGCGTCAAGATCCACGAGATGCCGAGCCGCCCAGGCGGCAACGCGCACGACCTTGTCCTCTGACACCTCGCCGGCCGCCATCAGGCGAGCCTCGCGGATCGTGCGCTCGACGAGGCCGTCGCCACCATAGCCTTCGGCGCGCAACTCGAGGCCGCGCGCGGCAGCGTCGCGGATGTATTGCGGCAGCGTGAGGTCGACCTGGCGATCCTCGCCGCGCGTCGACTTCGGATGATCCTCCGGCAGGAGATCATTATCCGTCACATAGTTCGCATCCTCGGGCGCGCCCGTGCGGAGCAAATACAAGAAAGCATTCACGCGAGCCATCGCCCACGCTCCACGCGACACGCCGGGGCGGTGACTCGTCGAGTACGCGCCAGCGCCGCGACGATACACGGCGGCGAGCTGGCCGAACGTCGTCCGCGTCCAATCCGGCCGGTCCTCCTCGAGCATCCGCTCGTTATGGTCCGTCGCCTTATTGCGAAGCGCCGTCTCCGTTCGCGCACTCAACTCGATATCGCCGCCTGGACCACTCGCCGACCCGGGCTCATTCTCGTCCGAACCTTCGATCTGATCCTCGGCGGGCGCCGGCGTTGACTGCGGATTGACCTGCCGCTCGACCATCTCCGGCAGTTCTGCCGGATCGACGGCGTCAGGCGTCAGCGTCGTGATGCCGATCCGCGCGTACTCGGCGCGAATGTCCTCGTCGTTCTCGATCGCTAGTTCGATGTTGTAAACGTCGAGGAGATCCTTCACCGTCTCCGACTTGAAAGCGAGCGAATCCGCATCCGCGTTCGGCTTCATAAAGAGCTGGTCCCAATCAACGTCCGCCGCCTCGAGTTCGGCGATAGTCATCGCGCGATCATCCTCGATGCGAGCCGTGACGATGATGACCTCGCCCTCGTACTCGTCGACGAACTCCACGACGTTCGCGATCGGATCACCATCAAAGGTCAGAAGCGTGCCGTCGATGTCGACGATGATCGCGGGCGGGCCGTCGAGGTTGCGCTCGCCGCCGGGCTCCATGCCCTCGGCAATGCTGACCGCGACCATCTGATCGATCGCCGCCTGCTTCGTCTCGTGGCAACCGATCACCTCGCCGTCGTCCTTGATCGTCGCCCACCCGTCGCAGTCCGGGCTCGTGTCCGTAATGAAATACGGCATCGGCTAATCCTGTCGGATGACTGCGACCTGGACAGCGGTCCCGCCAGCGAGAGCCGCAATCGACTCGCCAGCGTCCATCGTGAGCTGAATCGTCTGACCCGCACGAAGCCGGTACGCCGACCCGTTCGCGCCGAACCACACTTCGTGCTGACCGTTGAAGTCCTCGGACCAGACGAGATCGAAGAAGACCTTCGTCTCCTGATTGCCACCATTCACGAATCGCATCGCGTACGTGCTGGACCCCTTCAGCGTGTAGATCTTCTCCGAATCCGCAGAACCAGACACCTTGTGCGCGGACGTGACGAGTTCCGTCGCGACGACAGTGCCCCCCGTCACGCTCGTCGCCGAGTCGAGCACGGCCTGAGCCGTCGTCGGCGATTGGCGATTCAAGTTGTAAGACGCGATCGGAGTCCCAGCCGACGTGACCGTTCCGCCCTCGATCAGAGTCGCCGTCACCTCGGCGCCCGTCGAGACGATCTGGTAGGAGATGAACTGAACACCGCCAGGCGGCGTGACCATTGAGAAACTCGCCGTGCCGCCGGATGCGATCGTGAAGACCCGCGACATCTCAAACGCGAGGCCGGCGCGAGAGTAACCGCCATCGACCGGGTCCGGCTCGAGGTTCTGGATCGTGACGCGCTGCGCGTCCGTGCTCGGCGCGAGGATCTGCGCGAGCGCCGTGCCGAGCGTGTAGACCGTCTGGCTGATAGCCACTATGCGTCACCGTCGACCGGGTAGGCCGCCTTCGGATTCTCGGGATCGATCTGACTGATCGGCTGGAGTTGCGTCGTCGGAAGACCCGTATGCGGAATCGCGGGCAGGTCGAGCGCGGCAAGGATCGAAGCGGGATCAAAGCCGGAGAAGACGAGGCGCTGAACGATGCCCGACTTCTTCTCGAGCTCCGTCAGGTTCGCAGCGTCCAGGTCGACGTTCGCGAGAGGGACGCGGTAGACGTCGCCGCCATCGACGGGCGGCATGTCCTCGATGCGGCGGATATCGTTGATGGATGACCATCCGTTGACGAGTGCCGAGGCGTGCGCCGCGTATCGGCTTGCCTGGTCGCCACGCTGGAGGGCGTCGACGTTGAACTTCAGGAAGGCGACGCCCGGTAGGAGCGTCGAGTAGGCGTCCTCGATCTTGACGATGTACGGGCGGAGCGTGTGCTGGACGAACTGGATGCCGTTCTGCTCGACCGAGGCGTACGACATCGCGCCCGGCGTCGTGACGCCGATCATGCTCGGCGGGCAACGGAACGTGCGTGCGATCTCCTCGACAGCGAACTGCCGCGACTCCAGCATCTGCGCCTCATTCGGCTCGACGCTCGTCTTCGTGAACTTCGCCCCGCCGAACAGGACACCCGGCCGGTGCGACCGGCGCACACTCTTGTGCTGGAGCTCGAAGGAATCGGCGAGATCCTTCGCCTGCTCGCGCGTCAGCGCGCCAGGGTATTCGATAATGCCGCCGACCTGCGATCCCTGACCGAAGAACAACTGCGCGAACGTGTCGAGCGCCTTCGACAGGCCGAGCGTTTCCTTGACCATGTCGATCCTGGACCGGCCGCGCAGCTCGCCCGGCAGGCGCAGCTCCGTGATGTGGATCATGTCCTCTGACGCGATGACGTCGCGATTGTCATAGACGAACTCGGGGCGCCGCGTCACGCGGTTCAGGCGAACCTCGACGTTGCGAGGATTCAGCACGATCAGGCCGGCGATGCCCTGATCGTCGCGCAGGATCCGCGTAAACGAGTTGCCATTCAGGAGCAGGCTGACGAGTACCTGCTGGAAATGCTCCGTCCTGGAGACGCCGATCTCGGGAGTGTCGAGCCACTCGGGGCGCGGACGGAACGGCGTGCGCGTACCGTCGCGGCGAATGTACGTATCGACCGGCAGCGTCGAGATGCTATCGGCGATCAGGCGGACGCAGGCGTAGACGGTGCCGAGCTTCAGCGCCTCATCCTGATTCATCGTCACGCCCGACGCGGTCGTGACCATCAGGTCGCCGCCGGAGCCGAAGATCGTCTGGAAACTCAGCGCGCGCTCCTCGCCGGAGTCGACGCTCGGATTGAAGATTCTACTGAGCACGCGACCTCTCGACGGCAATGGCGAACACTAGGAGGAAAATCCCTGCCGCGATGATGCCAGCGGGCGGGAAGATGAGTCCCGCGCCAACGCTGACAGCCGCCGCGCCAATGACTTCCATTGCCAATATGATAGCCGCCCTATTCATACGCTAAAGAACCCTGGCGCGATCATCGTCTCAGACTGCACGACTCCACCATACACAGCCATAACCCCGGCAACTAGGGCGTCGATTCGCTGCCGCTGACGGATCTTCGACACCTTCCAACCGCGGTCCGTCATCACGGCGGCGGCCGATAGGCAGTGAGCTGTCAGTCCGTCAGGATCGTCGCCAGCGTGGACGATCTTGCCCTCGCCGAGCATTGAATAGAACGCCTGATAGGCGTCCGCCATCGTCGCCGAGTTCTGCGGCATCGTCACGACCGGGATACCTTCGGCGTCGAGGACCTGCGCGGACCGCTCGAAGAAGCGCGGATCGTAGAAGACGCCGGCGAGGTGATAGTCATCATTCACGCGGCGGACGTAATCTTCGATCTCCGTTAGGTCGACATTCTGTCCAGGGCGCGGCGTCCAGATCTGCGCGCGAATCATCACCCGCCCATCCTCGAGCTCGTGCGCCATCACGACGGCCGTCGAGTCGTGAACGATGCCGACGTCGACGCCGAGCGTCACGCGACCGCCGATCGGAATCTCAGCATCGCGATCGATCGCAGCATTCCACCACTCGGCCGGGATCCACGCCTGCGAGCCCGCGACCCATACGCAACCGTGGAACTGCAAGACCTCCTCGGCCGTGAGTTCGGGGTTACTCGCCTGACGCGCCAGATACTCCTCCGTGATCCACGACGCCGGGTTCGCAAGTTTCATCGCGGCCGTGTCCGTCGGATCCTTCGTCGGCGCGGCATAGTTATAGATCAGCGTCCGCGCGTCGTGATTACGGCTGATCGTCAGGCCGTCATGCTTCTCAAGTTCGCCGACCGCCTCATTGCGGTCCAGCATCCGACCGAGGATCGACGATTCGCGCTCGTTCGCATCGCCCGCCGTCGTGATCGTGAAGACCTGCGTATTGACGCGGGCGCCGCCGGCGGTCGTCAACGCGGCCCACGCCTTCCGCTGGCTCGGCTTCGTCCAGGCGTGGAGCTCGTCCGCGACGACGAGACTCGGCGAGTAGCCGTGCAGGTTGTCGGCGCTCGACGCCATGCGGAGAATCTTCCCGCCGCCATCCGAGCGGCTGATCTCGCCGACGTACTCGCGCAACGCAACCCCGTCCGAGAGTAGCGGCGAGCGGCGAATGAACTGCACACACGTATCGAACAGACGGCCCGCCTGCTTATCGGACGCTGCGGCGAGCAGGATCTCCGGCTGCGTCTCATCATTGAAGAGGCGGTACAGCGCGTACGCGGCGAGCATCGTCGTCTTGCCGTTCTTGCGTGGGACGATGATGATCGCCGACCGCCAATGCGGTGCCACTCCGGTACCGTCCGCCGTTGCGAGCGCCTCGCCCATGATCTCCAACTGCCACGGCTCGAGACGAAGCGGCTCGCCAGCGAACTGATCGATTGACTGCGTCAAGAACTCCTCGCACCACCACGCGAAATGCTCGACACGCGACCCGGTCGCGTACTCCTCCCAGCGGTCCGTCACGTCTCGAGCTTCTTCGTCGACAACTTCACAACCGGCGGCGCCTTACGATCCGTCGCCGTCGCCGAACCCGTCGGCCGGCCAGGCGGACGCTTCAACGCCTCGGGCTCCAACTTCAACGCGCGGCCAGCGCGAGCCGCATCCTTCTCCGACTCGGCCAGAAGTTTCACAAGCGGATGCGGCACGACAGCACCGTTCGTATGCGTAAAGAGTTTCGGCCGGCCGTAGCTGATCCACTCGGCGCGAACCTCCTCGACGAGGTCGATTGCTCGAGCGAAACGCAGGACCGCGTCGTGGAATCGGCCCGGATCTGGCAGTCCTTCGACGTGCCTGGACGCGAGCACGAACGCGCGGCGACCCTCCGGGCCGAGGTCGTCAGGCGCAGGGCTGTGACTGTCAACGGTCACAGGAACCCCCGTGGCCGTCGCGGTTCCCGTCCCAAAGCATTGGGGCCGGGGTGCCTGCGCGCGCCCGCTCGCAGTCTCGACCCACCCCCCGAACTCGTACGGGGGGCCTAGTCACGCTCGCCTCTCAACGCGGAAGGCAGCCTCGGCGCGCCGGCCACGACCATCGCCTCGAGCCGAGTTACAGGATCGGTGGGCAGGCATCAGCGGAGACGAAGGCTGGCCGGGCACGACATGGTCAGCCGTCCACGGGTCGTCCACTCGCGCATGCTCGCCGCACAACCAGCACGTCGTCGACGGATCGGCGCTGGCGGCATCCCGTACCCGACGCGCCCGACGCGCATAGTCGCCGCGGTAGTGGGCACGCGAGGCGTTCCGGTGCGCCTGCCTCTTCGCTTCGCACGATTCGCAACGCGAACCATTCGCCGTCAGGCCGCGACAGTCCAGGCATATCTGGCGGACAGGCACCCGGCAGCCCCTACCCCATCGCCTCAAGATGCCGGGGGACATAGCCACGCCGCAGCATTTCGACGAAGAGTTCAGCCGCGCCCATCTCAATCGTCTCCGAGATCACCGCGATGACCTTCCGGTCCTGCGAGATATCGCGCACATGGACGACACATCGACCATGCTCGCCGACCTGGAGCCCGACGCGATAGCCATGCTCGTACGCGAGCTGCATGACGCGCTCAAGCTCCGGCATCCGCTCGCACCCATGACCACTCGGCAGACTCACGGCAGCGTCAGCTCCTTCCGCTTCGCATAATCGCGGGCAGCCGACTGGGCCGACACGGGATTCGGATAGCCGAGGAGGTGCGCGATCGCTTCCCAGTCATAGCCTCTCCATCGTAGCGCGAAGCATTCCGCGGACTTCGTCGGGTTGCGCTGAGGCCGATGCGCTTCGGTTAGGGACGAGTCGATGCGGCGCTGCTGGCATGGCGCGCATTGCTTCTCTCGAGCGGTGCGGTACCTGGAGAGGCGAGCGCCGCAGTCCGAACATAGGGTCAGTTCAGCCATGCGCGCGAGTTGGAGAGGATGCTCGGCCCTGTCTCTTCGAGCTGGTCGGGCGGGAGTGTCAGGACGGTTTCGGGTTGTGCTTTGACGAGTTCGAGGACGCGCGTCGCGTACTCGACCGAGTTCGCGTCGTGGTCGCCGTCCTCGTTCGTGCGGATCGTGATGAGTGCGGCGAGGCAGAGGTACGCCGTGGAGTACGCGATCGGGAAGATCTCGGCGGGTCGCTCGTCGTCGGGTACCATTGCCGTGTCATTGTCGCAGCGTCGGCGGCTACTCCGGCCGCGCGCTCCTATGACTTGTGGGGGTGGTGGATGTCATCCACCGAGCCCCTTATAGGGTAGGTGGATCGGTGGATGACGTTTTTCCCTTAGGTATGCGGCTGAGCCATCCACCGAAACGTCTCGGTGGATGACGCTCTCGGTGGATGACATTGGCTTAGATAGAGGCTTCCCATCCACCGAGCGCTTCGGTGGATGAGCGCTCTCGGTGGATGACATCTACCCGTTTTGAGGTAGGTCGCCGCAGAACTTCCAGAGCCACCGATTGCCTCCGCCAGGCTCGCGCTTGCGAGCGAATCCGGCCGCCTCGAGGTCGACTGCGAGCAGTTCCCAGATGGCCCGATCCTCATTCTTGCGGGGACGATAGTTCTCAACTTCCCAGCCAAACGCGGCGAACAGCTCGTCATTCGTGCAGGGCTGGTTGAGGATCTTCATCTTTGCTTGCTCGAGCAGTTCGCGCGCCATCGTCTCGGCGTTGGACTCGTACGCCCGGATGCCGATGCCGCTGATCTGGAAGCGGTGCGATCGCGGCTGTGTTTCGATCGTCAGGAAGAACTCCTGTGGGCGCATCTCGGGGCCGATGCGGTTCTTCGGCATGGAGAGGCGGCGGGCTTGCGTCTCGTCCTTGCCGCCGTGCTTCTCAAGGTGCAGACGAGCGCCAGAGATTGCCGCGTTCATGTCGGATGATCCGGCGTAGTCCTTGCCGCGATTGTCGTGGTGCAGGAGGAGTGTCGCGTAGGGGAATGCTTCGAGGCCTTTCGCGAAGGCTCTGAGCATCCGGCCGACTTCCATCTGCTCTTTCTCGTCGCCGGCCCAGAGGGCGCGTTGGGAGTCGATGATGACGAGGCGGGGATCGTAGGTGTCGGCGATGTGTTGGAAGATCGCGTTTGTCTTGTCTTCGTAGCCGAGGATGGGCTGGTCGACGGTGAAGACGTGGAGGTTCGCGTCGGCGGTGATGGTGGTGTTGTGGATGCGGTGGTGGATCTGGACGGCGGCGTTCTCGCCGTCGAGGATGACGACGCCGCCAGGGTGGATCTTCTTTCCGAAGAGTTCGCCGCCTTCGGGGCGGCTCATCTGCTCGGCGATCTTGAGCGAGAGGTATGACTTGCCGAGGCCGCCGTCGCCGTGAAGCATATTGAGCGTGCCGGGTGCCATGTAGTCGTCCCATACCCATTCGATGATGGGTGGCGCATCATTGACGAGGGTGGCGGTGTCGAGGTGCTGGAGTCGGCTGAGGAGGTCGTCCGTGTCCATACTTGCGATGGTGATGTCGCGCGGCAGGTCGGAAGGCTGGTAGGTGGCGAGGCTGCGCGCGATGCTGCCAACCTCACGATCGGACAGCGGCGGCTTATTGATCCGCAGATTGGCCGCGATGAGGGCGGCGCGGATCTCGTCCTCATTGAAGCCGCGGCGCCTCATCGTCCCGCCGAGCTCCGTAAGGACGGCATTGCGCGAGCCCTCGCCGACTTCGACGTCTTCGTCGATGATCGTTGCGGCCTTTCGGCTTGCACGCTCCTCGAGGTAGGACCGCAGCCACAGGGTTGGCGCTTCGGCCTCGAATGGTGGGCGGTGCTGTATCCATCGGTATGTGGCGCCCGAGGCGTGACGGCTCGGCTCGGCGACGATGTAGGAGACGCCGGCGCGAATGTCGATGCCTTTGTCTTCGTCCTTGCCGGTGCTGGGCGAGAACGCGCCGGTGTCGTCCTTGAATATGATGTGCCAACCCTTGCCGGTCTTCTGAGTTGGGGCGCTCTTGACGGCGTCCATGGTTGCCTGGTCGGCGATCGATGCGAAGCGTTCGCGGGCGGCTTCGCCGTCGAGGTCGAGGACGAGCCATTGCGATGTGCCGGCGACGAGGCCGATGTTCGCGTTGGGCAGCTCGTCCCATTGCATCGTGGCCGTCTCGGGGTCCGTGATCGGTTCGGATGCGCCGTGCTCGGTCAAGGGATGCTTGCCGGGCTTCGTGCAGTCTCTCCAGCCGCACGAGCAGGAGCCATCCTCGCGAATCCAATGGAGTGGCACGACGCCGCAGCCGAGCGCCGCGTACGTCGCGGCCGACGTTCGGAGACTCTTCATCGCCGACCGTGCTGGTACTTGACGACGTTCGTAGCCCGAGCCCAATACGTTTCGATGATCGATCCGATGGGCGGGATCTCGTGGCGATAGTGCTTTATCTCGTGCTCATCATCATGCTTGGGAACCTCGCAGCACGGAAATCCCCATTGCCCATCGATGGTCAGCGGAACAATCCTGTTGCAAGTCGGGCATCCTGCGAGGTACGCATCATGAAGATCGCAGTAGCAGGACTGATCCATCAATGCGTTCAGGCCCCATACGGGATGGCCGGACGATCCGTGGATCATCTCGCCGGGCGTCCCGCCGAGCACTAGGATCGTCTCCTTCCGCGAGTGACCCAATGCGCGGACTGCCTTATCCAATGCGGGCCGCAAGTCCTCCTGCGTGAATGCTGGCTTGATCTCGACGAAGAACTGCTGGCGACCGAAGTCGATATGGAAGTCGGGGATATAACCCTTGAAGTCGACTGGCTCGTACTGCCACGGCCAATCTAGGTAGTCGAACATGATCGCCCACTTCGCCTCGAGGCGACTGCGGAACTCGATCCCCTTGTAGACGGTCGGGATAGCGTGGACTTCGGGCATGGTCTGCTCCTTCTCTAGGTGCGCCTCGCGAGCGCCCGGCGTGATGCCGGTGACGTGATGATACACCCGCCGTCTCGTGTTCCGAGACTAGGGCCGAAAGGCCGACGGCCGCCTCCGAAGAAGCGGCCGCCGGTGCGAGGCGCAG
>Ga0315904_10006726_pt1 | contig 15637 bp, 14 predicted proteins | sample LakEriMetagenome_6_FD_203529 | JGI IMG/M metagenome (GOLD analysis project Ga0315904, IMG submission 203529) | Freshwater fungal communities from buoy surface, Lake Erie, Ohio, United States - Buoy 12 MA120 | ecosystem: Environmental > Aquatic > Freshwater > Lake | place: USA: Lake Erie, Ohio... | reverse complement strand
GCATCGGCGTCGACCTGCACACGGCCGCCGTCGATCCAACGCTGCAGGCGGGCGCGTGAATACTGCGGCAAAAGCTGCGCCAAGGCCGCATCCAGACGCTCGCCGGCCAAGGCCGGCGGGACGGTGAGCTCATGAAGTTCCGTCGAGGGGGTCGTCACAGGGCTATAATGACGCCGTGAAACCGCGTATGCCATCGGCGCTTGCGCCCCTGCTGCTGCTCCTGCTCGTGCTGCCGCTCTCCGCCTGCAGCATGTTCAAGAAGGACGACGACCAGCCCGCCCAAGCCGCCCCGGCGGTGCTCTACGAGCGCGCCCGACGCAGCCTCGACAACCAGGACTTCGAAGGCGCCATCCGCGTCTACGAGGCGCTGATCGCCCGCTTCCCCTTCGCCGCCGAGACCCGCCAGGCGCGCCTCGACCTCATCTACGCCTACTATCGCGGCCGCGAGACCGAATCCGCGCTCGACCAGGCCGACACCTTCATCCGCGAGAACCCCACCCACCCGCGCCTCGACTACGCCTGGTACATCAAGGGCCTCGCCGATTTCGAGCGCGAAGCGAACTTCCTCGAGCGCTGGTTCGGGGTCGACCTCGACCAGCGTCCGCCGCAGACCACGCGCCGCGCCTTCACCTCGCTGCGCAAGGTGGTGGAGGAGTACCCGAAGAGCGCGTACGCCCACGATGCGCGCCGCCGCATGATCCACCTGCGCAACCGCCTCGCCGACTACGAACTGCACGTCGCCGAGCACTACGTGAAGCGCGGCGCCTGGGTGGCCGCGGCGCAGCGCTCGAACCAGATCATCGAAGAATACGACGGCGCCCCTGCGGTGCAGGACGCGCTGCGCATCATGATCCTCTCCTACGAGCGGCTCGAGATGAAAGAACTCGCCGACCGCGCCCGCGGCGTCTACGCGCTCAACTACGGCGGCGACCCGGGCAGCGTGGTGCCGGTGCGCAAGCGCTGGTACGTCCCCTGGGATTGATCCCGCGGCGCACTCAGCGCCGATAACCGCTCGTGATCGGATAGCGCCAGTCGCGGCCGAAGGCGCGGCGGCTCACCCGAACGCCGGGCGGCGCCTGCCGCCGCTTGTATTCGTTGCGCTGCACGAGGTCGAGCACCCGCGAAACGGTCGCGCGCTCAAAGCCCCGCGCCACGATCTCCTCCACCGAGAGATCATCCTCGATGAACGCCTCGAGGATCGGGTCTAGCACCTCGTAGGGCGGCAGCGAGTCGCTGTCCTTCTGGTCGGGACGCAGTTCCGCGGACGGCGGCCGGTCGATGACGCGCTGCGGGATCACCCGCCCCGCGGGCGGTGCGGCGCCCTGCGCGTTGCGCCAGGCGGCAAGCCGGTAGACGAGCAGCTTGCTGCAATCCTTGATGGGCGCGAAACCGCCCGCCATGTCGCCGTAGAGCGTCGCGTAGCCGACCGCCATCTCGCTCTTGTTGCCGGTGGTCAGCACCATCTTGCCGGTCTTGTTGGAGATGCCCATCAGGATGAGCATGCGGCAGCGCGATTGAAGGTTCTCCTCGGCGGCGTCCACCGCACGCCCCGCGAACTCGGCGGAGAGCGACTCGAGCGCCGCGCCGAACATGCTCTCGATGCCGATCACCGAGTGCTTCACCCCGAGGACTCGCGCCTGCTCGGCCGCATCCTCCACGCTCATCGACGCCGTGTAGCGCGAGGGCATCATCACCGCCTGCACCTTGTCGGCGCCGAGCGCATCGACCGCGATCGCGAGCGTGAGCGCCGAGTCGATGCCGCCCGAGAGCCCGAGCACCACGCCCGGGAAGCCGTTCTTGCCCACGTAGTCCCGCACGCCGAGCACCAAGGCGCGGTACACGCTCGCCTCGTCGGCGAGCGCAGGCGCGATCGCACCGGGCTCGGGCACCGGCGCCGCGCCCGGCGACGGGCGGCGGAACACGACCGTGGCGAGCGCTTCCTCGAACGCGGGCGCGCGCAGCACCACCTGTCCCGCCGCATCGGTCACGAACGACTGGCCGTCGAACACGAGTTCGTCCTGCCCACCGACCTGGTTCACGTAGACGATGGGCAATCCGACATCGGCGGCGCGGCGGCGCGCGATCTCCTCGCGCGCATGCTGCTTGTGGAGTTCGTAAGGCGAGGCGTTGGGCACCAGCAGGATCTCGGCGCCCTGCGACCGCGCGAGCTGTGCGGGCTCCGGCTCCCACAGGTCCTCGCAGACGAGCACACCGATGCGGAAGCCGCGGAAGTCCATCACCGAAGGTTGGGTACCCGCGGCGAACCAGCGTTTCTCGTCGAACACGCGGTAGTTGGGCAGACAGGCCTTGCGGTGACGCAGCTGCTCGCGGCCGCCGTCGTAGAGCGTCGCGGCGTTGAAGATGCGGTCGGCGGCGTACTCGGGATGACCGACGAGGATCGCCGTGCCGCGGGCGCCTGCCGCGCCTGTCCCAGCCCATCCCGCGCCGGATCCCGCGCTGGCCGCCGCGACCTGCGACAGCGCCGCCTCGACCTGGCGGCGAAAGCCGCGATGGAACAACAGGTCCTCGGGAGGATATCCCGCCAATGCGAGTTCGGTCGTGACCAGGAGGTCCGCACCGGCGGCGCGTGCGGCCGCAGCCGAGGCGAGCACGCGGGCGGCGTTGCCCGCGACGTCGCCGACCAGCAGGTCCGATTGGGCGAGCGCCAGGCGCAGCGTGTCCATCGCTTGGCTCGCCCCGCCGGCGACCGCGTCAGTGCGCGTGCCGGCGTCAGCGCCGGCCGCGCAGCTGCTCGCTCATGGCGGCGCCGAGCTCCGCCGGGGACTTCACGGTGCGGACGCCGGCGGCCTCGAGGGCGCGGAACTTGTCGGCCGCCGTGCCCTTGCCGCCCGCGATCACCGCGCCGGCGTGGCCCATGCGCTTGCCCGGGGGCGCCGTGACGCCCGCGATGTAGGCGACCACGGGCTTGGTCACGTGTTGTTTGATGAACTCGGCGCCGGCCTCTTCGTCGCTGCCGCCGATCTCTCCGACCATGATGATGCCTTCGGTCTTCGGGTCGTCCTGGAAGAGCCGCAGCACCTCGACGAAGTTGAGGCCGCGCACCGGGTCGCCGCCGATGCCGACGCAGGTGCTCTGCCCGAGGCCGTTGTTGGTGGTCTGGAACACGGTCTCGTAGGTGAGCGTGCCCGAGCGCGAGACGATGCCGATGCAGCCCGGCTTGTGGATGAAGCCCGGCATGATGCCGATCTTGCACTCGCCCGGCGTGATGACGCCGGGGCAGTTCGGGCCGATGAGCTTGACGTTCGTGCCGGTGAGCGCCGCCTTGACGCGCACCATGTCGTTCACCGGGATGCCCTCGGTGATGCAGACCACGAGCTCGACGCCCGCATCGGCCGCCTCGAGGATGGCGTCGGCGGCGTAGCCCGCCGGGACGTAGATCATGCTGGCGTTGGCGCCGGTGGCGCGCACCGCATCGTGCACGGTGTCGAACACCGGACGACCGAGGTGCTGGTCACCGCCGCGGCCCGGCGTGACGCCGCCCACGACCTGCGTGCCATAGGCGATGCACTGCTCCGAGTGGAAGGTGCCCTGCTTGCCGGTGAAGCCCTGGCAGATGACGCGGGTGTTCTTGTCGACGAGGATGCTCATGGATGCTGTTCCGTATCGTTGTTCGGGATGCCGTGCGTGGGGCCGGTGCCGGCGCGCGCTCAGCGCGCCGCGGCGACCGCCTTCTGCGCAGCGTCGGTGAGGTCGGCGGCCGCGGTGACCTTGAGGCCGCTCGCCGCCAGCATCTCGCGCGCCTTCTCGGCGTTGGTGCCCTCGAGGCGCACCACCACCGGCACCTTCACGCCGACGTTCTTCACCGCGATGATCACGCCCTCGGCGATGAGGTCGCAGCGCACGATGCCGCCGAAGATGTTGACGAGGATGGCCTTGACCTTCGGGTTCGAGAGGATGAGGTTGAAGGCCGCCGTGACACGCTCCGCGGTCGCGCCGCCGCCGACGTCGAGGAAGTTCGCGGGCGAACCGCCATGCAGCTTGATGAGGTCCATGGTCGCCATCGCGAGACCGGCGCCGTTGACCATGCAGGCGATGTCGCCGTCGAGCGAGACGTAGTTGAGGTCGTGCTCGCTCGCCTTGAGCTCCATCGGATCTTCCTGGGCCGTATCGCGCATCTTGGCGAGCTCGGGCTGGCGGAACATCGCGTTGGCGTCGATGTTGATCTTGGCGTCGAGGGCGACGAGGCTGCCGTCCTTGGTGACGATGAGCGGGTTGACCTCGACCAGCGAGGCGTCCTTCTCCATCACGAGCCGGTAGAGCGCCATCGCGATCTTCTGGAACTCGCCCACCTGCGCCCCCGTGAAGCCGAGCGCGAAGGCCATGCGCCGGCACTGGTGGGGCTGCAGGCCCGCCGCCGGGTGGATGTTGACGGTGGTGATCTTCTCGGGCGTGTGCGCCGCGACCTCTTCGATGTCCATGCCGCCCGCCGCCGAGCCGATCATGGCGATCTGGCCCTTCTCGCGGTTGAGGGTGAGCGAGAGGTAGATCTCGCGCTCGATGGCCGAACCGGATTCGACATAAACCGTGTTGACCGGCAAGCCCTCGGGGCCGGTCTGGATCGTCGCAAGCCGCGTGCCGAGCATGGCCTGCGCCGCCGCGCGCACCGCGTCCTTGTCGCGGGCGAGCTTGACGCCGCCCGCCTTGCCGCGGCCGCCCGCGTGGACCTGGGCCTTGACGACCCAGAGGCTGCCGCCCAGCGCGTCGGCGGCGGCGACCGCCTCCTCCGGCGTGGCCGCCACGCGGCCCGTCGGGACCGGGATGCCGTAGGCAGAGAAGACTTGCTTGGACTGGTACTCGTGAAGATTCATCCGGGGATCCGTGGTTCGTGGACTACACTTCCCATTGTGGCGAAAAGCGCCGCCCGAGGAAACCTTGACGAGGCCGGAATGTGATGTTGATCGAGGCTCCCGTCCATGCCGCCGACCCGCTGCTGCTCGCCGCCGGCGCGGCGCTGCTGGGGCTCATCGTCGGCAGTTTCCTCAATGTGGTCATCCATCGCCTGCCGCGCATGCTCGAGGCCGAATGGCAGGCGCAGTGCGAAGAGCTCGCCGGTCGTGACCCCGCGCCGCGACCCGCCTACAACCTGCTCGTGCCGCGCTCGCACTGCCCGGCCTGCCGTACGCCGATCCGTCTGCCGCATCTCCTGCCGCTCATCGGCTGGCTGCTCGCCCGCGGCCGCTGCGCCGCCTGCGGCGTCGCGATCCCCACGCGATATCCCCTTGTCGAGGGCCTGACGGCCCTGCTGTTCGCGCTCGCGGCGCTCAAGTTCGGGGCCGGCTGGACGCTCGCCGCCGCGATGTTCGTCATCGCGGTGCTGGTCGCGCTCACGTTCATCGATTTCGACACCCAACTCCTGCCCGACCAGCTCACGATCCCGCTGATGTGGGCCGGACTCGCCGCGAGCCTGCCTGCGGGACGCGCCCCGGAAGCCCTGATCGGCGCGATCGCGGGATACCTCTCGCTCTGGAGCGTGTACTGGGCCTTCAAGCTCGCCACCGGCAAGGAAGGCATGGGCTACGGCGACTTCAAGCTGCTCGCCGCGCTCGGCGCCTGGCTCGGCTGGCAAGCCCTCGTACCGATCGTGCTCATCGCCTCGGTGGCCGGTGCCGTGGTGGGACTCGCCCTGATGGCGCGCGGCAACGGCCGCGATACGCCCATCGCCTTCGGACCTTGGCTCGCGATCGCCGGCTGGGCGGTCATGATGTGGGGCGATGCGCTCCTGCCCGCCGTCACGCGACTGCTGACGGGCGGCTGAGGGCAGGACGCACCATGCTGCGGATCGGCCTCACCGGCGGCATCGCGAGCGGCAAGTCGGCCGCCGCCGCCGTGTTCGCGGGGCTCGGCGTGCCGGTCATCGACAGCGATGTGATCGCCCGTGAGGTGGTCGCGCCCGGCTCTCCGGGCCTCGCCGCGATCCGCGCCCGCTTCGGCGACGGGGTGCTGCAGGCGGACGGCCAACTCGACCGCCGGGCGCTGCGCGTACAGGTGTTCGCCGACCCCGCCGCCCGGCGCGACCTCGAAGCCCTCACCCACCCCCTCATCCGGCAAAGAATGGCCGCCCTGTCCGCGGCCGCCGGCGGGCCCTACCAGATCCATGCGATCCCGTTGCTGGTCGAGGGGGGCGCCAAACGGCCCGGCATCGACCGGGTGCTGGTCATCGACTGCCCCGAGACCCTCCAGATACAGCGCGTCATGGCCCGCGACCGGGTGGACGAAGCGGGCGCCCGGGCCGTGCTCGCCGCCCAGGCGACCCGCGCCCAGCGCCTCGCCGCCGCGGACGACGTCATCGTCAACGACCGGGGGCTCGAGGCCCTGCAGGACGCCGTGACGGCCCTGCACCGGCGCTACCTCGAACTCGCCGCCGTTTACGCCGGCCGCGACCCTGCCGCAGAATAGCCCGGTGACCGAGGACACCGCCGCAACCGGCGAGCCGATCCCCGCGCCGGTGCCAGTGCCCGTGCACGAGGGGGAACAGCTCGTCTTCGAGCAGCCGCTCAACGAGCGGATGCGCGCTTTCCTGCGCATCGATTTCCTCTATACCCAGGCCGTGTTCCACGCCAACTCGCGCAGCCAATGGGGCAGCCGCGCCGCGGTGACGAGCATCCTCGACATCCTCGCCATCATCACCCGCGCCGACACCCGCGCCGAGGTCCTGAAGGAGCTCGAACGCCAGACCATGGTGTTCAATGATTACCTGCGCCGGCCCGGGGTCGACACCGACCGCTTGCAGGGGCTGGTCGCGAACCTGCAGCGCCTGCGCACCGAGCTGCTCGGCGCAGGCTCGGCCTACCTGCAGCCGCTGCGCGATTCCGCGTTCCTCGCCGCCGTGCGCCACCGCAGCACCATCCCGGGCGGCAGCTGCGAGTTCGACCTGCCGGATTTCTATTACTGGCTGAGCCAGGCGCCCGAGACGCGCGAGGCGACGCTCAACAAATGGCTCGCGATGCTGCGACCGCTCTGCGACGCCATCGCCGAGCTCCTGTGGCTCACGCGTCAGGGCGGCAAGTCGCGCCGCGAGACCGCGGTGCACGGCGTGTTCCACATCACCTTCGAGCGCGACAACCCCGTGCAGCTGCTGCGCGTGGTCGTCCCCGCGAGCCTCGGCATCTATCCGGAGATCAGCGGCAGCCACTACCGCTCGAGCGTGCGCTTCGTGCTGTGGCAGGGCCCCGAGGAGCGCCCCCGCCAGGCGCAACAGGACATCCCCTTCGAGATGATCTGCTGCGGGTGATTGCCCGCGGCGCGCCTGCCGGTCAGGTCGAGGCTTGGGGAGGTGGCGAGCCCCTGCGGAAGAGGAAGCCGAGCCCGATCGAGAGCGTGACACCCATCATCGCGCACATGACGGCGAACATGACGTCGGGGCGGAACGGTTGGTCAAAAACCCACTTGGTCAGCGAGATGCCGCAATAGATCGCGCTGCCGAATAAGTAAGGGATGGCCACCAGCCAGACCACTGACGTGACGATAGGCCCGTCGGAAGACTTAGGCTTCGGGGCGCTAGGGGTGGACACCCACGTCCGGATCCGGCACAGGAGATCATCGAAACGGTGCATACCGCCTTCCTCCATATTCAGCCGTCGGCGCTCGGGGAACACCGGAAAAAACGGAATCCAACATGACACGCGACGAACGACGTATCCAGCGACGGGCGGGATGGATCGGTCGAGCAGTCAACGGAGCAGGTCCATCAGTCCTGCTCGTCGTGGGTAGACAGGAAGGCGATATCGCCCAATTGAGTCCCAAGATTGGCCAACAAGAAGCCCACCCCTATCAGGATGAGTCTACTGTCCGGCACCCACAACACTCCCCCGATGCTGCACACCACCGCAAGGCCGATGAAGATCCACCAGCCCATGTCCTGCGGCCCAGGCCAGCGGCGTTTCTTGCGGAAACTGCGTGGAAGTCGAGAGGTGGGGTGGCGGGAGGCGCGTCGCCGGAACTCCCAACGCTCTGTCAAATAGGATGCGCCCGCGCCGATAGGGATGATGAAGAGAGCGATAAGAGCGACGCCGTCGACCGGATTCGCACTCCGCGTTCCATAGACCCACCACGACACGGCGAACACGAACATCAGCGCGACCCAGCAGATGGCGCAGGCGAGCCATTTGGCTTTGATGACCGCGATGTGTTCCGACATGCCCTAGCGCCCTCCCGTCGTGGCCGCCCCCAACCCGATCGCCTGCGCCGCGAACGCCCACTGGTCCGCGAAATCCTCGATCTGCATCCAGGTGGGCTTGCCGGCGCCGTGGCCGGCGCGGGTCTCGACGCGCAGCAGCATGGGCTTCGCGCAGCCCTGGGCGCGCTGCAGTTCGGCGGCGAACTTGTAGCTGTGCCAGGGCACGACGCGATCGTCCCGGTCGGCCGTGGTGACGAGCGTCGCGGGATAGCAGACACCCGGCTTCACGTTGTGCACCGGCGAGTAGGCGTTGAGCGCGCGGAACTCCGCGGGATCCTCGGAGAGGCCGTAGTCCGAGGACCACTGGCGAGCGTTGGCGCTCGCGGTGTGGTAGCGCAGCATGTCGAGCACGCCGACGCCGGGCAGCGCCGCGGCGAAAAGATCCGGTCGCTGCAGCAGGGCGGCACCGACGAGCAGCCCGCCGTTGCTGCGCCCCGAGATGGCGAGCCGCGAGGGCTTCGTCCACCCGTCGCGCACCAGGAACTCGGCGGCGGCGATGAAGTCGTCGAAGACGTTCTGTTTTTTGAGCTTCGTGCCGGCCTCGTGCCAGGCATCGCCGTACTCGCCGCCACCACGCAGGTTGGCGACGGCATAGACACCGCCCATCTCGAGCCAGGCGAACACGGTGGGCGAGAACGACGGCGTGAGCGAAACATTGAAGCCGCCGTAGCCGTAGAGCATGGTCGGCGCGTCGCCGGACTTCACCAAGTCCTTGCGGCGGGTGATGAACATCGGGATGCGCGTGCCGTCCTTGCTGGTGTAGAACACCTGCTCGGTGACATAGGGCGAAGTGTCGCCCGCGATCTTCGGTTCGCGCCAGGTGCTGACCGCCTGCGTAGCCAAGTCGAGGCGCATCACGCGGCCCGGGGTGAGGTAGTCGGTGTAGGCGAAGAAAGTCTCGGTGTCCTTCGCACTGCCGCCGAAGCCGGCGACGGTGCCGAGGCCGGGCGAGGCCACTTCGCCGAGCGGCGCGCCGTTGCGGTCGAACACCCGCGCGATGCCGCGCGCATCCTTCACGTAGGTCGCGATGATCTTGCCGCCGACGAAGTTCGCACCGTCGAGCGCGATGTCCTGCTGCGGGACGATCTCGCGCCAGCGTGACGGCGTCGGGTCCTTGAGGTCGACGGCGAGGATGCGGCTGCGCGGGGCGGCGTTCGTGGTCTGCACGTAGGCGGTGTCGCCGTCGCTGCCGATGATGTCGTAGCGCGCATCCCAAGCGCCGAACAGGCGCCGCGGCTTCGCGGCCGGATCGCGCAGGTCGATGACATCGACGCCGTTGGCACGGTAGCCGTCGAAGAGCGACACGAAGAGCCAGCGGCCATCGTCCGACACCTGCGCGCCGGGCGTGCGTCGGGGGTGGTCGGTGACACGGTAGACCTCGCGGTCGGCCGACTGCGGATCGCCGAGCCGGTGGAAATGCACCACCGGCTGGGCCTGGTCGTCGCCCCGGCCGGCGTCGCCGGGACGTGCCGGATAGCGGCTGTAGTACACGCCGGATCCGTCCGGCGCCCATGAGACACCCCAGAACTTGGTCTGGCGCAGCTCATCGGGCAGGTCCACACCATCGGCGACGCGGCGGAACTTCCAGATCTCCCAGTCGGTGCCGCCGTCGGACAAGGAATAGGCGACGATCTTGCCGTCCGGCGAGGGCTCGTAGCGCGCGAGCGCGACGGTGGCGTCCTTGCTCGCCGCGTTGGGGTCGAACAGCACCCGCGGCGCGGCATCGAGCGCATCGGCCACATAGAGCACGCTCTGGTTCTGGGTGCCGTCGTTGCGGGTGAAGAAATACTTGCCGCCCTTGACGCGCGGCAGGCCGACCCGCTCGTAGTTCCAGAGCTGCGTCAGGCGCTGCTTGATGCGTTCGCGCTGCGGCAGCGCCTCGAGGAAAGGCTGCGCCAAGGCGTTCTGCGCGCGCACGAACTCCCGCGTCGCGGGTGCCGCGGGGTCTTCCATCCAGCGATACGGGTCGGCGACCTTCGTGCCGTGGTAGTCGTCGACCACCGCGCCGCGCTCGGCGGCCGGATAGGCGAGCCCCGCAGCGTGTGCGGGGGTGGCAAGGGCAGCGAGCGTGGTCAGGGTCATGGCGATCAGGGCGGGCAGCGGGTGGCGATGCAGCATGTTCCTCTCTACACTCCGGCCAATGCCGGGCGAGCCGTTCTGGCCGCCCATCTTACTGGACGGAACCCGCCCATGCCGCACCGCTCGCCCTCGCTCCGCACGACCCTCGCCGCGCTCACTGCCCTCGCCGTCCTGCCGGCCATGGCGGCCGCGCCTGCCGCCGCACCCGCCGCCGCGCCGAACCCGCAAGGGCTGACCGTCGAGCGGCTCTTCTCAGGCCCCGACCTCGCCGGGGCCAGCCTGCGCAGCGCACGCTTCTCGCCCGACGGCAAGCGCGTGACCTACCTGCAGGGCAGCGCCGCCGCCAAGGACCGGCTCGACCTCTGGGCGTACGACATCGCGACCGGCCGCAACGCCATGCTCGTCGACTCGCGCAGCCTGGTGGCCGACGAGGGCGCGCTCTCGCCCGAGGAAGAAGCCCGCCGCGAACGGCAGCGCACGGTCGCGCTCGCCGGCATCGTCGACTACCAGTCCTCCCCCGACTCGCGTCTGCTGCTGCTCCCGATCGCGGGGGACCTGTTCCTCTACGATCTCAAGGCACCGCGCGGCAGCGACCCGGTCCGCCGCCTGACCCGCACCGACGCCGCCGAGACCGACGCGCGCTTCTCGCCGCAAGGCCGCTATGTGAGCTTCGTGCGCGGCCAGAACCTCTTCGTCATCGAGGTCGCGAGCGGTCGCGAGACGGCGATCACCCGCGAGGGCGGCGGGCTCGTGTCCTTCGGCATGGCGGAGTTCATCGCCCAGGAAGAGATGGACCGCGATACCGGCTATTGGTGGTCGCCCGACGAACGCATGATCGCGCTCGCCCGGGTCGACGAATCGCCGGTCGATGAACTCGAGCGCTTCGAGATCTACGCCGACTCCGTGCGCGTCGTGCGCCAGCGCTATCCGGCCGCCGGCCGGCCGAACGCCCGCGTGGACCTGTGGCTCGCGACGCTCGCCGTCCCGGGCAGCGATGCCCGCACGGGCGCGAGCGGTCTGCCTGCGCTGCGCGAACTGCCGGCCGCCGCCGCGGGCGACGGCTACCTCGCGCGCGTCGCCTGGTTCCCCGATTCGCGCGCGCTCGCCGTGCAACGCCAGACGCGCGACCAGAAGCGCCTCGAACTGCTGAAGGTGGACGCCGCGAGCGGCGCCGCGCGCCGGCTGCTGGAAGAGCAAAGCGACACCTGGGTCGAACTGCACGACGAACTCACTTTCCTGCGCCGGCAGCCCGCCTTCATCTGGGCGTCCTACCGCAGCGGCCACAAGCACCTGTACCTCTACGATCTAGACGGGCGACTGCTGCGCCCGATCACCGCGGGCGAGTGGATGGTGGTCGGTGATTCGCGCGAGCGCGCCATCGAGGGCGTCGACGAAGCGCGCGGCCTCGTGTATTTCACCGCCAACCGCGACACACCCATCGAGCGGCACCTCTACGCAGCGCCGCTCGCGGGGCCGTCCGACACCGCAGGCATCGAAGCACGCATCCGCCGCCTCACCGAGGGCGCAGGCTGGCACTCGGCATCGATGGCACCCGATGCCACGCGCTGGCTCGACACCTTCTCGACGCCCGACACCCCGCCCTCGCTCACGCTGCGCTACACCCACGGCGCGGCAGCGAAGACCCTGGTCGCCAACCGTCTCGACGCCGACCATCCCTACGCGCCCTATCTCGCGGCGCACCGTTCGCCCGAGTTCGGCACGCTGCGCGCGGCCGACGGCCAGGTGATGCACTGGACGATGCTCAAGCCCTTGGGCTTCGACCCCGCCAAGCGCTACCCGGTCATCGTCGAGGTCTACGGCGGCCCGGGCGTGCAGCGCGTCCAGCGCGCCTGGGGCGGTCACTACCGGCAAGTGCTCGCGCAGCAGGGGTTCGTGGTGTTCATGCTCGACAACCGCGGCTCGGGCAACCGCGGACGCGCCTTCGAGACTGCGCTCCATCGCCGTATGGGCAGCATCGAGATCGAAGACCAGGTGAGGGGCGTCGACTACCTGCGCAGCCTGCCCTTCGTCGACCCGGCGCGCATCGGCGTCTGGGGCTGGAGCTATGGCGGCTACATGGCGCTGATGGCGATGGTGCGCGCACCGGAGCACTTCGCGGCGGGCGTCGCCGGTGCGCCCGTCACCGACTGGCGGCTCTACGACACGCACTACACCGAGCGTTACATGGGTGTGCCGGACGCAGGGTCGCCCGAGAGCAACCCCGAGGGCTACCGCGACGGCAACGTCATGACCCACGCGGCTGCGCTCAAAGGTCCGCTGCTCGTCATGCACGGCATGGCCGACGACAACGTGCTCTTCACGCACAGCACCGCGCTCTTCAAGCGGCTGCAGGATCTCGGCAAGCCCTTCGAGGTGATGCCCTACCCGGGCAGCAAACATGCGTTGCTGCGTTTCCCGGCCACCGGGCTGCACGCCTATCGCACGATCAACGAATTCTTCGTCCGCACGCTGCGGCCCGAGACCGTGGCGCCCGCCGGGACGGCCGGGCCCGCGCCGTGAGGAGCCTGCGACCGCTCTTCGACCGCAACCGCAGCTGGGCCGACGAGGTCAAGGCGCGCGACCCGGGGTTCTTCGAGACCCTGGTCGGCCAGCAGTCGCCGGATTATCTCTGGATCGGTTGTGCCGACAGCCGCGTGCCCGCCAACGAGATCGTGGGCCTGCTGCCCGGCGAGCTCTTCGTGCACCGCAACGTGGCCAACGTCGTCGTGCACACCGACCTCAACTGCCTCTCCGTGCTGCAGTACGCGGTGGATGTCCTCGACGTGGAGCACGTGATCGTCTGCGGCCACTACGGCTGCGGTGGCGTGCAGGCGGCGCTGCGGAACAGCCGGCTCGGCCTGATCGACAACTGGCTGCGCCACGTCCAGGACGTCATGAAGAAGCACCGCGCTCGGCTCGACGAACTGCCCGACGAGACCTCGCGCCTGCACCGGCTCTGCGAGCTCAACGTCATGGAACAGGTGCTGAGCGTCGGTGAGACCACCATCGTGCAGAGCGCCTGGGATCGCGGCAAGGCGCTCGAGATCCACGGCTGGATCTACGACCTCAACGACGGCCTGCTGAAGGACCTCAGCGTCTGCGTGAAGAACGCGCGGGAATTCGCCGAGGTCTATCGCTCCGTGCTCGACGCCTGAGGGGCTCCGCCCCCGTCCGCCTCGCCGATGACGGCCCCGAGGCGCGCCTCGGCCTGCCGCAGCCGGAGCCGGGCGGCGACGAGATCCGCGCGTGACTGCACCAGCGCGCGTTCCGCATCCAGCCGCTCGATCAGGGACAGCCGGCCGGCCTCGTAGCCTTGGGCCGCGAGGCGCGCGGCCGAGGTGGCGGCAGGCAGACCGCTCGCGCTGAGCGCGTCCACCTCCAGCGTCGCCGCATCGAGCTCGGCGAGCGCCGCCTCGCGCTCCGCAGCGAGCGCCCGCGACACGCGTTCCGCGTCCCGTTCCGCCGCCGACACTGCGGCACGCGCGGCGACGATCCCGGATTCGTTGCGGTCCCAGAGCGGCAAGGGCATCGCGAGCCCCAGCACCCAGGCCCGATCGGCGCCCGGCGCGTCGGCGAACCGACGCGCGCCCACCGTCGCCTCCACGCCGCCGTAGCGGGCGCCGCGCGCCGCATCGAGCGCCGCGCGCGCCTGGTCGAGGCGCGACTGTGCAAGACGCAGTTGCGGATGCCCCGGCGCCGCCGAACCCTGCGAGACCGCCCCCGGCGGCATAACCCGCTGCAGAAAGGGCCCCGGCGGCATGCGGGGCGCGGCATCGAACCAGGCGTCGTCCAGCGCCACAGTGACGGTCTCCTCGCGCCAATGGGCGGCCAGCGCACGGCGATGCGCGAGCGCCGCGGCTGCGGCACGGCGCGCCTCGGCCTGCATGCCGGCGGTCTCGACCTCGACACGGGCGCGTTGCAGGTCGGACTCCAGCCCGGCGGCATGGCGCCGCTCGACCGCTTCCCGCGTCTGCGCGCCGAGCGCCGCACGCTCACGGCCGATCGCGGCGCGCCGGTCGGCGGCGACGGCCTCGGCATACGCGATGGCGAGATCGCGCCGCAGCTCGATCGCGGCGAGCGCGGCGCCCGCCTCCGCCGCCGCGACGTCGGCCTGCGCCGCGCGCAGCAGCCCGCTGCGACCCCCGCCGAGCGGCAGCGGCTGGGACAGGGACACCGTGGTCTCGGCCGCATCGAAGTCGCGGTACGGACCCCGGCCGAGCACGTTCTCCACCTCCACCGACAACGACGGGTTCTCCCAGGCCCGCGCCTGACGCGCCCGGGCGGCGGCCATCTCCCGCTCGCTCTCGGCGACGAGCGCTACGGGGCCGCTCGCCGCGGCACGCGCGAGCGCGTCGTCGAAGCTGAGCACCGGCGACTCCGCGGCATGCGTGGCGGAGTTCCCCCACGCGAGCGACAGCAACAACGAGGCCAGCACGGCCTCCAACGGCCGCGCTCGGGGCGTCCGCCCGTCAATGATCATGGTGCGCGTGGCCATCATGGGCTTTGGTCTTTTCCTTGCCCTTGTCCTGTGAGCCGGGCGTCATCTTCGACGAATAGCGCAACTGCAGCGGCGCACGCTTGGGCGCCTCGACGCGGAACAGCAACACCCAGTCGCCGCCCGGCACGGGACGCCCCGTCAGGATGCCGGACTTGGAGGCGGTGAGCGGCACGGTGGTGGTCTTGCCACCCGACAGCAGCGTCGCGGTGTAACGGCCGCTCGAGGTGTCGACGATGCTGTGAGTCGCCTTGTCGTGCAGGTGCAGCTCGAAGCGGTCATCGTGGAAGATGAGGTGGGTGTGATAACTGCCCGCCGTCATGTCCCATTGTTTGGCGGACGCCGGCATGGCCGACAGCAGGGATGCCGCAAGCGCGGCGATGAAGGTCGAAGCACGCATCAGTAAGCCTCCGCGGGTCTGCCCGCCTCCTGGTCTTCGTCACGCAGCCGCGCGATCGCGGCGGCGCCGAAACGTTCGATGAGCACGGGCGTCACCACCGCATCGAGCAGCGTCGCGGTGATGAGCCCGCCGAAGATCGTCACCGCCACCGGGTGCAGGATCTCCTTGCCCGGCTGGTCGCCGCCGATCATGAGCGGCAGCAGCGCGATGCCCGCCGAGACCGCGGTCATCAGCACCGGGGTCATGCGTTCGAGGCAAGCACGACGGATCGTGGCGCGGTCGAAGACCTGGCCCTCGCGCAGCACGAGGTTGAGCGTGTGGCTCACCTTGAGGATGCCGTTGCGCGCGGTGATCCCCGCGAGGGTGATGAAGCCCACCATCGCCGCGATGGAGAGGTCGAGCCCCGCGATCGCGAGCGCCGCCACCGAACCGACGAGCGCGAGCGGCACGTTGCCCATGATGATGA
>Ga0315904_10006725_pt1 | contig 15639 bp, 9 predicted proteins | sample LakEriMetagenome_6_FD_203529 | JGI IMG/M metagenome (GOLD analysis project Ga0315904, IMG submission 203529) | Freshwater fungal communities from buoy surface, Lake Erie, Ohio, United States - Buoy 12 MA120 | ecosystem: Environmental > Aquatic > Freshwater > Lake | place: USA: Lake Erie, Ohio... | reverse complement strand
CACGAGCCTGCCACCCGACGTGGCGTCCGCCACGCAGCCGGCCGTCGTGCTCGTCAGCGGCGCCGAGGGACGATCGTGGCCGCTCGTCCGTGAGGCCTATGCCGCCGCGGCCGGCGGCGCCGAGGTGCTGCAGACCGGCCGGGCCGGGGCGATCGCCGTCGAGGCCGATGCCGCCACGCTCACGGTGCGGCGGTTCAGCGGCGGCCGCTGGCGGCAGGTGCCGTGACGGGGCCGGTGAGCGCGAGGCCCGCGGCGATCAGGGCCAACTGGCTGGCCACGTAGCCGGCGAGCAGGAGCAGCACGCCGCTGGTGAAACCGTAACTGTGCAGGCCGATGCCGAGTTGGTTGGTGCCGAACCAGCTCCAGGCGGTGACAATGTTGCCGCCGATCGTAAAGAGTGCGAACCCGCGTGGCCCGATCCAGCGGTCCCAGCGGGCGTGGAGGACGGCGGCGTTCCAGAGCACGATCATCAGCGCGCCGTTTTCCTTCGGGTCCCAGCCCCAGAACCGGCCCCAGGAGTCGTCGGCCCAGAGGCCGCCGAGCACCGTGCCGATGAAGCTGAAAAACAGCGCGAAGCAGACGACGCCGTACGTCATGCGGTGGAGGCGATCCTGAATCTCGCGGTCGGTCTCATGGGCGGGCGAATGGCCCGAGAGCCGCGCCCAAATCATCTGCACGATCGAGCAGGTGCCGAGCAGGCCCGCGAGAAAAGTGGCGCCGTAGCCGAGCGTCACCGTGACCACGTGCGTCGAGAGCCAGAACTGCGTGTCGAGCACGGCCTGGAGCACGTGCATCGTGTCGCCGGAGTCGAGTCCATACGCCACCATCAGCGTGAGCCCACCGCTGACGGCGGCGACGAGGTTGCCGATGCCGAGCCGGTAGAGCGACTCGAGCCCCAGGCCGGCGAGCACGCAGGCCCAGCCGATGAACACCGCCGACGAGTAGAGGTTGACCACCGGTGGCCGGCCGGTGAGATAGATCCGCGCGGCGAGGGCGAAGGTGTGGAGCACGAGCGTGCCGAGGAGCATCCACCAGATGAACCGGTTGAGCCGTGCCTGCCCGACGAGGAAGCTCGCGAAGCAGAGAACGGTGGCGAGCACGTAGAGCCACTTGGCGGTGTCGGTCGGGTTGAAGGCGTTGAGCCAGGCCTCGAAGGCGGCCTTGTCGGTCGATTCCCTGACGGCCGGCAGATCCGCGATCGCGGCCCGATAGGCCGAGACGGCGGAGTTGAACTCGGCTGCCGGCGCATCGACCTTGGCGAGCAGGTCGGTGAACGGCAAGACCGCGGGATTGAGCTGGAAGGCCGGCTGGCCCTCGCGGCCGTCGAGCACGCGGCCCACGAGCGCCGTGACCACGGCGGGATAGAGCGCCTGCCAGTTCGCTGCGGGCCCTCCGCCGCCGTCCACCGGCGGAGCGTCGATCGGCGGAATCACCGCGGGCGGATGGTTGTCGTTGATCATCCTCGCGCCCTGCACGAGCCGGCGGACCTGCTCGAAGAGTTCGCGGCGGGCCTCCTCGCCCTCCCCGCTCGGCCGTGGCATCGCCGGCGTGTCATACGCGAAGCGGACGAGGTCGTAGGCCATCAGTTTCTGCTCGAGTTCGAGGAATTTTTTCTGCACGAATGACCGCTGCTCGGCGGGCGTGGACCGCACCGCCTCGAGCTGCTTTCGCAGGGCCTCCCTTCCCTTCTCCAGCTCGGCTGCCGAATAGCGATGCCCCTGGCGACGGGTGATGTCGAACAGGTCGAGCACCTCGAAGGCGTCGATGCGGAACACGGGCGCGTCGGCCACCCAGTCGCTGCCGGCCATCAGCGAGAGCAGCCACTGCGTGGCCGTCACGCTGCCGCGCGGACCCTTCGCGGCTTCGTCGGGCAGGCGCACGCTGGCGCGGTTGCCGAGCAGCTGCAGCGTGTTTCTCGCCACGGTGTCGAGTGGCTTCACGCGGCCCTCGTGCATCACCGGGATCGCCCCCGCGGCCCGCCAGTCGAACTCGCCGGGCGAAGCGGTGCGTTCGCGAAGCCTCGGCAGCACGGCCGCCGCCACCAGGGCGAGGCCGAGCGCGGGGCCGATCCAACCGCCGCCGGCCGGCGTGCGGGCCGCGGCTGCCGTTCGCTCGTGGCGGTCGGCAAATCGCACGAACGTGAGGCCGAAGTGGGCGAGCATGCCCCAGAAGGCGAGCACGCAGGCCACGTAGGGAATGAGCCAGCCGGCGTTTTCCACGACCTGCAGCCCCGTCATCTCGCCGGTGCGGCCGTCGCCGAGATCGACCTGCGAATACTGGCTCTGATAGAAGGTCTCGCCCCGGTAGCGGACCGGGTTGTTCATCCAGACTCGGCCCTTCTGTTCGGCTTTCGTGGCCCGGTCGGTGAAGGTGACGTACGACGAATAGTCGCGGGGCGTCGCGCTGGCGGAGTAGTCGATCCGACGGACGTCGTCGAGGGTCACGCTGTAGGGTTTTTCTTCGCGGCGGAACCGCAGTGCCAGCCGCCAGGGCTTCCCGCCCGCTTCGACGGTGTCGAACTCGTCGCCGCCTCCTCCCATGAAGATCCGGCCCTGGTCGTTGAGGAACTGCGACACCAGGTAGGTGCCAAGGTCGCGGCCGGTGCCCCGCTCGACGAGCTGCACGTAGGCCGAAGCGATGTTGGATCGCGACGAGGCGCCCCCTTCGGGCGGCCGGCCGTCGGCGAGCCACTGCTTCCCGAGGCCTGCGGTGGCCGGGTTTGGTGCCACGGGGCCCACGCGGATCACGCTGGAGTTGGAAAACCAGTCGATCACCCGGATGTCGAACGGCAGGGCGTCGATCGCGATCGGTTCGCCGCCGGCGCGGGCCGCGAGCAGCCTGCCCGAGATCGCGGTCACGCGGTCATCGGCCGCATCGCTCGGGTCGATCACGGCGAGTTCGGTCTCGTCGGTGCGATAGGCCACGCTCGTGGTCTGCCCCTCGATCAGCGAGATCCGCTCCTCGATCTGGCGGTCGCCGAACAGAAACTGCCCGACCATCAGCAGCCCCACCGCCACGTGGATCAGCACGTTGCCGCCGCGGACGCCGAACACCATCACGAGGCCCGCGAGCAGCACCACCGCGGCCACGCTCGACTGGATCAGCTGCCACATGATCCGCAGGCCCGGATCGTTCATTCGCCACGACTCGCCGCCGGCGATCGTGAGGGCCACGAGCGCTCCCACGGCCACGGTCGCCGTCCAGAGCGTGCCGGCCACCAGCCGCCGGTTGGCCAGCCAGGCGGCCGTTCCGAGGCCGCCGGCGAGCACGGCCCCGCCCAGTTGCACCATCCGCCAGACCGTGTCGTAGTCCACCGGCGGGCGGCCCTGCAGGCCGTCGGTGCGGTGGCCGGTGAGGATCACGCCCGCCGTGAGCAGGCCGCCGAGGAGCGACACGATCGTGCCCCAGGCCAGTCGCTTGCCGTGCGCGGCCACGTGAAACCGCGTGGCCTTCGCCGCGATGAGGTTGGCGAGGAGCACAAGGCCGATCGTGGCGCCGCCCGGAAACGGAAACCAGCCGGGCACGTGGGTCTCGCCAAACACCGTGACGGGCAGGAAGTCGGCGAACGGCACGCGGGCGAGCCAGCTGTTGAAGTATTCGGCCTTCACTTCCGGAAGGTTTTTCTCGTCCTGCGCCAGCGTGCCCACGAGCAGTAGGAACGTGGCGGCCAAAAACATCACCACCGTGATCTTGAGCGAGCCCGCGGCCCGGAGCAGCTGCCAGACGACGCCGCCGGCCTCGGCCCGGAGGCCGCGGTCATCCGCGTCGAAGGCGAGACCTGCAGACACCACGGCGCCGCCTACTCCTTCCACCGGATCGACGACACGAATCGCGAGAACCGCTCCCGCTCGCTGGCGGCGACCGCCACATCGCCCTTGAACTTCACGAACAGCGATCGGCTCTCGTCGATCGGGATCATCGCCCCGAGGATCGCCTGCCCCGTCGCTTCGTCGCCTGCAGCCGCAGCGTCGCGAAGCAGCACCAGCGTGGCCGTCGTTCCATCGACGTCGAGCGTCTCCGCGTCGGCGATTGCCGCCGCTGCCCTCTCTTTCAAGGCCTCCGGAGCGGCGGTGGCATCGAGCTGCCCCTGCCACCGCTCCACGTTGCCGGCGAGGGTGCCGGATGCGGGGATGATCGTCACCTCCCGCTTGTCGGCAGGGGCGCCGATGAAGAGCGTGGCCAGTCGCATGCCGGAGGCTCCGCCATCGCTCCAGCCCTCGGGCACCTCGTAGCGGATTGCCGAGCCGCGATCTCCCGTCGCGGCCGGCCCGGATGTGGCGTCTGACGCCACGGCTTGTCGCGACATGGCGGGCTCCGGGGCCGCTGCCATCGCCACGGGCTCCGCGTCTTTGGAGATCGTGTAGGAGCGGACGTCGCCCGGCCGGATCGCCGTAGCCGGTTCGCAGCCGCAGGCCGCGGCAACGAGGCTCAGCAGGCTGCCGCGGGCGATGCGAGCCGCCACGGCACGGACACGAGGGCGGGCGGGACAGGGCACTCGGCGGGCTCCGGCAGTGGGACTCACGCCAGATTTTAGCAGGCCCACGGCGGCTGGCCGCCAGAATCCGCTATCGCCACGAGAACAGGTCGGTCAGGGCCTTGAGCAGCGGGCTGGAAATCGGCATGCCGGCCGGGGCCCGGATCGACCAGACGAGGTCGATCATCACGAGGGCCGCGGTGAGCAGGAGCAGCGTGCAGCAGACGAGGCCCACGATCTGCAGCGTCGTGAACGGCGTCGCGCTCTCGAGAAAGTCATCGTCGCCCGCGACGATCGCCGCGGCGGCTGCGCCGTCGATCGAAACCGATCCCGAGTCATCGGAGACGGTGCCGAAGAAGCTGGAGTCGCCAGAGTCCTCGGTCGAGATCACGACCGAGGCACTCTCGTCGTCGTTGGTGGCGTCGCCGAGTTCGAACGCGTCACCACCGAGGCCCACGTCGTCGATGCCTGAGCCGATGCCGCCGCCGATCCCCGAGCCCAGCCCGACCCCCGAGACGCCCAAGTCGGGGCCCGAGCCGCCCAGGTCGAGTCCCGAACCAAGCGAGACGCCCGAGCCGTCGAGATCGAGTCCTGAGCCGCCGAGCTTCACGCCCGAGGCGGCGAGGTCGCCTTCGAGAGACAGGCCGCTCTCGCCGATCGCACCCGACAGCGCTGCGGCGGCGGGGCCGGAGAGTCCTCCGATCGCGCCCGAGCCGAGGTCGATGGAGAGCGTGCCCGAGCCTCCCAGCACGTCGGAGTCGGTCGTCTTCGGCGCCGCTCCGCTCCCCTTCACCGCCGAGGGCGACGAGGCTTCGATGATCGAGTCGAGTTCGAGATCGGAACTTCCCAGGCTGCTCCCGCCATCGCCGAAGGTGAGGTCATCGCCCTTGGGTTGGACAATTGTTCGTGAAGGCGCTGATCCGGCTTTGTCGTCGCCGAAGATCGATTCCGTTTCCTCGATGGCGTCGCCCAAGACGAGGTCGTCGAGCCCGCTGCCGGCGGCCGATCCGCCGCCGAGCGAAGGCGACGACAGGTCGATGTCGAGACCGCTTGGCCCATCAGACGCTTCGTCGGCGAGGTCGGCCGCGACCCGCTCGATCTCGTCGAGCTTGAACTTCACGTTCGCGCCGTCGCGCATTGGAAACAGCTTCTTGCGGTCGACGAGACGATTGATCTCGTCGATCGTCACGCCGAGGTGGCGTGCCGCTTCCTCGAGCGACAGAAACTTTCCAGCCATGGCTGCCGTGCTTCCCGCGGGGCCGGGCTCGACCCACGAGCCCATTTCGTCTTTCGACGCAACCGCCTCTGCATTCTATCCCCAACCGCCATTGGCGGTGCAGGCGTCATGGCCGGCAGAGCCTGCCGGGGCCCGGGTCGGGCGTCAGCGGGAGGGGAGCTCCGCGGGGGCTGACGCGCCGGTCTGGATCAGCCGTTTGAGTGCCGCCGGCCGCGGCTCCTGGGCGTTGAAGTCGTCCACGAGCAGGTCCCAGGTGATGTCGCGGGTGCTCTTGAGCACGAGCGAACCGGTGGCGTTGTCGAGGTGATAGACGGCCGCATGGCGGGTGGCCGGATCGACCACCATCACCAGCCGGCGGGCGTCATCCACGGCGGTGTCGGAGATCCAGAGGCCCGTGGCCTCGGGGATCGGCCTGCCGGCCCGCTGGGCCGAGAGTTCACGCGATCCGATGAGGATGGCGGCGGCCAGGATTGCCAGCGGCCAGCCGGCCGCCAGCCACGGGTGTCGGACAGTGCCTGGGGGCGAATCGCTCACGGCTCTCTCCCGGAGGGTTGCCAGACGCGGACTGGACAGGGTCGGGAAGATAGGAGGCTCGCCGGCGCCCGGGCAAGGCCAGTGAGTCGCCGGCATCGAGGCGTCGGGCAGGCCTTCGCGGCTTGCCCAGCCTGCGTCCCTTGGTGCGTCTGCCGGCGTTCCGACGTGCCGGATGTTTCGGTTCAATCGCCTGGGCAAGGCTTGTCGATGGAGAGGATCGAGCGGGTGCCGCAGCCGCGCCCGCATCGCGTCCGCCTGAACCGCCCTGGGAGTCCTCCGGTGTCGAAGCTCAACGCCCTCTCCGCTCAGTTGATGCGGTCGCCCCTGCTCTGGGGCGGCGCGATGTCGTTCGCCTTTTTCGCGCTGATCCACGGCGGCGTGATCACCAACACTCTGGTGATCCGCTATCTCGCCGGCCACTGGGTGGAGTATGTCGAGACGGCGATGTTTTGCGTGGGCCTCGCCTTCCTGGCGATCCATGCGACGGGGATCCTGCGTCAGCGGCGCCGCGTGGACGAGCCGCTGCTCGAAGAGGCCCCTGAGGGGGGCGTCGATCCCGCCGAGGCGTCGGCCCTCGCCGCCACGATCCCGGCGGAGGCCTCGGGCTTCCTGCCGCGGAGGCTCCGTGAAGCCCTCGATTTCGTGGTCCGCACCGGCTCCGCGGACGACCTGGAGAACCACCTCAAGTATCTCTCCGATCTCGATGCCGCCCGCGCCTCGCAGGGCTACGGCCTCGTGCGGTTCGTGATCTGGGCGATTCCGATCATGGGCTTTCTCGGCACGGTGATCGGCATCACCGAGGCGATCGCCTGCCTGTCGCCCACGCAGCTCGACAACATCTCCGGCGTGGTCGCCGGCCTCGGCACGGCGTTCGACACGACCGCCACCGCGCTTGCGCTGTCGATGATCCTGATGTTCCTGCAGTTTGTCATCGATCGCTCTGAGCAGGGGCTGCTCGCCACGGTGGACGACGCCGCCTGGGCGACGCTGGCCGGCCGGTTTCAGTCGCTCGGGGGCGGTGACGGCACGGCGCTGGCCGTGGCCCGGCTCGGCGAGACGCTCGGTCGCGGCACGGCCCGGTTGCTGGAGGCGCAGGAGCAGGCCTGGTCGTCGCTGGAGCGGACGGCGGCCGCAGGAGTGCGCCAGCTGCTCGACGAGAGTGGTGGCACGATCCAGACGTCGCTGACCGCCGCGCTCGACAAGAGCCTCGCGTCGTGGACGGAATCGTTCGCTCGCACGCAGGACGAGCTCGCCTCCCGCCGCGAGGATCGCTGGGTCGAGGCGGCGTCGTCGCTCGCCCAGGCGGTGCGTGGCCTCGAGGCCCGGCACGATGCCATCGAGCGGCAGACCGTCGCCATCGCCGGCGTCGTTGAAGCCACTCGCGACATCGCGGCGCTCGAGCGGTCGCTCGATGCCAATCTTGCCACGCTCTCCTCCACCGGCCGCTTCGAGGAAACGCTCACCACGCTGGCAGCCGCGGTCCAGCTGCTCGCCGCCCGTGCGGCCGACCAGGGCCGCGACGTTCACGCCATTCGCCGCACCGGAAAGGCCGCATGAGCCGAGCCCGCGCCCAGTCGGGCCCGTCCATCTCCCTGTTTCCGTTTCTCGCCGTGCTGCTCTGCACGATGGGGTCGCTCCTCGTCGTGCTGGTGATCTTCAGTCGCTCGGCGAAGCAGGCGGGCATCGCGGCGGCCGAGCAGGCCAGGGCCGAGGCGGCCGCCGCCGCCGACGCCGAGCGGCAGGAGCTGGAGCTGGCCCGCGATGAAATCGGCTGGCGGATCGACCACATGCGATCCATTCGGGATCGCACGGCGGAGGATCTTGCCAAGGCCCGCATGCAGCTGGCGGGCACGGAGGAGAACGCGCGGCAGCTCGCTGATGAACTCGACGCCCTCGCCCGCATGGTCGAAGCGCTCGAGAGCGAGGCCGCCAATGCCGACGACCGCACGATCCTCGAACTCGAGCGAAAACTCGCCGAGGCCCGCAAGGCCTTCGACGAGGCGAAGGAGCGGCTGGCAGACAAGCCACCCGCCTACGCCGTCGTGCCCTACGAGGGCGTTAACGGCACGCATCGCCGGCCGCTCTACATCGAGTGCTGCATCGACGGCGTGTATTTGCAGCCGGAGGGGATCCGCTTTGGGCCCGCCGACTTCGAGGGGCCGCCGGGGCCCGGCAATCCGCTTGCCAGTGCACTCCGGGCCGCCCGCGAGCACATCGCGAAGAGTCCACGGGAGTCGGGCGACCCGAACGTGCAGCCTTATCCCCTGCTCATCGTGCGGCCGTCGGGCGTGATGGCGTATTACGCCGCCCGCGAGTCGATCCAGTCGTGGGGCAGTGAGTTTGGCTACCAGTTCATCGACGAGGATTGGACGCTCACCTATCCGCCGCGCGACCCGGCCCTCGCCGACGCAGAGTTGCGGGCGGTCGAGGAGGCTCGCCGCCGGCTCGAGTGGCTCGCGCAGGTGCGGCCGCCGAAGCGGACGAAGCCCGCCACGCAGTATCGAGCGGCCACGACCCGCGGTGGCGTGGTGTCGAATAGCGGGCCGAGCGTGCTCGGCGACCAGTCGCGCTACGACTGGACCGAGGAGCAGGCCGGCGACAACCCTGGCGGGCCGCCGGGGCGCGGGTTCAATGCGGCCGGCGGCGGCAGCGGCGATGGCGGCGAACTCGCCAGCGGCCAAGGTGGCGACGTGATCCTCGGCAACCGCTATGCGGGGCCTTCGAAGTTCTACTCCGGCGGTGCGGGCGGTAGCGGTTCCGCCAACGGTGGAATCCAAGGAGCCCCGAGCGGAAGCGAGGGGATCGCCGACGGCGTCTCGCCGGGCCCGAACGGCTTCCCCGAAGGCCCGGGCGGAAACGCGGCGACGGGTCCCGGAGGCCTCGCCGCTTCCGGCGCCGCTGGCGGCACGTCGGCCCAGGGAGGCGGTGCGGAGGCATCGTCCGCGGGGGTCGGGGCGAGCGACTCTGGTGCAGCAGCTTCCCAGGGCTCGGGAGGTTCGGCAGCTGAGGGTGGCGATCAGACTGCATCGGGCATGGCGTCGAGCGGCGGTGCCGCCGGCGGAGCGTCTGGCGGAGCGGCCGGTGGTGCGTCGAGCGGAAACTCTGCCGCGGGCTCTGGCAGTAGCGGCGGCGGGAGTGGTCCTGCGATGCCCGGCCTCGCCCAGAGTGGTGGAGCCGGCGCGGCAAGTGCCGCCGGTGCCTCGGGCGCGTCGGCGAGCATGACGGCATCGCTGGCTGGCAAGCGGGGGAGCAACTGGGCGAGCCTCGCCACGGCGGAGACGCCGGTGCCGCTCACGCGGCCGATCAAGATCGAGTGCGATGCCAGCGAGTTTCGCATCCTCGGCGACGGCGGCCGCGTGCAGTCGCGGATCCCGATCGGCACGCAGACGGTCGATTCGGTGGACCTGCTCGTCCAGGAGGTGCATGCGACCGTGGGCCGCTGGGGGTTGGCCGGCGACCGGATGTATTGGAAGCCGCAGCTCGTGCTCTCGGCCACGCCGGAGGGTGTCGGCCGGCGCGAGGACCTCGAAAAACTCCTCGCCGACAGCGGCCTCGAGACGCGGCGGAGCGAGCACAAGGACAAGGTTCAGAATCTGCCACCGGTGGAACGCACCGGCAGCCTCTTTCCCCGGCGATAGACGGAGCACGCGATGGCACGATCCAGGCAGGAAGAAGACCTGACGGCAGGCCAGGACTCGTTCCTCGACGTCATCACCAACATCGTCGGCATTCTCATCATCCTCGTGATGGTGGTGGGAGCACGCGTTCAGAAGATCTCGCTCGACGCCGCCGTGCAGGCTCCCCGGGCCGCGGTGAACGGCGATCTCGAAGCGGAGGTCGCGGAGCGGGCCCACACGCTCACGTCGGCGGAAAGTGAAATCGGGGACCTTCAGGCCCAGACGCAGATGGTGCAGGCGGCGATCGACGGGGCGTCGAGTGCGCGGCTGCAGCTCGCCACGGCTGTCTCGGTGGCGAAGGTGGAGGTGGAGCGTCGCAAGCAGGCGGCCGATGCGGCGAAGGTGGCCGACGCCGAGCGGGCCGCGAAGCAGCGGCAGCTCGAGGAGGCGATCCAGCAGTGTGCGCTCGAGACCGAGGCGATCAAGCATCAGAAGGCGACCACGGCCGAGGTGCTCGCGTATCCGACGCCGATCGGCCGCACGGTGAACGGCGAGGAGATCCACTTCCGGCTCGCCGGCGACCGGATCGCCTACATCCCGCTGGAGGAGCTCTTCGAACTCGCCAAGCGCAACACGCAGCGGCACGCCGGCTCGATCGCGGAGATGGCGGCGCGGATCGAGACGGTCGGGCCGGTGCAGGGCTTTGCGCTCGACTATGTGATCGAGGCGAAGATCGATCAGGCGCGGGGCCAGATCCTGATCCGGTCGCGGGAGTGGGTGGTGCGGCCGGCCGATCCGCTGGCCGGCGAGACGGTGGCGGACGCGCTGCGTTCGTCGTCGCGATTTCGTGGCGTGCTCGGCGGCGTGAAGCCCGACACCACGATCACGCTCTGGTGCTACCCGGACAGCTTCGCCGCCTATCGGCAGATTCGCGAGGAGCTGCACCGTCTCGGCATCCCGACCGCCGGCCGGCCGCTTCCCGAGGGTGCCCCGATCGGCGGCTCGACCGAGGGCAGCAAGTCGGTCGTGCAGTGAGGCGCGGCCGTCCGGCTCACGCCTGATTCTCTCGGGTTCATCTGTCCAAGCCCAACGCCGTGAGGCGTGGGGCGAACCGCCACCAGACTCAGCGTCTCGCGTGGTCTGCCCGCGGGCTCACGCCCGGTCGGCTCTGAATCAGAAAGCGTAACCGCGTAAGCGGTACGTTTGCCCCTCGGCTGGGGGCAGAGGCCGAGTCCGGCGTCGTGCAGCCGTACGCCTTACGGCGTTACGCTTCCTGCGGATCAGGAAGCCCAATCGCGTAAGCGATGGGGGCTGCGGCCGAGTCCGACGTCGTGCAGCCGTACGGCTTACGCCGTTACGCTTCCTGCGGATCAGGAAGCCCAATCGCGTGAGCGATGGGGGCAGAGGCCGAGTCCGGCGTCGTGCGGCCGTACGCCTTACGGCGTTACGCTTCCTGCGGATCAGGAAGCCCAATCGCGTAAGCGATGGGGGCTGCGGCCAAGTCCGGTGTCGTGCAGCCGTACGGCTTACGCCGTTACGCTTCCTGCGGATCAGGAAGCCCAATCGCGTGAGCGATGGGGGCTGCGGCCAAGTCCGGTGTCGTGCAGCCGTACGCCTTACGGCGTTACGCTTCCTGCGGCGTGGTCGCGTCGCGAATACCCGCCTCGACGGCCGCGGCGAGGCGATCGAGCTCATCGAGGGTGATCGAGAGCGGCGGCATGATCACCACCGTGTCGCCGAGTTGCCGCAGCAGCGCTCCGTGCTTCCGCGCGGCCAAGCAGGCGTGCATGCCGCGTCGTTCCTGCCACGGATAGCCTCGGCCCGTCGCCTTGTCGGCCACGAGGTCGAGCCCGACGACCAGCCCGCACTGCCGCATCGCCCCCACGTGATCGAGCCGCGCGAGCCGCTCGCCATGCGCGCGAAGCCGGGCGATCTTGGGCGGCAGCGCGTCGAGCACGCGGTCGTCGTGGAAGATGGCGAGCGATTCGAGCCCAACCGCCGCGGCCAGCGGGTTGCCGCCGTAGGTGTGGCCGTGGAAGAACGTCCGCTGGTCGGCGTGTGCGCCGAGGAACGCGTTCCAGACCCGCGCGGTGGTGAGCGTGGCCGCCATCGGCAGATACCCGGCCGTCAGTCCTTTGGCGAGGCAGAGGAAGTCGGGCGACACATCTTCCTGTTCGCACGCAAACATCGTGCCGGTGCGGCCGAAGCCGGTGGCGACCTCGTCGAGGATCAAAAGCACGTCGTGCTTCCGGCAGAGGTCGGCGACGCCGCGGAGGAAGCCCGGCGGGTGCACGTAGATGCCGGCTGCCATCTGCACGAGCGGCTCCATGACAAGGGCGGCGATCGTGCCGGCGTGCGTCGTGAAGGCGTGCTCAACCGCGGCGAGGGCGTCGGTGAGCGATGGCGGCGGATTGCCCGACGCGGGGCACGGACCGCCTGGCGATGGAACCCGGATCGCCTCGAAGGTGAGCGGCTGAAACATCGACGTGAAGCGATCGACGCCGCCTACGCCGATCGCGCCGAGCGTGTCGCCGTGATAGGCCTCGCCGATGGCGAGGAATCGCGTGCGGGCGGGCTGCGGCGGGGCGATCTGCCGCCAATACTGGAAGGCCATCTTCAGAGCCGCCTCGATCGCACTCGACCCGTCGCCCGAGAAGAACACCTTCTCGAGGCCCGGTGGCGTGATCTCGACGAGTCGCCTGGCAAACTCCACGGCGGTGGGGTTGGAGAGCCCGAGGTTCGTGGTGTGGGCCACCTTCCCGGCCTGGGCGGCAAGGGCCGCGTCGAGCCGCGGATGCCGGTGGCCGTGGACGGCGCACCACATGCTGGCGGAGCCGTCGAGGTAGCGGCGGCCGTCGGTGTCGATGAGCCACGAGCCCTCGCCCCGTTCGATCAGGAGCGGCTCGTATTCCTGCATCTGCGTGAAGGCGTGCCAGACGTGCTCGCGATCCCAGTGGCGAAGGACCTCGACGGCGCGTGGTCCGTCGGGCGCGGGTGCGGGAAGTGGGCGGCGGACTGAGGCGGGAGCCGTCATGCCCGCAGTGTAACCGGCCGTGGCAGCCCCCATCGCTCACGCGATTGGGCTTCCTGGGCCGCAGGGAGCGTAACGGCGTAAGCCGTACGGCGGCACGACGTTGGACTCGGCCGCAGCCCCCATCGCTTACGCGATTGGGCTTCCTGGGCCGCAGGGAGCGTAACGGCGTAAGCCGTACGGCCGCACGACGCGAATCGTCTTACTCCCGCGAGGCGAGGAGTTTCGCATTGCGAAGGTCATTCTCGCGACGGAGCAACTCGAACCGCCGGTCAACCACGTCGGGGCTTCCCGCACGCAGGCAGGGGGTGTTCTCGCGGATCATTCCGAACGTGAGTTCGAACCGCTCTTCGGGCGTCATCCGGCGGTAGGTTTCGAGAGTTTCCTTGCTGAGCGTTTCAACATTGTAGTCTTCGCCTCCGCGAGTACTCTCTGGGGACTTCCCGGGGATTATCAAGGAACGCGATCATGCAGTTTTCCGGAGCATCGGCCGACGCGCCGAAGGGTTGGGGTGTCCGCTGGCTCGTGTGCGCGATGCTCTTTGCGGCGGCCGCGATCAACTACATCGACCGTCAGGTGATCGGCATTCTCAAGCCGACGCTCGCTGGGGAGTTCAACTTCAGCGAGCGCGACTATGCCGCGATCGTCTTCAGCTTCCAGGCGGCTTACGCGATCGGCCTGTTGCTATCGGGCCGGATCATCGATCGCATCGGCGTGCGGGCCGGGTTCACGATCGCGGTGGTGGTGTGGAGCATCGGGGCGATGGCCCATGCGTTCGCCGACAAGATGCCGTGGCTGCGGCTGCCGACGGTGTCGATCGACCCGCCGCAGGTGCTCCTGCTCGGCGGGGCCGCGGCGGGCCTCGCGCTCTCCCGCGTGATTCTCGGCCTCGGCGAGGCGGGCAACTTCCCGGCATCGATCAAGGCGGTGGCCGAGTGGTTTCCGAAGAAGGAGCGGGCCCTCGCCACCGGCATTTTCAACTCAGGCACCAACATCGGCGCTCTCATCACGCCGCTGGTGGTGCCGTGGATCACGGTGAAGTACGGCTGGCAGTGGGCGTTTCTGCTCACCGGCCTGCTTGGCTTCTTCTGGGTGGCCTGGTGGATGGTGGGGTATCGGCGGCCCGAGGATCATCCTGGCGTGTCGAAGGAGGAACTGGCCTACATCCATTCCGATCCTGTCGAGTCGATCGTGCCGGTGCCGTGGTCGGCCGTGTTTCCGCTGCGGCAGACCTGGGCCTTCGCGGTGGGCAAGTTTCTCACCGATCCGATCTGGTGGCTGTATCTCTTCTGGGTGCCCGACTTCCTCAACAAGAACCACGGCCTCGACCTCAAGACGATGGGGCTGCCGCTCGTGGTGATCTACCTTGTGGCCGACATCGGCAGCATCGGTGGCGGCTGGCTGTCATCGCACCTCATGGCCCGGGGCTGGAGCACCAACGCCGCGCGAAAGCTGGCGATGCTGGTCTGCGCCGTGGCGGTGGTGCCGATGCTCTTCGCAGCCCAGGCCAAGAATCTCTGGGTGGCGGTGGGGCTCGTTTCGCTGGCGGCGGCGGCCCATCAGGGCTGGTCGGCGAATCTCTTCACGCTCACGAGCGACATGTTTCCGCGGCGGGCGGTGGGCTCGGTCGTGGGGATCGGCGGCATGGCCGGGTCGGTCGGCGGCATGCTGATCGCGCTGGTCGTGGGGGCGATCCTGCAGAAGACAGGCAGCTATGTGCCGATCTTCGTGATGTGCGCATCGGCGTACCTCGTGGCCCTGACGCTGATCCACCTCCTCGCCCCGCGGTTGGATCCGGCAAAGCTGGACTGAGAGAGTGTTGGCTTAAGCCGATCGAAGGTAAAATACGTGAGGTCAGAACCCCTCACCGCCAGCCAGTTTGGAAACGTTGGATGCGTGACTTGCGCGTTACCGATCATCGAGAGCAGGCCGAAGAGAGCCGTCGGCTCTGGAAATCTCGCACGCCCGAGGAGCGGCTCGACGAGGTGGAGCGGCTCCGGATCGAAGCCGGGAAGTTTCTCTATGAATACCCAGTCCGACTTCGAAGACTTCTTTCGATTACTCGAATCGAACGGCGCTGACTACATGATCGTTGGCGGGTTCGCCGTGGCCTATCACGGGGCTCCCCCATTGAGCCGGTGCGGATCGATCTGCTCAATCGCATCGATGGCGTAACGTTCGCGGAAGCCCGTGGGGGCGTGGTGCGAGGCCGCTATGGTAGTGTCGAGGTGACGTTCATCGGACTTGATGATCTCCTGCGCAACAAGCGGGCGTCAGGCCGGCACCGGGATTTGGGGGACATCGAGGAACTCAGAGGCGCAGGCTCAGGCAGAAACAGGGCTCGATTCGCTAGCGCAGGCACAGGCGCGTACCGAACAGTCGCTCCAAGAACTGACCGCCGTCGTGAGGGGGCTCGTGATTCGCACCGACCGGCACGAAGGCGACCTCCTCGAACTGAGGTTTCAGCGGCGGCTTCCTTCGTACCTGGGGCTGTACCTCCGCCGAGCCAAGGTGTTGCAACCCGCGGATATCCTGAATGAAGTTGAGGCGAAGCTGGATCGGCCGGAGGTGGAGGATTACCTCCGCGCCGACGTGCTCGCGCAGGGCCTCGTGGGCGATAAGCCGACGTACGTGATTGGTGAGGTGTCGTACACGGCCGATGCCGACGACGTGGAGCGGGCCGCCCGCCGCGCTGCCCTCCTTCGTAAGGCCGACTTGCCGGCCGTCGGTCTCGTCGCCTGCGAGT
>Ga0315904_10006724_pt1 | contig 15641 bp, 27 predicted proteins | sample LakEriMetagenome_6_FD_203529 | JGI IMG/M metagenome (GOLD analysis project Ga0315904, IMG submission 203529) | Freshwater fungal communities from buoy surface, Lake Erie, Ohio, United States - Buoy 12 MA120 | ecosystem: Environmental > Aquatic > Freshwater > Lake | place: USA: Lake Erie, Ohio... | reverse complement strand
TCCTGTTGCTGGCATCATCACTTACTTCGTCACCGATCCGCTGGTTGGTCAGCAGAACGTCTAATTAGGGGTTCGATATGGCTATGCAATACGACGTAAAGTCGTTCCATGCAACAGCTTCATCGCTTGCGTATGGTGATCGCGCACGTTTGAAAGGCGTGGTTATATCCCCCGTTACGTCTACAACTTTCAACTCGTGTGTGGTGGATACTGCGGGGGCGTTGACGGGAACGTACGATATTCCGGGTTCAACGACCTGCACCGTGACTATTGCTAATCATGGGCTGTCGAATGGCGACATAGTTGGACTTAACTTTACTAGTGGTACAGCGGTAGACGACAGCTATGTTGTAGCGAATGTAACAACCAATACGTTTACTATAACCACGGCGAGTCTAACCACCAGCGGCAACGTAACGATGTACCCCAAAGTCCTTGTTGAACTGGACTGCTCTTCGGGCACGTCGTTTTACACGTTGATTCCGGGTGAGGGAATCCTTGCAACAGGCGGTTTGTTCTGTTTGCTACCGTCCACTAACGTCACTATGACTATTTTTTACGGATAGGAATAGGCCATGATGCAGACTGACGTTAAATCCGCCCGTGCCGCAAACACTGGACTGTTGGTAACGCAAGCGCCCGTGCGGTTGAAGTCCATTACGGTGACAAGTGCAACGGTGTCCGCAAGGAATGTTGCTATCTGCGACCCAACCGTTCAAGAGTCTGGTACGTATTCGCGGACAAGTCCAAGTGCCACAATCACAGTCACGATAGTAAACCACGGCTTTGTTACTGGGCAGCGTGTGTTTTTGGACTTTACGTCTGGAACGGCGCGGGATGGTGTGTATACGATTACGAAGACGGGCGACGATACGTTTACCTGTGCGGATGCGCCAACAACGACTACAAGCGGTAACGTCACGGCATATAGCAGTCTTGCGCTGGAAATCGACACCTTCAATACCGTTGGTCTGCCTATTTTGATTCCCGGTGAAGGTATTTACTGCCCTAACGGTATTTTTGTGGGGTGTGGCTCATCGGTAACCGCGACGGTGTTCTATGGCTAAATCACCAGCATGGCAGAGGAAAGAGGGCAAGTCCGAGAAGGGTGGCTTGAATGCCAAGGGACGCGCCTCCGCGAAAGCGCAAGGCATGAACTTGAAACCTCCCCAGCCGGAAGGCGGCGCAAGGAAGAAGTCTTTCTGCGCACGTATGTCAGGGATGAAGAAAAAGCTGACAAGCGCCAAAACCGCGAACGATCCGAATAGCCGGATAAATAAAAGTTTAAGGGCTTGGAAGTGCTGACTATGGACTTAGCAATTGTTTGGAACGGCGCGTTGTCGCTGTTTGTGGGTTTATTTGCGTATGTTGCCCATGAGAAGTTCTCTGAGCTTGCTCGTATTACGATTCTTTTGAACAAGACTCGTGAGGAAATTGCACGAGATACTGCGACCAAAGCCGAAGTAGAGCGGGTAACTGATCACATTGATCAAAGATTCAACCGTCTGGAGAACAAGATTGACCAGCTGATTGAGTCCCATCGGAGGGTGTTATGAAAAAGAAAGTTAAGAAGTTTGGTGCAGGTGGCGACATTGTGACCGCTCTAGGTGTGGGTCTTATCGGCAAGGCTTTGTACGATAAGTACAAAGAGGGCAAAGGCAAAGACGACGAAGAAAGCGATTACGCCAAAAAGGTTAGAGAGTTCCGTGGCAGTAAGAAAGACACGACGGAAACCGCTCCTGAACCGGCTAAGAAGGAAGAAGACAAGCCGATGTCACGCGAGGAGTATCTTGAGAAGCGTGGGGCTAAACCGATTAAAGAGACCGGAACCTTCAAAGGCCCCGATACGGCTGAGCCTGATCTTGAGTACAAAGGTAAGAAAGCTACAGCTAAGAAAGCAGCGCCTGCTGCAAAGCCGACTAAAGTTGAGCCTGCTGCAAAGCCGACTAAAGATAAGCCTCGTGCTAAAGCCGCTGACAACGCAAGTCCTAAATCAGTTGTATTTAAGGACGCCACTACTTCAGCATCAAAAACCTCTGCCGCAGCAGAAGCTCCAGCCAAAATCGGTTCGCAAGGCTCGTTTAAGTTTGACTCCCAACCAGACCTGAGTGTGCCTAAAGCTTTCGATATGAAGTCGGGCAACAAGACTGTGTACGGCACAGATACGACTAGCGTGTTCCAAAAGCAAGCCGCGCGTGCGCGGGCTGAAGCTGAAGAGAAAGCCGCAAAAGAACGTGAAGCAGCAGAAGCGGCTAAAAGACGTAAGGGTGCTTCTGAAATCAAATACGACGAAATGGGCAACCCGATGAGAAAAGGCGGGGCGGTTAAGAAGTACGCATCTGGCGGAACAGTTAAGTCATCCGCATCCAGACGTGCTGATGGTATTGCTCAGCGTGGCAAAACCCGTGGGAGGATTTACTGATGGCTACGAACGAGGGAACCGACCAGAAGTCGGCTGAGCGCAATCTGCGGGGGGAGTACGAGAACCTGCGAAAAGACATGCAGCTTAAGGCAGAATCTGACGCTTATGAGCGCAACAAATCGCGTGACGAAAAACTAGGCGAAGGAATGCTTAGGTTTGGTTTAAATATGATGGGCAAGCCTGCTGAACCCCTTCCCGGCAAAGGTAAGACCGAGAAGATGGGTGAGAGTGCAAAGCCGCTCCCCGGCAAAGGTAAGACCGAAAAGCTTGGCGAAGGCGCAAAGAAGTACGCATCTGGCGGCTCGGTTTCATCTGCGTCTAAGCGGGCAGACGGTATTGCACAGCGCGGTAAGACTCGTGGGAAGATTGTCTAAACAATGACTAAGCTTTCCAAAGAAGAGGAACAAAAGTTTAAAGAGGACTACGCTAAGTACTCCAAAGCAACAGGAATGAATCCTAACCCCGATGATCCGAGACATCATTATGATTACCGGGGGTTGTGGAAAGAAACAGGAAAGTTGCCCGACCCTAAAGAGCATGGTGACTCTAGGTTTAAAACAGAAGGACATCCGCGTACGTATGTTGACCCAAAAACCGACAAAGGAAGTGCAACACCTAAACCCGGATATGAGAAGACATACAGTCAAGGAGGCAGACTAATGCCTAGCGTCTCAGCTAAACAACACCGTCTCATGGCTGCGGTGGCAACAAATCCAGCCGTGGCAAAGAAAACTAAGATTCCACAATCCGTGGGAAAAGAGTTTATGGAAGCCGATAGAGGCAAGAAATTTAAAGGAGGCGGTGAGATGAAAGAGTCAAAAGCAATGGTCAAAAAAGAGATTGGCTTCATGAAGAAAAAGGGCGCTCCTAAGTCCATGATCAAGCACGAAATGGCAGAGGCTGGCATGAAGAAGGGCGGTATGCCTATGAAGAAGATGGCCTCCGGCGGTCTGGCTGCTGGTCACAAGTCGGCTGACGGTGTTGCCTCTAAGGGCAAGACTAAGGCTAAGCAAGTGACGATGGCTGGCAGCAAACGTATGAATTACGGCGGGAAGTGCTGACATGATGGCCTCGCGTGGTATGGGTGACATTAACCCTTCCAAGATGCCCGGCGGGAAGAAGAAAGCCCGTCGAGATGACACCGACTTTACGCAGTACAAAGAAGGTGGGAAGGTTAACGCTGCTGGTAACTACACCAAGCCCGGTCTTCGTAAGAAGATTGTGTCGCAGGTAAAGTCCGCAGCCACTCATGGCACAGGTGCAGGTCAGTGGTCAGCCCGCAAGGCGCAGCTTGTGGCTAAGAAGTACAAGGAAGCAGGTGGAGGATATCGTGGCTAAGTCGGTAATGGACGAACCTAGTAAGGATATGCGTGATCCCGCATATCGCAAACAGCTAGAGCGTGAACAGGCGCTTAAAACCTCTGCGCCAGAATTTGCATTTGTTGGCCCCGCTGGTACAGCGCAATCGTCTTTAAAATCAGCAAAAGACATATTAACAAGAATACCAGACCCAAAAGAATTGGCTTACAGAACCGTAAATTATGGATTAGGTTCAGGGATGGGACGTGTAAACGACGAAATAGCAAAAAGTATGCTTCGAAGTGGTGTATCCGGAGGTGGGGTTGACCATAAAGAAATTCGTAAACGAGAAAAAGCCAAACGTGAGTCAGATTCAGAAATGCGGCGTGAAACTCGTGGTATGAAAAAAGGCGGCAAAGTTAAGTCAGCATCGTCTCGTGCAGACGGAATAGCACAACGCGGTAAGACGCGGGGTATGATGAAGTGAAAGCGCCGCAGAAAAGCTTGAAAGACTGGGGAGACCAGAAATGGCGAACAAAGTCAGGAAAGCCATCGTCAAAGACCGGCGAGAGGTATCTCCCGGAAAAGGCGATCAAGGCGCTAAGCCCAGCCGAGTATGCCGCCACAACGAAGGCAAAGCGGGCAGGGAAAGCAAAAGGTAAGCAGTTCGTTGCACAGCCCAAGGGCATAGCTAAGAAAACAGCAGGGTACAGATAATGGCCTATTCAACCGCTACAACAAGCTTTAACCCTGACCTCAACGAGATATTCGAAGAGGCGTTTGAGCGTTGTGGCTTGGAACTTCGTACCGGCTATGACTTTCGTACCGCACGTAGAAGCCTGAACTTCTTAATCGGTGAGTGGGCTAACCGTGGCATTAACCTGTGGACTATTGAGCAGGGCTCGATCAACTTGGCGCAAGGAGTGACTACCTATGATCTACCTTTGGATACCGTTGATCTTATTGAACATGTTATTCGCACTGATTCCGGACAGGGCCCTAACCAGACAGATTTAAATATCACACGGATTAGCGTCTCGACCTACTCGACTATCCCAAACAAGTTAGCGCAAGGGCGTCCGATTCAGGTGTGGATTAATCGCCAGTCGGGGCAGCAGGTAGGGTCTAACGTAGCTACACCTAAGTACCCACAGATTAATGTGTGGCCTGCGCCGGATCAGGGTACGACTCAACAACCCTACTACGTGTTTTATTACTGGCGACTAAAGCGCATCTACGATGCTGGTACCGGTACTAACGTGATTGATATTCCGTTCCGCTTCCAGAACTGCTTGGTGGCGGGGCTCGCGTACATGTTGGCGGTCAAGAAACCAGAAGTTGACCCAGCTAGGATTATGGCATTGAAGTCCATGTATGACGAGGCTTGGGACTTGGCGGCGGGCGAAGACCGCGAGAAGGCGGCGGATCGTCTGGTACCACGGGAGATGTTTTTCTAATGGGAAATAGATTTTCCAGTGGCAAGAACTCGATTGCGGAGTGTGACCGCTGCGGGTTTCGCTACAAGCTGAAGGAACTAAAGAAGCTGACGATTAAGACCAAGCAGGTTACGATTAAGGTGTGTCCTACGTGTTGGGAACCGGATCAGCCGCAGTTGCAGTTAGGTATGTACCCGGTGCAAGACCCACAAGCAGTACGGGAGCCACGTCGGGATAACAGCTATTTGCAGTCGGGCTATACCGGGTTGCAGTTGACGTTGAATACAGATTTTGGTGATCCATCAGGCGGTAGCCGGATATTCCAGTGGGGCTGGGCACCGGTTGGTGGGGCAAGAAGTAACGATGTGGGACTAACGCCGAATGCTTTGGCCCCTATCAGTGTAGTGGGTAATGTAACGATTACATAGGAGTCTATATGGACAGCATGAAGAAGGTAGCCAAGGCGGAAGTCAAGGCGCACGAGAAACGGATGCACAAGGGTATGGCTAAAGGCGGCGTGACCGGCGAAGCCATGAAGAAGATGGGCCGTAACATGGCTCGTGCTATGAACCAGCGTTCTTCTGGGAGAGGTCGATAATGGAAAAGATTAAATCCGCGCCCCCGTCGGTGCTGAAGTCTTATTCTGGCAAAGACTGCATGAACGAGATGAATATTGGTGCTGGCGTAGTTACCAAGGGTAATTACAAAGAGCCAAAGACCACTGGTATCAAAATCCGTGGTACTGGCGCAGCTACTAAAGGCACGATGGCTCGTGGCCCAATGGGTTAATCATGACGTACACTGAACTGTTCACTGCTGTTAAGAACTACCTGCAAAACGACTTCCCGGCGAATGTTTGGACTGACGTTGCAGGGTCGGGTGTTGTTACCTCTACCGGCACTGGACAGATCAATACGTTTATTACCCAAGCTGAAGAGCGCATTTATAACAGCGTTCAAATTCCGGCACTACGTAAAAATGTAACAGGCCAAACAACGGGCGGAAATCAATACCTATCGTGCCCATCTGATTTCCTGTCAGTGTTTTCAATGGCGGTAATCGACGGTGATGGTAACTACGAGTACTTGCTAAACAAAGATGTGAACTTTATGCGGGCAGCGTATCCCAACCCTAACACTGAAGGGTTGCCCAAGTACTACGCTCTGTTTGGCCCAACAGTAACGTCAAACATTATTACGGACGAGCTAAGTTTTATCCTCGGCCCCACGCCTGACGACGCGTATGATGTTGAATTGCATTACTACTATTACCCTGAGTCAATCACAACTGCGGCTGATGGGCGTACATGGCTTGGCGACAACTATTCGCCGGTTCTGTTGTACGGCACGATGCTAGAAGCCTATGTGTTCCTGAAGGGCGAGACCGACTTGATGGCGGTCTATAAAGCTAAGTACGACGAAGCTATGGGTCAATTGAACCGTCTGGGTACAGGTCTTGAGCGCGGCGATGCGTACCGTGATGGTCAAGCTAAGATTAAGGTGAATCCGTGATCCAGCAAGGACTGACAAACAGCTTTAAGCAGGACATGCTCCAGCAGGAGCAGAACATTATTACGGATACGCTGTACATGGCGTTGTACACAGCGTTCTCAGATATTGGGCAGTTAACTACGGAATACACAACGAGTAATGAAGTAACCGGCACGGGCTATACAGCGGGTGGGGTAGAAGTGACAGGTGCGGTATTAAGCACACAGACGACTGGCCCAGCCGCAGGTACGGTGTACGTTAGCTTCGATAATGTGTCGTGGCCCGGTGCTAACTTCACGGCCCGTGGCGCGTTGATCTATAACACCACGCAAAGTAACAAGTCGGTAGCTGTTCTGGACTTTGGTTCAGACAAAACATTTAGCAGCACAAACAACACCGTCACCATGCCAGCAAACACGGCAACGACGGCTTTAATTCGTTTTCCTTAAGGAGTAATCATGCCTATCGCAAAATCGCAAATGGGTGAAACTGTTCAGGCTGGCGTAGGCAGAGCCGCGCAAAGCGACGCGCATGTCGGACTGGGTGGTATCTTTAATGTTCAGTGCTTTGACGCTGACGGCAACCTGAAGTGGGAAGATCAGTTCCACAATCTCGTTGTTAACGAGGGTCTGCAAGACTTGAACAACAAATACTTTAAGGGCGTCTCTTACAGTGCCGCTTGGTATTTGGGTCTGGTTACAGGCCCCGGCTCTGGTACGACATACGCGGCAACTGACACCTTAGCCTCCAAAGCTTGGACTGAGTTCACTAATTACACCGGCAACCGTAAAGCGGTGACCTTTGGTACGCCTACGTTGGCTGACCCATCGGTGATTAGTAACTCCGCGTCCCCTTCAAGCTTTACGATTTCTGGTGGCGGCGGTACCGTAGCGGGCGCGTTCTTGACTTCAGTAGCTACAGGCACATCAGGCATCCTGTTCTCAGAAGGTGACTTTACAGGCGGCGACAAGCTCGTAGCCTCGGGTGACACTGTGAACGTCACTTACACATTTAACGCAGACGCGGCATAACGGAGGGTTTATGGCGGCATTTAAGAAAGGTGACACTGTTAAGACTAAGGGTGTCATTCCGCAAGGCCCAGTTGAAGCTATGCGTATGGACGAAGACGGCAACGTCCAATATTTGATTTCTTGGACTGATGCGGACGAGGTAACTCAATCGCGCTGGTTTGATGAGGATCAACTGACAGTAGTGTAAATAAGGAAAAGGCGTGTTTGGTTTTTCATCATTTTCAGAAACGCCTTTTTCTTCGCTACCAAGCGCAGGTGCGGTATTTGATGTTTCGATTTCGGAGTCTGTAGCGGCAAGCAGCACAGAAGCGGTACAGGTTGCGTTTGTTGCATCTATCAGTGAAACAGTAAATAGTAGTGACACAGTCGCAGCGCAGTTTAATGTATTAGCAGCAGTTAGCGAAACAGTAGTAGGTAGCGACGCTAACGTAGCTCAAGTTGACTTTATTGTATCGTTGAGCGAGTCACTAACCGGGTCTGATTCATTTGCTGGGCCGGTAGATTTTTTTGTAGCCGTAAGCGAGACCGCAAGTGGAAGCAGTACTGAAGCAGCACAAGTAGACTTTGCCGGTGCCATAAGTGAGACGGTAACGGGTTCAGATAGTCAGGCAGCGCAGTTTATTGTTAATGCGGCAGTTAGTGAAACAGCGACCGGCACCGATGCAAGTACGGCACAGGCAGACTTCTTAAGTGCAGTAAGTGAAACGGCAAGTGGTAGCAGTACAGAGGCAGTACAGGTTAATTTTGCTGTAGCAGTAAGCGAAACAATTTCAGGCTCTGATACAGAAGCGGCGCAAATAGATTTTGCCGGTGCCATAAGTGAGACGGTAACAGGTTCAGATAGTCAGGCAGCGCAGTTTAGTATCAACGCGGCGGTCAGTGAGACGGCTACGGCAATCGATGCAAGCGCAGCACAAGCAGGTTTTATCGTTTCATTAAGTGAGACAGTAAACGGCAGTAGTAGTGAAGCGGCACAGGTTGATTTTGCAGTATCGTTGAGCGAAACGATATCGGGTTCAGATACGGAAGCTGCGCAGACAGATTTTGCGGCGGCGATAGATGAGACGGTTACTGTATCGGACGATCAGATTGTTTCGCTGGTGTTTTTCGCGGATCAGGATGAAACGGTAGAGGTATCAAGTAGTGAAGTAGGCGCTATAGAGACATCAGCGCAGGTAAGTGAAACGGTTGAAGGGTCAAGTACAGAAGCAGCGCAGGTGGATTTTGCTGTAGCAGTAGATGAAGGTGCAGGGTTTACGGATACTGATGCAGCGGCGGCAGCGTTTGTAGTTGCCCTTCTGGAGCGGGTTCGGGTTTCGGATGTTTTCTTTGCCCGACTGTTGTGGGAGTTAATATCAGATGACCAGACACCTGATTGGCAAAACATAAATAGTAATACTACACCGGGCTGGGCCTTAATAGATGACAACCAGACGGGCACTTGGCAGAATATAAACGCGGCGGGTGGTACAGCTTGGGATAAGGTTGATACTGATCCCGGTACTACTTGGGACAAAATTAATACGGTGTAAGCGATGCCACTTGTAGTCAAAGACAGAGTACGAGAAACCACTACCACTACTGGTACAGGCACTGTTTCGCTTGTCGGCGCTGTAACCGGGTTTCAATCGTTCTCTGTAATCGGTAACGGAAACACCACTTTCTACACTATTGCCCTTGATTCTGCGGGTGAGTGGGAAGTTGGTATCGGTACATATACCGCGTCGGGTACAACACTATCCAGAGACATTGTTCTTGAGTCCAGCAATAGTGGATCGCTAGTACCCTTTTCTGCTGGCACTAAAACTGTCTTCTGTACTTACCCAGCAGAAAAATCGGTTTACTACGACGCCTCCGGCAACGTAGGTATTGGCACAAGTTCGCCCGATGCCCTATTGACTGTAAACACCATAGCGTCTTTTGGCGATGGCGCGGTCACTACTCCCTCGATAGCTCACAAAGGCGACTTAAATACTGGCTTATGGTTCCCCGCCGCAGATACGATTGCGGTGTCAACTGGAGGTACAGAGCGTCTTAGGTTTGACTCTGCTGGTGACATCGATATGGCATCGACTTCTTCGCTACAAAAGAACAGCACCAACGCCTACACACTAAAAAATACCGTCCTTTTAACTTCAGGTACCGGGGCTACCTACACAACTCCGACAGGCGTTCGTGCGTTAAGAGTTACTGTCGTTGGCGGCGGCGGCGGTGCTGGTGGGCAGGATGGACAAGGCGCGGGTACTTACACAACTGCTGGTCCGGGGCGCGGTGGAAATGCCGTATCAATGTTTATTCCAACCGCTTCAGCATCTTATACCTATACCATTGGTGCAGGGGGCGCGGGTGGCGCTGCTGGAAATAATGCTGGTGCTATTGGTGGCAGTACAACTTTTGGTGATGGGACATTACTAATAACTGCTGGCGGGGGAGGCGGAGGAAGCGGGGTTACAGGAAGTGCTTCTTCGTCTGGTACAAGTGGTGTTTCGACTGCCAGCACCGTTGCTAACGGGAATAGTAGTGTTATTTACATAAATGGGACTCCCGGTGTTTGGGGCAGGGCTGTTAGTGCTGCGCTTACCGCATGGTCTTGTAGTGGTATGTCTCCATTATTTGGAGGTGGGGTTCTTACTAAAACAGGCGCAGGAAATGCCGCGACTAATTATGGAGAAGGTGGTGGCGCTGGTTATGACGGCGGCGTAACAACCAACTACGCAGGTGGAGCAGGCTTCCAAGGCATTATTATCGTAGAAGAGTATTACTGATGAAAACATTAATAATTCAAAACGGTGTGGTTGTTAATGTCGGTGTGGGCGAACCAGAAAACCCAGCACCTGAAGGATTTACGCTTATTCTTGTTCCAGACGATGCTTATGTTGGCCCCGGATTTACAGTAAATGAAGACGGAACATTTACCCCGCCACCACCGCCGCCAACAATAGATTTTGAATAAGGAAAAGAAATGCCTACTACATATTCAGATAACCTGCGCATCAACATAATTGCTACTGGAGAGCAGGCTGGCGTATGGGGGACTACAACCAACACAAACCTCGGTACGTTGATCGAGCAAGCTATTACCGGGTATGTAACTAAAACCATATCGTCGTCCACTGACTATCTTGTCGTTGCGAACGGTACAACAGCAGAATTTCGTAATGCTGCCATTCAACTAAACGGCACCCCCGGCGTAGATTTCACTTTGTTTCTGCCGCCGTACTCCAAGATTTACGCGCTGTTTAACAATACTGCTAATGACGCGTACATAAAGTCTGCTACTACAGCCAACGGCATTACTGGCGCTCAAACTTTTACTGCGACGATTTCTGCAAAGACACTGACAGTTTCTGCTATTGGTAGCGGGGTTGTTTTGTCGCCGGGGCTTACGATTACAGGTTCCGGGGTTACTGCGGACACCATTATTACGGGTTACGGTACTGGCACGGGCGGTGTGGGTACCTACACTATTAGTAAGTCGCAGACCATTCTAGTCGGCGTGTCTATGGAGGCGTCAATTAGGATTCCACCTAAGTACGCAAGCGTGGTTTATAGCGACGGTGTAAACGTGTTTGCAACTACCAATGCTGCGCCCGGTAACTTCGCTGTAGGTAATTATTTTTCTGCGGGCGGCGATGGCGACTTTAGTGGTACCGGAAGTCTGGGTATCCCAGTAGGCACTACAGGTGAACGGCTCGGTACAGGTATTCGTTATAACACCACACTGGGGCGGTACGAAGGTTATGACATTAATTCGTCTACTTGGAACCAGATCGGTGGTGGTGCAACAGGTGGCGGGTCTAACCAAGTTTTCTACGAGAATGATCAGGTCGTCACCGCCAGCTACACAATACCCGCCGACAAGAATGCGATGTCTGCTGGCACAATCACTATAGAAAATTTAGCGGCGGTGGGCGGTATTTCAACTGCCACATTGACTATCGCTAGTGTGTCATCCGGTGCGCTATATATCGGTCAGGTTATTTCCGGTACAGGCGTAACAGTAGGCACAGCGATTACAGCTTTTGGAACCGGTACAGGTGGGGCTGGTACATATACTGTCTCCCCCGTGCAGACTGTAGCCCCCGGTACGGCAATCACTTCAGAAACTGTTTTGACTGTCGATGATGGCGCTCGACTGGTTATTGTATAAGGAATAGCTATGCCAACTATTTTAAAAGCAGGTAACTCTAGTAGCGGCTACTCCATGACTCCCGGTGGGGACGGTGCGTTAGCTATTAAAACGGGTTCTGGTGCAGGTACGACCGCGTTGACTGTTGATGGGTCGCAGAATACAACGTTAGCGGGGACTTTACAGGTAGCGGGGGTGACTACAAACATGTACCCACTTGTGCAAGGTACATCTCAGACAGCGCCCTTTACTGCTCCAAATACGTCAGCCGAATTTACCAACATACCCTCGTGGGCAAAACGGATTACGTTTACGTTGAGCGAAGTTTCGTTAAGCGGAACTTCGACTTACCTATTCCAAGTTGGGTCAGGAAGTTTTGCTACTACTGGGTATAACTCTGGTTCAATAAGTGTTTCTACTACTGTTGCAAGCACTACGAATGGGTCGGCGTCTAATACTACAAACGGAATTACCACATCGAGTTATAGTAGTACTGCGGGGTCGACTGCTCATGGACATGCAGTGTTTACGAATGTAGCTGGCAATACATGGGTGGCTTCTGGAATTTTGTACGTAAATAGTGCTAATCGTGTTGCTACTTTTGCTGGTAATGTAGTTCTTAGCGGGGTACTAGATCGTGTTCGTGTAACAACAACCAACGGCACCGACACCTTCGACGCTGGCACTATTAACATTATGTGGGAGTAACACATGAGCATAGGACTTAAACCATACGATGCTGGCGGCGGCGCTGTACAAATTGGTGGGACTGACGCTATTGAGATCGACAGTGGCTTGAACGTCACGATTCCTCAAGACCTTGTGGTTACTGGAACAATTACGACTCAAGGGCAAGTTATTGGCGCAGGGCCAGCGTTTAGTGCGTATAGAAATGCTGCTAGGAATACTGCTGCAACAAATTTCCAAGCAGTTATTCCTGATACAGAAGAGTTTGATACTGCATCGTGCTACGACACAACAACTGGCAGGTTTACTCCAAACGTAGCTGGGTATTATCAGATAAATGGAGAGGTGTATTCCAGCGCATCCGTTGGGGAACTAATAGCCGTTTTTTATAAAAATGGAACGCTTTATAAGTACGGAACTCGTACCGCTAGTGGTGGTAATGGCGCGTCTGTATCCTCAGTAGTTTTTTTAAACGGAACTACTGATTATGTTGAACTATATGTTTATTACAGCGGCAGTCCAGCGGTTGCGTTAAACGTCGGCACAGACCATATAAATTACATGAACGGCGTGTTTGTTCGCCCCGCATAAAGGAGTAAATAATGTCTATTGTTCTTAATCCTGATGCTGGTGTAACAACGCCGTCTCCGGTCACACTAGAAGGTTCAACTTCGGGCACCGTTACACTCGCCGCTCCTGCCATATCTGGCTCCACAGTAATCACGTTTCCTGCCGTGACAGGGACTGTAGCGATAACTTCTGAACTAGAGCAGATCGGTGTAGGTCAGACTTGGCAAGACGTTCAGTCCAGCAGGTCTTTAGGGGTGACTTATACAAACACTACTGGTAAACCAATTATGGTTTTTGCTTCGTTTGCAGAAATCAGTCAGTTTGTTATTTATTACGCGGTCGTTAACGGACTCACTATTGCTTTTGGAAGGTCGCCGTTTAACGGAACAAATGGGTACTATGCTGCGTCATTTATTGTGCCTGACGGGAATACATATAGTTTTACAGGCCCAGACTCGGTTTTAGACTGGATAGAACTACGTTAAACAGGTACCGACATGAAACATTACAAAGACCCCGTTACCAACGAAGTCTACGCTTACGAGGCGGACGGATCGCAAGACGCATATATTAAACCGGGACTTATTCCGGTAACCAACGAAGATGCGCAGGGTATTGTTGCGGCTAACAAACAAGCCCAGATTGACGCACTGCCCTACACAACAAAACGTGCTATGGAATACCCAGACTTCCGCGATTATCTGGACGGTGTTGTAAAAGGGGATCAGGCGCAAGTACAAGCCTATATTGATGCTTGTCTGGCGGTCAAGGCTAAGTACCCCAAGGAGTAAGTAAATTGATCCGTTAACCCTACTTGCCGCTGCTAACGCTGCTGTCGCGGCAGTAAAGGCTGGCTGCAAACTTTACAAAGACATCAAGGGTGCAGCGGGGGATGTCAGCGACGTACTGAAAGACTTAAAGGCGCAATACGACAACCTAACCAATCCGACAACAACCCAAAAGCAACAATATCTGGCGGAGGTTGAACGAGTTCAACAGATAGCAAAGGCTGATCCGAACGACGTATTCACCGACATTGGCAATCAGTTAGGTGCGTTAATGGATGCGTACGATGCAATTAGCAAGGCGTTCCTGAAAGAGCAGTTAGAAGCAAAGCAGGTGTACAAGGGCGAAGAGAGTATTGGCAGACGGGCACTAAAGCGCATTCTGATTACATCAAGGCTAGACGCGATGATGGCTGAGATAAGAGAAACAATGGTGTACCGTAGCCCACCGGAATTAGCTGGACTGTGGGGTAAATTTGAAGAGATGTGGCAACGGATCGTTGCCGAGCAGGAGACGGCTCACGCAGAGGAACTTAGACTGGCTCAGATTGCATCATGGCGACGCAGAAGAAGAATAGCGGAAATCAAGTCAAAGGTAGCGTGGGTCTCGGCAGTGGTGTTCGTAGTTATATGGGCAGTGGGACTCCTGTGGCTAACAACGAGAAGCGCGATGATGAGAACGTCCCTTGGTCACTGATCATTGTCGTGATGGCAGTACTACTGATGTTCTTTATCGTGATGCCGGTTTTGGCATTTATGTACTACGACATGTACTACGCAACCCAAGCGGCGGTGCATGAGGTAAGGAAGATGCGGGAACTGCGCAAAGAGATTCAAATTGAACGTATGTATGACAGATAAGGAGCAATGATGCTGACTTTAATTTCTACCATCGGCGGCTACATCGTCGCGTTGTTCCCCCGGCTGTTCGACATCCTGCAAGACCGCGCGGATAAGAAGCATGAGCTAGACATCCTACACATGCAGATGCGCCAACAACTCGCCTTGACTGAAAAGGGCTACTCGCCATCGGATAAGACCGAAGAAGTCCGCGAGAACGATGAACAAGATCATCAACAGTACATGGCGCAAATTGGCGCTATCTACAACAATCAAGAAAAGTTACTTGAGTCGTCTTCTCAGTGGGTCAAGGACATGACTGCGGCTACCCGCCCGTTCGTGACATTCATCTTTGTCCTTGAGCTTGTGCTGATTAACTTGCTGACGATGCTGTGGATTTTCGTACACGGCGACAAGGTGACATCCATTGGCGAACTAATTCAGATCATGGAGATTGTCTTTGATGCTGACGAGATGGCCCTGCTGGGTACCATCATTGCTATGTGGTTCGGTTCCCGTGGTAACTCGAAGGCTGGCAAGTGATTTATTTTATCTACGCGCGAATTGCCGCAACAGTAATGCTATGTGCTTATTTGATAAGTAATCTGCCATGAAACTACCACTTGCCACAATTGCAATGATTAAGCATCACGAGGGGGTGCGGTATAAGCCTTACAAGTGTCCAGCGAAGTTGTGGACAATAGGTGTGGGGCATGTGCTGTACCCCGAACAGGGCAAGATGCCTGTCGATCAACGCGATAAGTTCGCACTCAAAATAGAGGACTTCCGTGTATTTAGCAAAGAAGAAGTTGATTCGATCCTTGAGAAAGACTTACAGCGTTTTGTCGCTGGTGTTCTTCGCTACTGCCCTGACCATCTTAACGAAAATCGCTTGGGGGCGTTGGTCAGCTTTGCATTCAATGTTGGGCTAGGCACCCTTCAAAGATCGACT
>Ga0315904_10006722_pt1 | contig 15645 bp, 10 predicted proteins | sample LakEriMetagenome_6_FD_203529 | JGI IMG/M metagenome (GOLD analysis project Ga0315904, IMG submission 203529) | Freshwater fungal communities from buoy surface, Lake Erie, Ohio, United States - Buoy 12 MA120 | ecosystem: Environmental > Aquatic > Freshwater > Lake | place: USA: Lake Erie, Ohio... | reverse complement strand
AGGCGCAGCACGAGGCCGCGATGCTGACCACGTTCAACGAGGTCGACATGTCTGCCGTCATGGCGCTCCGCGCCCGCTACCAAGACGAATTCGTCAAGCGTCACGGCCTGAAGCTGGGCTTCATGTCCTTCTTCACCAAGGCCGTCGTCCACGCGCTGCGCGAGGTGCCCGCGATCAACGCCCAGTTCGCCGGCGAAGAGATCGTCCAGAATCACTACTTCGATATCGGCGTCGCCGTCTCCACCGAGAAGGGCCTCATGGTCCCGGTGATTCGCAACGCCGATCAGCTGGGCATGGCCGGCATCGAGCAGGCCATCGCCGAAGCCGCCAAGAAGGCTCGCGATGGTAAGATCGCACTCTCCGATCTCGAGGGCGGGGTCTTCACCATCACCAATGGCGGGATCTTCGGCTCCATGCTCTCGACGCCGATTCTCAATTCGCCCCAGAGCGCCATTTTGGGCCTCCATGCGATCAACGAGCGACCGGTGGCCGTCGCCGGTCAGGTGGTCATCCGTCCGATGATGTACCTCGCGCTTAGCTACGACCATCGTCTGGTCGATGGTCGCGAGGCCGTCACGTTTCTGGTGAAGGTGAAACAGGCGATCGAGGATCCCTCGCGCCTCCTCCTCGCGCTGTAATCGCGCCCCGCGCAGCCTTCGCCGCGCGGTCTCTCCCGCCCGCAGTCTCCGTCTCTCCTGCCATGGAATCTTCTTTCGACGTTCTGGTCATCGGCGCCGGCCCCGGCGGCTATGTGTGCGCCTTCCGCGCGGCCCAGCTGGGGCTCAAGGTCGCTCTGGTTGAAAAACGTGCCACTCTCGGCGGCACGTGCCTCAACGTGGGCTGCATCCCGAGCAAGGCGCTCCTGCATTCCACCGAACACCTCGTGTTCGCTCGGAGCCACGCCGCGGAACACGGCATCCGCCTCGGCGCGATCGAGGTCGATCTCGCCACGATGCTCAAGCGCAAGGACAGCGTCGTAACCAAGCTGACCGGCGGCATTGCCCAGCTCGCCAAGGGCCGCAAGATCACCGTCCTGACCGGCACCGCGACCTTCGCCGAGGGACGCACGGTCGTAATCACCCCGCCCGACGGCGGGGCGCCGAGCCACGTGCAGGCCGCAAATATCGTCATCGCCACAGGCTCCGTGCCGGTGGAGTTGCCGTTCCTCCGCTTCAACGGCGAAACCGTTGTCTCGAGCGACGAGGCCATCCGCTTCCCTTCCGCGCCGAAGCGCTTGGTTGTGGTCGGGGGAGGCGCCATCGGGCTCGAACTCGGATCCGTCTGGTCCCGGCTCGGGAGCGAGGTCACCGTCGTGGAGTTCTTGCCCAAGGTGATTGCGACCTACGACGACGACATCGTGCGGGCGTTCACCCGCATTCTGCAGAAGCAGGGCCTGCGGCTGGAGACCGGAGCCAAGGTCACTGGCTTCGCCAACGGGGTTCTGACCGCTGAGCGCGGGAGCGAGAAGCTCGAGTTTCCCGCCGATCGCGTGCTCGTAGCCGTGGGCCGCCGCGCCTGCACCGAGGGACTCGGACTCGATCGCGCCGGCGTAGCTCTCGATGAGCGGGGTCGCATCCGGGTCGACGGACACCTGCGGACCAATGTACCCGGCATCTGGGCAGTCGGCGACGTAGTCGCAGGTCCCATGCTCGCTCACAAGGCCGAGGAAGACGGTGTCGCGGTCGCCGAGTGGATCGCCCAGCGCGCCGGTCACGTCGACTGGGACCTCGTGCCGGCCGTGGTCTACACGTCACCAGAGGTGGCTTCGGTCGGCCTCGGCGAGGACGCCGCGAAGGCCGCCGGACGGGCCGTGAATGTCGGTAAGTTCAATCTCGCGGCCAACGGGCGAGCGCTGTCCGCCGCCAACGCCGAGGGGTTCGTGAAGATCATCGCTGACGCCAAGACGGATCGGATCCTCGGCGCGCAAATCCTCGCGGCCAACGCCGGCGAACTGATCAGCGAGGTGGTCACGCACATGACCTACGGCGGCAGCGCCGAGGATCTGGGGCGGACGATTCACGCGCACCCGACGGTGAGCGAGGCCGTGCGCGAAGCCGGTCTCGCGGTCAGTCGTAGCGCGCTCCACGCACTCTGAGTGAAGCGACGCAGCCGCGGGATCCAGCGTCCCGCGAGTGCGTTTTCTCAGTTGGCCTTTCACCCGGGGGTCGCGCGCGTGCGCTCCCCGGTCTGCCACCCCGATCGCTGCCCGCGCCTGGCTCGTCCTGCTCCTCGCCAGATTCGCCGGCCTGCTGTTCTCCGTCGGTCGGCAGACGCTGTCGTTGCTGAAGACGACCCTGCCGCAGAAGTGGTCAGGGAAGAAACGCGGACAACGGCGCGATGATAGGAGCCTTGATGATCCCGTACACGCGTTCACACCTCGTGACAGAGCGGTCGTCTTCGCGTTCGGCCACCCGGTGTCGCTGACCGCCTACGCGTTTTTGCACCCGCTCGCGACCACCATCCTGTGGTTAGCCTACCGGGACACTCATGGGGTCAACGTGGGGCCAACCACTGGTCAAGAAACCGCCTGACCGGCGTGCGCAGGTCGTGACCGAGGGGGCGATCATTCCAGGTATCGAGATCGAAGGTGTGCCCGACTCCGGAAAGGAGGATCAGCTCGTGCGGAACGCCCGCCTTCGACAGAGCCTCCGCCAACTCCGTAGACTGGCCATGAAACACCGTGGCGTCCGCGAGCCCGTGCACAATGAACACCGGCGGAACCCCCGGGGCGACATGGGTAACGGGTGACGACGCTACCAAGGCGGCGTGATTGCTGGGATCACCACCCGCAAACACGTCGACGGCATTTCCCATGTGCCGCTCGGTGGTCGCCCGACCCTGCTTGTCCGCCTTCACCCGGGACAGGTGATGGGTCGGCCCATAGAAATCGACGATGGCACGAACCGCGTTGGAAACGCCCGGATACGGAGCCGTCGGTTCCCAGTCCTTACCGGCCGTGAATCCCGCGAGCAGGGCGAGATGACCTCCGGCCGATCCACCCGCGACGGCGAGACGATCCGGATCAATCCCGTACTGCGCACCATGAACCCGAAGAAAACGCACCGCATTCTTCACGTCGTGGAGATTGTGGGGCCACGCTTCTTTACCGAGTGTATAGCTGATGCTGGCCACCGCGTACCCCCAGCTCGCCAGCGTGTAGCCAATGTTCTTCTCGCGAGCCCGGGCTCGGTCTCCGTTCATCCAGCCACCCCCGTGAACCCAAACGACCGCCGCGACCGGACGCGAGCGATCCGCCGGCAGATAAAGATCCAAGCGCTCCTTCCGGTCAGCCGCCAAATAGGCGACGTCCGGCTGCACCACGATACCTGCGGGAATGGCCGGAGTCGCTTCGCGAGCAGAAACCGGGAACAGGCCCGAAACCGTGGCCATGACAAGAGCGAGGAGGAGCCATGCTTTCATAAAACAGTTAGTCCGCGTCGGCGGGCCACAGCGTGTCGCCATCCGACCACACGCCCTCAAACAGGAGCTGCCGCACGAGAGACGGCAAGCCCATCCGCAAGGGCAACCCGATAACCGGCCGTCCGCGGGCCAACGGCAGGCTGCTCCACCGCACCACGAGCCGGTCCAGACGCTTCCATGGCCTGTCTTTCTCCAACCGTCTCATCTGGGTCGATGGCCTCCGCGCTGACAGCATCAACGGCACTACCGGCTTGGTTCAGCACTATACTCCCGGCTAAACCCGCCTCGATCTCGGCGCGGGCTACGCACTGAAAATCCGGGGTAATCCGGCTGCGGCGAACGTCACGGTCCGCAACGCCCGCGATATCCGCTACTACGAGGGCTTGCAGAGCGAGGGCGACCTGCGAAACGTCCGTTTCAGCCTCTTCACCCGCTTCTGAGCCATGCCACGCCGCCACGCCGCCTTCCCCGCCCTCGCCTCGCTCATCGTCAGTCTGGCCCTCGCCACGGCCTACAGCCACGCCGCTCCCTTGGGCTACGTTGAACCCCGCGCTTCGCGAGACATTGCGACCTCGCCGTGGGGAATCCAGGCGGGCAGCGACGAGCGGCTCGACCTCCTCGACCGCGCCGGTGGCATCGGCGTAAAGTGGACGCGACTGCTGCTGAACTGGAATCGCATCGAGTCCCAGAAAGGCCGCTACGACTTCCGCGACGCCGAAGCGATGATCGAGGCTTCACTGCGCGCCGGGGTACAACCCTTCCTCTGCGTGACCGGCGGCAACAAGCTGTACTCCGAGGCGATCCCCAATCCGGATCCCAACTGGCGACTGATTTACGGGGTCAAACCCGCCCCACCAATCCTCGACGAGACTGCCACGCGGGCCTGGCTCGCGTTCGTTGAGGCGGCTCTCGAAAAGTTCGGTGATCGGGTCTCCCACTGGGAAATCTGGAACGAGCCAAATCACTACGCCTACTGGGGCGCCAAGCCGAACGCCTCCGACTACGGACGGCTCGTCCGCGTGACGTCCGAGGTCATCCGCCAGCGTCTGCCTTCCGCGCGCATCATCGCCGGCTCGCTCGCGGGCATCGACGCCAAGTTCATCGCCGGCTTCCTCGCCGAAGACAACGCGCGGCTGGTGGACATCGTGTCATTCCACAACTACGCGAACCTGCCGGAGGCACGCATCGCCCTCGCCGACGAGACTTGGGCCGCGCTCAACGCCCACAAGCCCGGCCTCGAACTCTGGCAGGGGGAATGCGGCTACGGGTCCGCCAGCAGTACGAAGGACTTTCGGGGCACCAGCCCGTGGGGCGAGATCGCTCAAGCCAAGTGGCTGCTGCGCCAGGCGTTCATCGACACCTTCTACATGCGCGCGTCGCTGAGCAATTACTTCAAGCTCTTTGATGGCGGCGATCGCTCGGCCCGTCAGGCCAGACCCGAGCTCCGCCCGGTCGACCGTATTCTAGGCTTTCCCGCTGAGCCCACTGGCCGCCGGGTCCGCGGCGTCGGCGTCAACGAGAAGTGCCTGCTCTCCAATCCCGACCTCCAGCCCAAACCAGGCTACTACGCCTATCGGAATCTGTGCGCCGTCATCGACGGCCGCTACGCACCCATCCCGGTTGCTGAGCGCCCCACCGTCAGTGTCCGCACCGAAGGCCAGTTCCGCGGCATTGCCCACGACGACGCCTATCCCTCGGTGCCGCTGACCGCCGCCTACCGCCGCGCCGACGGGGCAGTGATCGTGGCCTACTGGCTTCCGTGGCAGCCACAGGAGTACACACCGCGGCCGGCGACGGTGGATCTGACGGTGCGGGGTCGGCACTACGCCGAGCCCGTGCTGATCAATCTGCTCGATGGCTCCGTCCATGCCGTTTCCAGTCGGCATTCCGGCACCGACACGGTGTTCACGGGAGTCCCACTACTCGACTTTCCGCTCGTGCTCGCGGAGCGCTCCAGCATCACCCTGGGGTCAGCTCCCTCCGCCCCCATCGACGAGGCCGTGCCACGGCTCTAGCCCGCTTTCCCAGCTTTCCGCGCTGCAGCATACCCTCTCCAGCCGGACCCACGCGCCCGCACTCACGTTCTCCGCGCCCGACGTAACCACGACTCGCTTCACGTGCGGCGCGCTCGACGCCCGCAGCACCCGGCCCTTCGGCAAGGAGGCACCAGGCCTGCCCCGGCAGTTACTGCTCTGGGGCTTCGTGATGATGCCGGTCGGCGCAGTCTTCTGCCAAGTCCGCAGCGGAACGTTCGCCGCGCTAATCTCGAGCTGAGCGTCGATCAGCGTCCGATGTCCCTGAGAAACTCGTCGAGCGTGGCATAGTTCTCCAGCACACGACGCGCGGCCGCGCAGCGGTCCGTCGGCGCCAGACCCGTCGATTCCGCGAGGAAGATCAGGTACGAGGCAACGTTGCGGGCGTAGTTCAGCCGACCCTCCGGGCTGATCGCGTAGAAGCGGGCTCGCTGGCGGTAACCCGCGACAGAGTGATCGCCCAACGCCGCTTTGTCCGCTTGCCCGCCCGCCGCGAGGACGAAGAGGAAATTGTACTCAAACCAAAACATGTGCTCCGGGTTCGGCGCCAACGCTTCGAGCGCACGCCGCGTCGCTTCCGGCGTCGCGAAGGGCGCCGGATCCGCCGCATCCTCGATCCGGAGGGCGTCGCTGATGAAGGTCCGAGCCATGCGCCGCTCCGTCTCATCCGTACTAAACGCGCCTTGCAGCGCCAACTCCCGCGTAAAGCGATACCAGTCCCGCCAGAGCGACTGATCGCCCGGGTCGCGCGAAGCCGCCAGCGCCCGGCCCATCTCGTAGGTGTAGCGTCCACTCGTCTTGATCTCGAGGCTGCCGCCGGTCACCTCGCCCATCACGCGGTAGTTCTCCGCCGACTTTCCAGAGCCGGAATGGAATCCAATGCTCGCGCCAAACATCCGGCACACTGCCCACTGCCGCTCGATCAGGGTCCGAAGCGCCGCATCGTCCGGATAGGGCATGTTCTTCTGGAAACCGAAGGCGGGTGCGACGAAGTGAATCCGCATCTGCAGGGCCTCGCAAAGTGCCAGCATCACCGCCGTCGTTTCCGGCGTCGTCAGCCCGGGCAATTCATCGATCGAGAGCTCACGCAGGTAGGCCCGTCCGGCGGGTACGCGGAATCGCTTCGCCCGGGCGGCCGCGTACTTCTCGTCGCGACGTTTCATCTTCTGCAAGGGTATCCATACTTTCGATATCAATTGATCGAATGCGTCCTCTGCCAGCACCAAGCCTGCGGCGGCGACGCGCGCCCGGACCTGGGCCAGGATCGCCGGATCGATCTCCGCTTTCGGCGCCAGGCGGTGGAGGGCGAGCTCAGGTGAGAGATCGAAGGTGATGTAGCTCGCAAGGATGCATCCCTCGACGAGCGCATCCTCCCGGATGTCGAACTTGCCGCCAATCGGTTGGTGGTCGGCGTTGAAGCTCCACGTGATGCCGAGGTGGTGAAAGCCGTGGCGCAACTTCGCCAAGACGCTCCCGTGGCTCATGCCCTCGACACTCTGCCCCTGATGCCCCTCCGGCACCTCAGTCCCAATAAACGGGAATGGCACGCGGTCGAGTCGACCGGCCAGCATCGCATCCACATCGTAGACCAGTTCCCGCGGGATCGAATTCTGGTTTGCCGTGACTCCGATGCCGAGCGCCGCCATCGCCCACTCCACCGCTGGCCAGTGCAACGTCGTGAAACGCGCCCCGACGCCTAAGGTGCGGCGCCCCAGCGTCTCCGTAGCCGTCGGGAAGAGCGTCGATCCGGGAGTGTGGGCCAAAACAAGATCCTTGAGTCGGAGGAGATTCTCCCAAGACGCCGGGAAGACGCGCGCCGATCCCCACGTGACGCCTCCCTCCAGACACTCGGCCGACCCCACCGCGCCTTCCAGACGCCACGCACAGTCGCCGGTCTCCCGATCCTCGAGCAGCGTCCACGCGCCCTCCGCGGTCCGGAATCCGCTGCGCGGCCATGGCTGCACCGAGGGATGCCCCGCCGCAAGTCGCTCGACCAACGCCGGCCAATCCAGGCAGTAATCCGGACTAATGCACGGATTGCCGATGATGCGAAGACCGTGATCGAGGAGGAAGCGGTTGATCGGACGCATGACGCTGCATCGTGACGCGCAACAGGGCGACGGCGAGTCCCGACCGATTGAGCGTTAACGCCACGTCGACCGGCCACTCAAGGCACGCGTGTGTCCGCACGAGCGGGGCATCGCCGATGCGATATCCCCGGGGTAAGGCAGGGCGTCGGGTGCGCGCAAACCTCGGGAACCGCGGCGCACGGGTTTTGACACCGCGGCTCCCTCCGTGTCGGCTAGCGGCGAGTGGTCGCGCGGCCCGCGGCTCACCCGACCTTGTGATGAGTTCCTCCCCGCACCTTCTTCTCCTCTGGGACATCGACGGCACCCTGCTCGCCTCCGGCGGCGCCGGCATGCGCGCGCTGCGCACCGCCCTCGCCGTGCGGTTCGGCATCGACGGCTCGCTGGAGGACATTGACTTCGGCGGGCGCACCGACCCTTGGATCATGCGCCGAATCTTCGAGAAGTTCGGGCTTCCCGACACCCCGGAGACGATGGCGGCCTATACGTCCGCGTACCTCGAGGCACTGCCGGCCGAACTACAACGTTCCACATCACGGGTGCTTCCCGGCGTAGCAGAGCGGCTCGCCGAAGCGGCAGCCCGGCCCCATGTGGCGCAGGGTCTACTCACCGGAAATCGGCGGCGCGGCGCCGAGATCAAGCTGGCGCGTCACGGCCTGTGGGACACGTTCGCCTTCGGAGCCTTCGCCGATGACCACGAACTGCGCAATGAGCTCGGGCCCTTTGCGCTGCGCCGCGCTCGCGAACACCATGGCGTGACGTTCGCACCCGAGAAAACGTGGATCATCGGAGACACGCCCCACGACATCGCCTGCGGCCGTGCCATCGGAGCACGCACCCTTGCCGTCGCCACAGGCCACTCTGACGCCGACGTACTCCGAGACCATCGGCCTGATGCCTTCCTGCCTGATCTCAGCGACGCCGCGCGGTTCTGGGACGCCCTGAGGACCTAGGATCGCGGGAGCGCGACCTCGATCGCCGTCACGCGACCGTCCCGCCAACGTACCCGCACCGCGGCCCCAGCCGCCTCGGGCCAGGCAGCCCGACCTCCAGGAAAGCTCCAGTACTCGACGCCCACCGATTCGCGCACGATCCCCGAGGGATCGCCCAGCGCGGCACGAACTTGGTCGACCGTCGCGCCCAGCGGAATCGCGCCGATGCGAACCTCCCTCCAGCCTGGCGCGGCGGGCGCATCCGCCCCCGAGCTCTCCCGCCCCGGAGACGCACAGCCCACCAACCCGACGAGCAGCCCGACCACCGCCAGCCACCACGGGCCGCGCCGCGGCCGTGCGAACCGCCATGCGGCATGGATCAGGCCGGGGACGGCACTGGACAGTCGGGGTGACATCTTGTTTTGGCTTTGCGCGACCGGCACGCAGCCGCGAACATCACGTTCGACCCGTCACCCGGCGAACTCAACCGCATTCACCTCCCCTTTCCGCGTCCCCGCATGAGTACGAGCAAAACGTTCACGATCGCGATCGGTTCCGACCACGCCGGTTTCCGCTACAAGGAGGCCATCAAGGCCATGCTCTTCGCCGAGGGACACACCGTCCGGGATTTTGGGACTCACTCGGACGCGAGCTGTGACTATCCGGACTTCATCCGCCCCGTCGCGCAGGCTGTGGCGCGGGGCGAGTACGAGCGCGGCATCGTTCTCGGTGGCTCAGGAAATGGCGAGGCCATCGTCGCGAACCGAGTCCCGGGGGTGCGCTGCGGGCTCTGCTGGAACGAACAAGTCGCGATCTGGAACCGCTCCCACAACGATGCCAACTGTCTCTCGCTGGGCGAGCGGACGGTCAGCGAGGAAGAAGCCCTCAAGATTGTCCGGGTCTGGCTCGCGACTGAGTTCGAAGGCGGTCGACATATCCCGCGGGTCCGGAAGATCGACGCTTAGCAGCCCCACTCCATGAGCGCTCCCTCCCCGATGTCCGCGTCCATGCCCGCAGCCCAGCCAACCCGGCCGCGCGCGTGGCTCGCGCTGGTGCTCCTGCTGCTGGCCTCGTTTGCCGCCAGCGCCATCGGGGGACTGGCCACGGCTGCGAATGTACGCTCGTGGTATCCGACGCTGGCCAAGCCGGACTGGAACCCACCGAGCTGGGTCTTCGGCCCGGTCTGGACCGTCCTTTACGTCCTCATGGCTATCGCAGCGTGGCGCATCTGGCGCCGACGCGAGGTCGCCGGAGCCCGCGGTGCACTCGTCGGACATGGCATTCAACTCGTCCTGAACGCCGCGTGGTCCCTGCTCTTTTTTGGCCTGCGCAATCCGGGTGCCGCCCTGATTGAGATCGTGATACTCTGGAGTTTGCTGGCCTGGCTGTTTGGGCGTTTTCGTCGTATCGACCCCGTCGCCGGCTGGCTCTGGCTGCCCTACCTGCTCTGGGTATCGTTCGCCACCGTACTCAACGCCACGATCTGGCATCTGAACTAGGCGAGGTCGAGAGCGACCGCCCTGCCGGGCCAAGATCTGCACAGGGTCCGGCAACCGCTGCGTTTTTCAACCCGCCGCGGGTCGATAAGCTGGGAAGACCGACGCCACGTCGGTTTCTCTTCATGACCTTTCCCACGCTGACCGCTGACGAAGCGGCCGCGCTGATTGCGGACCGCGACATCATCGGCTTTAGCGGCTTCACGCCCGCCGGAGCCGCCAAGGCCGTTCCCCAAGCCCTCGCCCGCCGGGCCCGTGCCGAACACGCGGCCGGTCGCCCATTCCGTGTCGGGGTCATCACCGGCGCCTCCACTGGCCCGTCGCTCGATGGCGAATTGGCCCGCGCCGATGCCGTGCTCTTCCGGACACCCTATCAGTCGGACCCCGACCTCCGCCGCAAAATCAACGCCGGCGAGGTCCAGTTCTTCGACATGCACTTGTCGATGCTCCCGCAGTCCGTCCGCTACGGCTTTCTCGGCCGGATGCGCTGGGCGGTCGTCGAAGCCTGCGACGTGCGGCCGAACGGCGAGATCGTGCTCACGACCTCCGTCGGCGCCACGCCAACCTTCTGCCACACCGCGGACCGCGTGATCATCGAGCTCAACCGCGCCCACTCGCCCAGTCTCCACGGTCTCCACGACATCTACGAACCGCTCGATCCACCGCATCGGCGGGAGATCCCACTGTTCAACGTCCGCGGACGCATCGGTGAGACCCTCGTAAGGATTCACCCCGCCAAGATCGCGGGCGTCGTCGAGACCCACCTATCCGATGAATGCTGCAGCGTCGCGGCACCAAGTGAGATCCACCAGAAGATCGGGCGCAACGTGGCCGAATTCCTCGCGGTAGAACGCCGCCGGGGCACCATTCCGTCGCCTTTCCTACCGATTCAGTCGGGCGTCGGGGACATTGCCAACGGCGTCCTGGCCGCGATGGGCGAGCATCCGGACATCCCTCCCTTCGAGATGTACTCCGAGGTACTGCAGGATGCCGTGTTCCCGCTGCTCCGCTCCGGTAAACTGACCTTCGCCAGCACCACCGCGATCGCGGTCAGTCCAGCGATGAACGCTGAGTTCTTGCGCCACCTCGACTTTTACCGACCGCGCCTCGTGCTCCGCCCGCAGGAGATCTCCAACCATCCGGAAATCATCCGTCGGCTCGGCATCATCTCCATCAATGCCGCGCTCGAGGCGGACCTCTTCGGCAACGTCAACTCGACGCACGTGCTCGGCCGAAGCCTGATGAACGGAATCGGCGGGTCCGGGGACTTTACGCGCAATGCCTTCCTCTCGATCTTTGTCTGTCCCGCTCTCCAGAAAGGCGGCCGCATCTCCACGATCGTGCCGCTGGTCTCCCACGCAGATCACAGCGAGCACTCCGTGCAAGTGATCATCACCGACCAAGGCGTGGCCGACCTCCGTGGAAAATCTCCCCATCAACGCGCGGTGCTCATCGCCGATCGCTGCGCGCATCCGGACTTCCGCAAGGCCCTTCACACCTACGTGGAGCGTACCCGCGACGGGCAAACCCCGCAGACCCTGGCCGAGGCGTTCACGTTTCACCAGCGCTTCATCGAAACCGGAGACATGCGGGGCGTGACTTTCCCGCCACGGCACTAGGCGGAAGGGCTCTGTCCACGCCGCGGCGCACGTTCGACAGTTGCCAAGCCAAGGGGTTGGCAGTAAAACCGTATCCACTTACTGCTCACCCCGATGCTCTCCAAATCCGCCCACATCTGGACCTTCCGCCGCCTTGGCGGACTTGATCAAGTCACGCTCTCCACCGCCGCCGACCTCCTGCATCTCAAGGAGCTGGACCCCAAGCTATGGGTGGCGCTGAGTTGTCCGACCCGAGGCCTGGAGTTGCCGGAGACAACCCTCTCCTTGCTCGACCACGACGGCGACGCTCGCATCCGCGTCGCGGATCTGCTCGCCGCGATCGAGTGGAGCGCGCGTCGCCTCGGAGACGTGGCGCTCCTCCTCTCGGGCCGCGCCACCCTGCCGCTCTCCGCCCTGCGCCAGGACACCGATGAGGGCCGCGCCCTGCTGGCGGCGGCGGTCTCCCTCCTCGCGGCACTGGGACGGAGCGCCGCAGCGGAAATCTCGCTCGAGGAGGCCGAGCGTTCGGCCGACGCCCTGCGCGCTGCTGCATTCAACGGTGACGGCGTGATCGTGCCCAGCAGCACGGTAGACCCGTCTCTCCGCAGCGCCATCGCCGACGCGGTGACGTGCCTCGGCGGCAAGCCCGACCGGTCCGGCGAACTGGGCGTGGATCAGGCGTTGATCGATGCCTTCCTCGTTGAACTGGCAGCCTACGAAGCGTGGCATACTCGCGGGTCCTCCGCGGAGGTTCGTCGGTTCGGCGACGGCACCGAGGCTGCCAGCGCCGCGCTGGCCGCCGTCCGGGCGAAGGTCGAGGACTACTTCACGCGCACCCGTCTGGCGCAATTCGACGCCCGCGCCGCTGCGCCGCTCAACCGCGACGTCGCGGACTACGCCGCGCTGGCCTCCCAGTCACTGACCACCGGTACCGCGACTCTCACCTCCTTCCCTCTCGCCCACGTTGAACCCGGGCGCTCCCTACCCCTCATCGACGGGATCAACCCGGCTTGGTCCGCCGCAGTGGAAACCCTGCGACGCGACGCGGTGGCCCCCCTCTACGGCGCCGGAAAGGCCGCGCTTACGGAGACGGAGTGGCGGGAACTGGAACGCCGGATCGCCGCCTTCGACGCGCACGTCGCCGCCAAGGCCGGAGCCCGCGTCGAGTCGCTCGGGATGGAACGCATTCGCGCCTTGCTGGCCACCAATCTCCGCGAGCCCCTCGCCGCGCTCATCGCTCGCGACCGCGCGGCCGGCCCCCATTTCGACGCCTTGCCCGACGTGGCACGCCTGCTGCGGCTGACCCGCGATTTTGGGACGCTGCTGCGCAATTTCGTCAACTTCGAGGACTTTTACGCGCCGGATCGCCCCGCGATCTTCCAGGCTGGCACGCTGTACCTTGATACTCGAAGCACTCACTTCTGCATCTACGTCGATGGCCCAAGCCCTCTGGCCGCGATGAGCAAGGCCTACATTGCCTACTGCGACCTCCGCCGCGCGGGCTGCACTCCGGCGAAGATCGCGGCCTGCTTCACGCAGGGCGACAGCGACTACCTGTTCGTCGGACGCAACGGCGTTTTCATCGACCGTCAAGGCCGAGACTGGGACGCCACGATTACGAGCATCGTCGATAATCCCATCAGCATCCGCCAAGCGTTCTCGGCGCCGTACAAGAAACTCGTCCGACTCGTCGAGGAACAAGTGGCCCGCCGTGCCGCCGCGGCCGACGCGGCCTCACACCATCGCCTGACCACCGCGGCCGAAACCGCGGCTAACCTCGACAAGCAGCGCGCCACCGAGGCGCCGCGCAAGGTCGACGTCGGCGCGGTCGCTGCGATCGGCGTCGCCGTCACCGGCGCCGTCAGCGTGATCACTCTGATGCTGGGCTACCTCTTCGGCATGAAGCCTTGGCAGTACCCCTTGGTGCTCGCCGGCTTGATTGCCGCGATTTCTGGTCCCTCCATGCTCATCGCGTGGCTCAAGATCCGGCAACGCACCCTTGGCCCGATCCTCGAAGGCAACGGCTGGGCGATCAACGGTCGCGTGCGGATCAACCTACCGCTCGGAAGCCGCCTCACGCAACGCGCCACGCTTCCCCCTGGCACCGTGCGGCGCCTGGACGATCCGTACCTCGACCGCGCCGCCGCGGCCCGCCGCCGCATGATCATCGTCTTCACCGTACTACTGCTGGTCGGAGCCGGACTCGTGCGCTTCGACCAAGTGCGCCGCGGTCATTACTTCTGGCAGACCGCCCCGGCAGCCGCCGCGCCGAGTACGACGGCCGAAGGGGCTCCCACTGCTAGCACCGCCCCGACCCCAGCGCAGCCCGCGGTCGGCAAGCCCTGAACCGCCGCGCCCCTTCAGGCACCGGTCGCCGACTCACACCCGGCCGGCACCGAACGGCCAGCCGGCGGCGCGCCTAGGCGCGCCGCACCTGACGGATCGGCCACTGGGTGACCGTGAGACCCTTCGCGCCGCGCTGACCAATCGTCAACTCGGACAGATCGAAGACGAATTCCTTCACGCGCGCCGCGCAGCGGCCGCTGAGCGTGACCGTGACTTTCTGCGTCGTGGTCTCCGCAGTTTTGGCCACGTCGAGGAACACCACCCGCGAACCCTCGCTGGACACGAGCGGGTAAAGCTTGTCCCGGGTGACGCCGCCGAGCTGGAACTTCTTGGCGAACGCCTTCCCGCTCTCCTTGTCCTGATAAATCATGGTGTAGAAGGCCCGATCTCCTTCCTTCGGCAATACCGCCACGTGGAGAATCTCCCGTCCCATGAAGACCTTGTCGGCCACGCGCGCCACCTTCATCGTGCCGTCCGCCATGAAGCAGACGACATCGTCGAGGATCGTACACTCGGTGAGGAATTCGTGCTGGCGCCAATTGAGGCCGATGAAGCCCTCCTCGCGGTTCACGTAGAGGCGCTGGTTGGCCGAGACGACCTCCGCAGCCTTGATCTGTTCGATCTCGTCGTAGGTCGTACGCCGCTTCTGACCCTTGCCGTACTTCTCCTGCAGCCGCTCGAACCACGCGATCGCGTACGGAGTGAGGTGCTTGAGATGGTGCTTGGTCTCCTTGATCTCGGCCTCGATCCGCTTGAGCGCCTCATCCGCCTGGAAGCGGTTGTACGCCGAGATGCGCTTGATCCGAATCTCGGTTAGCCGCGTGATGTCGTCGGCGGTGACCTCGCGCCGCAACTGCTTGAGGAAGGGCTTGAGTCCCTCGCGGATCTCCGCGAGCACGCTCTCCCAGGTCTGGGACTTCTCGATCCGGCGATAGATCCGCTCCTCGATGAAGATGCGCTCCAGCGAGTCCCAGTGCCACTGCTGCTCCAGCTCTTCGAGCCGGATCTCCAGCTCGCGCTTGAGCAGCTGCACCGTCTTGTCGACGGAGCGGCGGAGGATCTCGGACACGCCGAGAAAAAGCGGCTTGTCCTGATCGATGACGCAGGCCGCAGGAGAGAGCGATACCTCGCAGTCGGAAAAGACGTAAAGCTGACGGATGACTTGGTCCGTGTCCGCGCCCTGCGGCAAGTGAACGAGGATCTCGACGTTCTCCGACGTGTTGTCATCGACGTGCTTGACCTTGATCTTGCCCTTGGCGTTGGCGGCGAGGATGGACTCGATCAACGCCTCGGTCGTCCGTCCGTAGGGCAGCTCCGTGATGGCGAGCTGGTACTTGGAACGCACCTCGATCTTGGCTCGCACCTTCACCTTCCCACCCCGCTCGCCGTCGTTATACTCGGAGAAGTCAGCAATGCCGCCGGTCGGGAAATCAGGGAAGATGCGGAATCGCTTTCCCTGCAGGTGATTGATCGCCGCGCGGCAGAGATCGTTGAAATTGTGCGGCAGGATGCGCGTGGAGAGACCGACGGCGATGCCCTCGGCACCATCGAGGAGCACGAGCGGGAACTTCGCCGGCAGCGTGACGGGCTCTCTGGCGCGGCCATCGTAGCTGAGCTGCCACGTGGTGGTCTTGGGATTGAACACCACCTCGCGGGCGAACGCAGTCAGACGCGCCTCGATGTAGCGCGGCGCCGCCGCCTCGTCGCCAGTGAGCACGTTGCCGAAGTTGCCC
>Ga0315904_10006721_pt1 | contig 15645 bp, 10 predicted proteins | sample LakEriMetagenome_6_FD_203529 | JGI IMG/M metagenome (GOLD analysis project Ga0315904, IMG submission 203529) | Freshwater fungal communities from buoy surface, Lake Erie, Ohio, United States - Buoy 12 MA120 | ecosystem: Environmental > Aquatic > Freshwater > Lake | place: USA: Lake Erie, Ohio... | reverse complement strand
TTACCGTTGATAAGATTTAGAGTTAGTGTACCAGCAGAAATCGTCGGTGAACTAAATCTCTCCTCGTAATCTATAAATATAGGGTTCGATATAGAACCTGACATTAAAAGTGAACCGGAAATAGTTACACTTGTACCAACTACCGTTAAAGTTGAGGAAGCAGTGGCGGCATTTGTTGTACCGTCGGAAATAAGTATTCGACTTCCACTTGGGTTGTTGATGGTATTAAATCCAGTTCCAGAAGTACCAGATGTTCCAGATGTTCCACTCGTTCCAGATGTACCGGCGGCACCAGCAAAGTTATTTATTCGTGTTAATGCAAAAGTTGCACCTGATGAATCACCGCTGGAGTCAACAAAATACCAATCTGTTCTTGTTCCAATTTGAACAGGTGAGGATCGTAATGTTATATCATTTGTACCCAACTGTCCTGCGTAATTTGCGCCCCATCCCCAAATTGTTCCATTGGTTTTAACCGCAAACGATATAAATAAACCAGCGGTTGCAGATTGCCAATTTGTATCTGTTCCAATTTGAACAGGAGAGGAACGATCTGTTACAGTTCCATCGCCTAATTGTCCTTCATAGTTAATTCCCCAAGACCAAAGAGTTCCGTCGGTTTTTATTGCAATAGCATGATCAGCGCCACCATCAACCAATTGCCAATCAGAAAGAGTACCGACTTGAACTGGTGAACTTCGTGCCAAGAGATCATTCAAACCAAGTGTTCCACCATTATCACCCCAAGACCAAAGAGTACCATTTGTTTTTATAGCGTATGATGAGTTATAACCAGCACCAACAAATGACCATTCGGCAAGTGTACCAATTTGAACAGGAGATGAACGGTCGATCATTGTTCCGTCACCAACACCACCACCCCCGTTATATCCCCAAGCCCACAGAGTGTTATCTATTTTTGTTGCAAGTATGGTGTTTCCACCTGATATACTTCTCCAATTTGTATCAGTTCCTATTTGAACAGGAGAAGATTTAGAAACCGATGTGTTATCTCCGAGATTTCCTGTTTGATTATCACCCCATGCCCAAAGTGTTCCGTTTGTCTTTATAGCAAAAGATTGTCCACCTGTATTACTAACGGTTTCCCAATCGTATTCAGAACCTATTTGAACAGGAGAACTTCTATCTATTGTATTGTTTTGACCAAGTTGACCGTATAAATTATCACCCCAAGCCCAAATACTACCGTCTTGTTTTATGGCCACACCGTGATTTGTCATACTGGATGCAACATAATCCCATGTGTTTTCTGTACCGACTTGAACTGGTGAAGATTTTCCAACTGTTGTTCCTATACCAAGTTGTCCTTGGTCGTTCTGTCCCCATACCCATAAATTTTTAGAGTAAACTTGCGGGGATGTTCCCGATGTTCCAGATGTTCCTGATGAACCAGAGGTTCCTGATGAACCCGATGTTCCACTTGAACCAGAAGTTCCTGATGAACCCGATGTTCCAGATGTTCCTGATGAACCAGAGGTTCCTGATGAACCCGATGTGCCTGATGTTCCAGAGGAACCAGATGTGCCTGATGTTCCAGAGGAACCAGATGTGCCTGATGTTCCCGATGATCCAGATGTTCCTGATGAACCAGATGTCCCCGAAGACCCAGACGTTCCTGAAGTCCCTGAAGAACCTGATGTTCCTGATGTTCCTGATGAACCAGATGTTCCAGATGAGCCCGATGAGCCCGATGTACCCGAAGAACCAGATGTCCCTGAACTTCCACTTGTTCCCGATGTGCCAGATGTTGCGGCGGTATATGAAGTGCCGTTTATTATTAGATTGCCAAGTATACCAAGTGAACCAGTTATATCAGTATTTGAGTTTATTGTTACAAGTGTTCCTGTATCGGTGATGTTTGAATCACTAATATGTTCACCCAAATCACTTGCAACCGCCTTTGGTAATCTATTAGTAGTTAGTCCACTTTCTCCACCGATATTATTAAATGACGGTGGTCCTTGAATGAATATTGAACTTGTTGTTGGTGCACCACCAACCGATTGGTGTACCGCGATAAAATGATTATTTACGGAATCAAATAAAAGTGAACCAGATACTTGTGGTGAAGAACCACTATCAATTACAGCAAGACCACCAAATCTAACGGATGGATTATTAGCGTTAACGGTTATTAAGTTAGTTGCAACATTCAATTGAGAAGAAGTGACGTAAACAATTGAAGATGAACCAAGTACAGTAAGATTCTGTGTGATAACAAGAGAACCAGTTATTTCTTGATTACCGATGACTTTGAATAACGAACCGTCAAATGTTAGATTTGATTCGGCTACGGCGGCATTTACTGTTCCGTCTGATGTGAGTATTCTGTTATCGGATGGATTTGAAATTGTGTTGAACCCAGTTCCAGATGTTCCTGATGAGCCAGATGTTCCAGATTCGCCTGATGAACCAGATGTTCCTGAACTTCCAGATGTTCCAGATTCGCCTGATGAACCAGATGTTCCCGATGAACCTGATGTTCCAGATGAGCCAGAAGTTCCAGATTCGCCTGATGAACCAGATGTTCCCGATGAACCTGATGTTCCAGATGAGCCAGAAGTTCCAGATTCACCTGATGAACCAGAAGTTCCTGAACTTCCAGATGTCCCACTTGAACCAGATGTTCCAGATTCGCCTGATGAACCAGATGTTCCCGATGAACCTGATGTTCCAGATGAGCCAGAAGTTCCAGATTCACCCGATGAACCAGATGTTCCCGATGAACCTGATGTTCCAGATGAGCCAGAAGTTCCAGATTCACCTGATGAACCAGAAGTTCCTGAACTTCCAGATGTCCCACTTGAACCAGATGTTCCAGAGGAACCAGATGTTCCTGAGCTTCCAGAGGTTCCAGATTGACCTGATGTACCACTTGAGCCAGAAGTTCCAGATTCACCCGATGAACCAGATGTTCCACTTGAACCAGATGTTCCAGATTCACCCGATGAACCAGAGGTTCCTGAACTTCCAGATGTCCCACTTGAACCAGATGTCCCAGACGAACCAGATGTCCCAGATGAACCACTTGTACCAGAAGTCCCCGATGAACCAGATGTTCCAGACGAACCAGATGTCCCAGATGAACCACTTGTACCAGATGTTCCTGATGTTGCCGCGGTGTATGATGTACCATTTATTATCAAAGAGCCAGTAATATCAAGACTACCAGTAAATTGGTGTATATCGTCTAATGTATCACCAAATTTAGTTGAACCACTTTCGTAAATAATTGACGCAGAAACAAATTCCGTGTGGAACTCTTGAGCAGTTAATTTACCAGTTACTACGGCATCGCCTGTAACAGTAAGTGTTGAGCCGTCAAATGTTAAATTGGCTTCGGCTACAGCTGCATTCGAAGTTCCGTCTGAAGTTAGAATTCGGTTGTCACCTGGTGTTGAAATCGTGTTGAACCCTGTTCCACTTGTACCACTTGAACCAGATGTTCCAGATGAACCAGATGTTCCAGATGTACCACTTGAACCAGATGTTCCAGATGTACCACTTGAACCAGATGTTCCTGATGAGCCCGATGTTCCTGATGAGCCCGATGTCCCTGAACTCCCAGATGTTCCAGATGTTCCTGATGAGCCCGATGTCCCTGAACTCCCAGATGTTCCAGATGTTCCTGATGAGCCCGATGTCCCTGAACTCCCAGATGTTCCAGATGTTCCAGAGGAACCAGATGTTCCAGATGAACCAGATGTTCCTGATGAGCCCGATGTCCCTGAACTCCCAGATGTTCCAGATGTTCCAGAGGAACCAGATGTTCCAGATGTTCCAGAGGAACCTGATGTTCCAGAGGAACCTGATGTTCCTGATGAACCAGATGTTCCAGATGTTCCAGAGGAACCAGATGTTCCTGATGTACCAGAAGTTCCTGAACTTCCAGAGGTTCCAGATGTACCAGATGTTGCCGCTGTATATGAAGTTCCATTTATAATAAGTGAACCAGATATATCCAGTGAACCACTTACTACATAATTACCCGTTAATGTTTTATTATGTCTCCATATGTTTGCATTACCGTCGTAAACTAATACATCACCATCTACTACACCAATTGTTTCAACGTCAGATAAGTCAGTCAATCTTGTTGTTGGGGCATTACCACCACCACCAGAACCACCGACGTTACGGAAAATACCAGCTGGTAGAATTTGGTAATTCGCCGTATTAGTAAAATCACCGTTATATCTTATTACAATAGCACCCAAATATACCGCATTTTGTTTTGTATTTTCAGCTTCAGTAAATGTTTCAAATTGAGCATTTGTTACTGCGGATAATAAAGAATCATACTGTCTATTTCCATAATAAACAACGATACCTTTTGTAACACTGTTTGGATACCAAAATACTCGTTGAATGGTAAATGGAGTTGATGGTGATACACCAGTTAGGACACCGTTGTTATTGTAATTTGCAGGGTCTATTACTGTATAACCGGCACCACCGTTTGTATCTTGGACAAATGTAGAACCAGATGCATAATATCTGAATATTTTAGATACCGTTGTTCCAGGGTCTGTTATATAACTTGGTTCATCTGGATTTACTTGGTAGTTTCTACCGTCGGCAAATGCATTTCCACTTCCAACTTGAAGTTGAAGTGATGAACTTGGAATAATAGTAAGACCAGAAAGTTTAAGAGGTCCGAATGCCTTTATAAAATCATACGTTCTTTGTTTATAACCGTAAGCAACATTCGGATTGGTGATTGAACCATTTATTGTACTTAAATTTTGATGGAGTATTGTTCCTATTGAAATCGAAGTATTGTATTCACCATTATTCCACGGGGTAGTTTGTTGGATTATTCCACCATTAGAATCAATACCAACAAATGTCTGCAAACTCGATGTTCGGAATGTTAATGGTTGATTTAGTAAATTATCCCATCTTACTAATTGAATAGTTGGATATGGGTCATCTGTAAGTGATGCATTCAAATCAACAACCAATCCACTACCAGAACTGATGTTGAATGTTGTTGTTGATGCAGATGTTATCAATCCACCGTGTAATAGACCGGTGTAAAGATTACCTTCTAACCAACGAAGACGAGTTGTGTTTGTAAATGGACCGTTATACTGTGTAAAGTAAAGGTCGTTGGTAGAACCACTTGTATAGATGTAAGATGCAGTTTGATTTGTTGGCAACTGTAATGTACCAACTGGAAGAAATCCAATATATCCTACGGTATTTTGACTACCCGTTATATCGAATGAACCGGTAAGTTGAGTATTACCAATAAGAGTGTTTGAACCCGATGTAAGGAGTGAACCTGTTACAGTTTGACTTCCAATAAATGTGTTTGAACCAGTTGTTTTTAAAGAACCAGTAAATTGGTGTGTGTCATCTAGTGTATCACCAAACCGGGTTGAACCCGATGAAAATGATTCTGTAAAGTAAGATACCGACGATGAAATAATCAATTGTTGAGCAATTATATTACCATAAGTAGTTATATCACCCGTTGCAATTAAACTACCCGTGAGAGATAATGTAGACCCGTCAAACGTTAAATTAGCTTCAGCATTACCAGCGTTAGTAGTTCCATCAGAAGTTATTATTCTGTTGTCAGCTGGATTTGAGATTGTATTGAATCCAGTTCCACTTGTCCCTGATGAGCCAGAAGTTCCTGATGAACCAGATGTTCCTGAACTTCCAGATGTTCCAGATGAACCCGAGGTTCCCGATGAACCTGATGTTCCAGATGTCCCTGAACTTCCAGAGGTTCCCGATGAACCTGATGTTCCAGATGTCCCTGAACTTCCAGAGGTTCCAGATGAACCCGAAGTTCCCGATGAACCTGAGGTTCCTGATGAACCCGAAGTTCCAGATGAACCTGATGTTCCAGATGTCCCTGAACTTCCAGAGGTCCCAGATGTCCCTGAACTGCCAGATGTTCCAGATGAACCCGAAGTTCCAGATGAACCTGACGTTCCAGATGTTCCTGAACTTCCAGAGGTTCCAGATGTCCCTGAACTGCCAGATGTTCCAGATGAACCCGAAGTTCCAGATGAACCTGACGTTCCAGATGTTCCTGAACTTCCAGAGGTTCCAGATGTCCCTGAACTGCCAGATGTTCCAGATGAACCCGAAGTTCCAGATGAACCTGACGTTCCAGATGTTCCTGAACTTCCAGAGGTCCCTGAACTCCCAGATGTTCCAGATGAACCTGACGTTCCAGATGTTCCTGAACTTCCAGATGTCCCTGAACTTCCAGAGGTTCCCGATGAACCTGATGTTCCAGATGTCCCTGAACTTCCTGATGTTCCAGATGAACCTGACGTTCCAGATGTTCCTGAACTTCCAGATGTTCCTGATGTTCCAGAGGTAGCTGCGGTATAACTCGTTCCATTTATAGTGAGAGAACCTGTTATATTCCAACTTCCGGTTACAAAACCAGAACCAGTTAAAATGAGGGTATCGATTGCAGAGAATGTTGAATTACCAGAAACAGCAAGTGAGCCACTAACTATAGCACCATTAGACGCGGTAATTGATGCCAATTCAGCATTACTTCCACTTACTATTACTTTATTCCAAGTAGCCAATTATTACTCCATTCTTTTACATCGGGTTCATATCTCAATACATATAAATATGAATTTATCAGTCTTTTGGTAAATTTAGGAGAAGATTATAAACCGAATTGAGATTTATCTGCATTATAATTTTGAAGGACTTCTGATGCAGTTAAACTTCGATTATAACAATAAACTTTTGCAATTCTACCATTCAAAAGATTACCACCACCAAAAGTAGCAATGTTTGTTGAACTATCCCCACCGTGAGATGTTTTTTCTGCCGTATATGTACTATCCTGTAATCCGTTCAGATATAAAACCATTCCGTCAGTTGTGTTGAATGTTAGAGTTGCATTATACCATGTGTTCAGACTAATGTTTGCAGTAGATGGGTATGCCCCATAATTTCCCCAATTTGCATGACCACAGTATAATTTAGATGTTCCAGCCAAATACATAAAGTGTCCACCAGTATCACTACTTACCAAATTATTGTCTGCGGTTCCATTTAGATAAAACCAAACTGATTTAGTATAGGAAGTTGATGATAAAACTGCACTATTACCAGTACCAAATTGATCTGAACCATTGAATGTAAAATATGCAGGTGTGCCCGATGTAAATGTTGGAGAATTCACCAACTCGATATTGTTTTCTGTTCCAGCTAGGTCTGTCCAAATTATTTCACTACCGGGATAAGATAAAGAATTACCGGCGTCTAATTGTAATGTAAGACCATCGATAATTATTGGTGAAATAGATGTTGGTGTAAATATTTGTAGTCCACCACTGATAGTGATCGATCCGACGTTTCCTGTACTTATAAATGTCAAACTCATACTACTCCATATAAGATGTTATATGAAATAAATATCAAATTCCTATCATCTTGTTCAAATTTGGTTTTACCATATCAAACGTTATTTCCGTAGTACATTCAAATTGACGTGAGGTTCCCATGTGGTCGGGACACCAATTCCAATCGCCCTTATCGAATGTATGACGAGCAAAGCAACCGTGGCAAACTGATTCATTTATGATTCGATAAACTCCTGTTGACATCTCTTGATACTTTTCAGAGAATCCACTTATGAGAATTGTTGGAACCCCAAGAGCCCAAGAGAACCAAGATAGACCACTACCAAGTCCAACAAATCCTTTACTCCCAAGAAGTATTGATGCAATTTCTTCAAGTGTTTTGTTTTGTATTTGAACTACACCATTTGGATTTTTATTTCCCATATAACCGTCTTCTTCTTTTGATAAAAGATAAACGTCATACCCCAATGATTTGACATAATCTACCAACTGTTGCCAACCTGTTGGATTATTCCAATACTTTGTTTGTGCAGTTGAGTGGTTAGCGATGCAAATATATGGTTTTTCCGATTTGTGTGGACTGGTTTTCTTTATCTTTGGAATAATCTCTTCGTAATCCAGCCCTAAAATATCAGAACCAGCTTGTTGTAATGATATCTTTGTGAAATCGGATTTGTTCATATCATAATTTGGTTTATCATCAGTATAAAACCACCCGAGACGATACAGTGCATAAAGATTATGAACAGTTGTCCCTGGTTCTATAAATTCAATTTCTGGATATTCCGATTTAAATAATTCATTGTGGAATGTAGAAACAACAACTTTACAATTATGTTTCTTTCTAAATTCTTCCACATATGGAATCCAAGCAATTGTATCCCCAAGCGATGATGATTCAAAGACAATAAATACTTTCTTATCAATTGCGTTGTATCTATATTCAAATGGTTCAACCCCGTCAGATTCTACACGTATAACCCAATCAGTGTACCATTTTCTATTACACCTTACCCATTGATTATTTTTTATTTTTGTTTGATAAACAATTTCATTTGTCTTACCGTCAATAAATTTTACGGTATATTCTTTTGATGTAGACCCCAATATTTCAAAAAATGGTCCGTCAACAAAACTAATGTTGATTTTAGTATCAGATTTCATTGTTTCCTTTTTCTTATAGTCGGGTGTTTCACCAAGCCATTGTTTAAATCTGTATTCTTTATTCAGTCGTTCTGTTCCATCATTCTTAACTATGATGATACAGTTTGGTGCAAATGTTATAGAGTGTATATTTAATTCGTTGGTATGTCCATTATAATGTGAATTTAAAGAATGATTCAACTTTGTAAAGTAATCTATAATATTCAAATATCCAGTTTCATACCCATACACACTAGCATCAGGTCTCCAATAACTGCACTCAATATCTTCTATAATATAAACACCACCGGATTTCAAAACATTTCTGAAAAGGTAATTGAAAGTTTTTAATTGGTGTTGAGGTTCATGACTCCCATCGTCAATAATCAATTCGCACTCTGGTATTTTGTTTGATATATTTATCAAATCTTCTATCTTACTTTGGTCTCCTATGAATACATTACATCTTGGACTATTGTATGTATTTTCAATATCCATGCCCCATATGTTTGCATACGGAAAATAGTTTTCCCATATCTTCATCGATTTACCGTATTCAATACCTATTTCAAAAATGTTGATACTTTCGTTTCTCCACTTTTCTAAAAACATCGGATAAATTCTGTCATATTCGTGATACGTTGATTTGTCACAGTCAACACTATCTGATATTTCTTTGAATGATTTACCAATTATTTCACTTGGCTCAAACATATAAAAGTTATGAGCGGCTTCTTGATTTATCTTGTTCACATCTTTCAAACTATTAATAGATTGAGTATGTTTTTTATAATCGTCATTGTCAAAATGATGAAACATATTAATTTCAAGAATATTGAATCCATTCATTGAACGATAATACTCTTCTTTTGATTTATACTTTGTGAAGTACGATGAAGCAACATCGATGTTTGCAGAAAAGAAAGCACTACAATATGCCTTATGACCAAAGTCCCAATCTTCGTGAGTATAAAGAACTATATCATTGTCTTCCAAAAGAAATTCATTGGTTCTCAGTGTTGATGGTGAAATAACATAGTCATAATTTATGATGTGTACACGTTTTTTACCAAGTGATTTCGCATACTCAATACCCTTTTTTGTTAAATCATATGCAGCATACCCATGCTCATATTCAAATGGAACCGTTACTCTATTTCCATTTTCATCATTCCACCAACTAAAATAAGAAACATCATATTTCTCGAACTCATCTTTTAACAGGATTGGATTTTCTTTAGAGTAGACAACCCAATCTGCAAGCTTTTGTGTTTCTTCATCAACTGTATAGTTTGTTGAAAGTACAGTTTCCATCTTTATCGATGACAGACAATCTTTAAGTAGTTGTCTTCTATGTGGAGTGTTTGCGTGGGCAAGAACAATTGCAACTGAATCTTCATATTTGTTATCGTCTTCAACAAATTCTTTTAAGATTTGATTTGCAATCTTTGCGGCATTTTCCCAAGTAAATATTTCACGAATTTCATCTGATTCGTCTAATGATTTCTTTTTATAGACGGTGTAATTATTAACCACGTCTCTCATCTTTTTAGATAAATCTTCAAAATTAGGTTCTGCAAAATTACCAGGTGCATCTTTTGTCCAAGAGAAATAATTGTCATTACCTTGAACATTTGCAGCGACTTCACCTATTATATCAATGGGTATTCCACGTTCACCGGCAAATTCCAATTGACCACCCCAATTACTATAAAGAGAAGGAATACCACAAGACATAGCTTCAATAAGCGGTAAATTCCAACCTTCTCCTCTGGCACAAGAAAGAAAAACATCAGCGGATTTTAAAGTTTCAACATACTCATCTTTTGATAAATGATGTAATACCTTTATACCAGAATGTTTGATGCCATATTTTTCCAATCGTTCTTCAGTAGAATTCATTCCATCATATGCAAAAGGATTATCAACATTTATCAGTAGTTCAACATTCTCATCTTCTGAAAATGTGTTGGTAAATGTTTCTATAATTTCTTTTGTTGCCTTTCTATAATCCCATCTACCGACGAGAATAAAACGAAATGGTCGGTCTACTGGATTAGATACAACATAATTTTTGGGTTTGTATGTTTTGACATCAACACCTTCGGGAACAACTTTCACTTTCCATTCGGGTATTCCTTGTTCTACCGTGCAATCTTTCTGCCATTGAGTCGGAACCCATACTTGGTCAAAAGTTTTAAGACGTTCAAAAAAATTATCTTGGTATCTTGTTGTTTCCCAAACATTATAGGCAATCTTTTTTCCATCGTAATTATCATAAAAATAATGATGATTATTTTCATTCAATATGATGTGTATATCTGGTTGTCCTTCATTTTTATATTTGGTATACAGTGGGAATTCTTCTCTACCATTTGGTGTGTTCAGAGTTTGTTGAACCAACATTGTTTTAAGGACATCGTCAATATAGTATTCTTTATCATGTGGTTCATCATTATTATAACCTCCCCAAGAAGAACCAACAGTAAAGTTCCTAACTTGAATTGGAGTTATCTTATGGAGTGCCTTAAAGAAATTTCTCGAATGGCAATTGTAACCAGTATCACCAATTATTGAGGTGTGAGCTTTAACTATCATAAAACCTTTAGCGAAACAATTTTGATGGATTATTAAAAGTAAATATACAAATTATTATTGTTAATTACAATACTCCCAACATCAGCGGATGGAGATAATGTTTGAACAGTTGGAATTATAAGAGAACCCGTTACTTTGAGTGAACCAGTAAATTGATGTGTATCATCTAAAGTATTACCGAATACAGTTGAACCACTACTAAACGATTGTGTCAGATATAGAACAGAAGATGAAACAATATATTGTTGAGCGGTTAAATTCCCTGTGATACTAATATCACCGTTCACAGTTTGGTTTCCAAAAAATGTATTGGATGCAGTTGTTGCAAATGAACCAGATTCAAATCCGTCTGTTCTAAACGCATAAGAAGCGGTTAATGCATAAGATGAAGTTCCTTGTAAACTTCCACTAATTCCACCACTGGCAGTCACATTCAATAAATCTAAACCACCAGCTCCATTTAAGTGTGCAATTTCAACTCCACCGGCATACCACTTAAATCCCCAATCGGGGTCATTTACATCGACGGCAGACCAAAGGTGATTTCCTTCGATACCAATAGCGTAATTGTAAGCAGTTGGATTTGTACTGTTGTCCCACAGCGTTATACGGTCGGTAGAACCACTTAAATTTGGTGGCCCATAGTTTACCTCATTTGTACTTATTATGACGTTATCTACCCTAACAGAACCACTGAATTCATGTGTATCTGATATTGAATTGCCAAATTTCGTTGAACCCGATACAAACATTGAACCGGTGAATTCATGTGTATCATCTGATGAATCACCGAACTTTGTTGAACCTGAAACATTCAAGGTTTCGTAATTTACCACCGACGATGAAACGATGTATGTTCTAGCCGTTATAGTACCACCAACAACAAGATTTGCATCAAGATTGGCATTTGTTCCATATATCGTTGAAAATCTTGGAGAATCATTTTCACCCAATCCAAGAACAGAACGTTGACCTGAACTAGATATAATATTTGCAGGTTTGAATAAGATGTTGTTCCATTGAACATCGTTTGCACCAGCGAATCCATAATAAGCAACAGACGATGATATGAATAATGGGTCTATGTACGAAGAAGTTTGAGAAAGTGATGCTAAAGATGACGTTCCTGTTAGATTCCCATAGAATCCTAAACTTGATGTTGCAGAACCATTTATTAAAACCGAGCCGGTAAATTGATGTGTATCATCGGCGGTATTCCCAAATACAGTTGAACCAGACTCACGTAGTGTTGTTATGTCAAGAACTGATGATGAGATGACGTATGTTTTAGCGGTAAGTGTACCATCGATTACAACATTACCGTCAAAGTTTGCGGTACTTGCAGAAACAGAACCAAATACAACGTTATCACTTGTCCCAAGACCAAGAATGGGTCTTTGGCCAGAACTCGATATAAGGTTCTGTGGTATGTTTTGTATGTTTGACCAAAAAAGTGGCGGTGAACTAAATCCATATTGAACAGCCGATGCAGATATAAATAACGGGTCAATGTATGATGCCGTTGTTATACTACCGGTTACACCACCCGTAACTGTGAGTGGCCCTTGAATAAACACCGAACCAGTAAATTGATGTGTATCATCTGCGGAATTACCAAAAATGGTGGAACCACTACTCCAAGACTGAGTGACATAATAAACGGAAGAGGAAACAACATACTGTTGGGCTACAAGTGTATTAACTTCAACGGTTTGATTTCTTAAAGAATTTATTACCTGTTGAGAAGACGTAAACGCATTGGTTCCGCCGAGATTTACGTTTAAAAGTTGAGAACCATCGCCTTTAAAGTAATAGGCATCAACCGTTCCAGATACAGCCAATTCCGTGACAAGAGAACCCGTACCATCAAGTAAGGTTTTGTCATCAGTGGGGTCTGTTTGCATCAACCTGTAATACGACTCCGATACATACAGGTTGGTTAAATCTCTTTGACTAGGTGGCAATTATTTTCTCTCGTTTACATATAAATATAAATCATTAGTGTTATGTTTATCATCATTGATTACAATCATGTTAATCTATAAGTAAAATGGAATGACAAAGATATACTTATCCCAGAAGGCGTAATTGACACATCATCAAAAACTTGTTCCATTTCTAAAACTGCCCTATCACCACTATTTACAGTTTCCGCGTATAATTGACCATACAATAACTTATATCCAATTGGAGTACCATTATCATATGCGAGAGCGCATGAGCTGACAGCGGTTCCTGCAAGTTGACAATTATCAGTAAATGCAGTAGAACCAGTAAATGGTAGTGATATTCTAGCGGCAACTATTGTTCCGACGTCTCCGTTGTCAACATTTAATTGAAATTGACCACTTACATTTACAACATTTCCTATACGAATCCATTGACCACATGAAGAACCAGTTGTTGGTGTCCATGCGTTTGTATCACATCTACTAGCGGTTCCTTCTAATAATGGTGTATATGTTCCGGAACCAATATAATTGACGGCAGAACCACCTAAAGTCAAGTTCGTATTCAAAGTAACAGCACCACCAAATATACTACTACCAGTTACTGTAAATCTATTTGACGAATATGTTAAATTAGCGGAAGCAGTTGCTGCATTTGTTGTACCGTCTGAAATAAGTATTCTACTGCCACTTGCATTATTGATGGTATTAAATCCTATCCCCGATGTCCCCGATGAACCAGACGTACCTGATGTTCCTGATGTTCCTGATTCACCAGATGAACCAGATGTTCCTGATGAACCAGACGTACCTGATGTTCCTGATGTTCCTGATTCACCAGATGAACCAGATGTTCCTGATGAACCAGACGTACCTGATGTTCCTGATGTTCCTGATTCACCAGATGAACCAGATGTTCCCGATGAACCAGACGTACCAGACGTACCTGATGTACCGGCTGTCCCAGCTATGTTATAGTAAAGTAAACCAGTTATATCGTCATATACGACGAATTTGTTCAAATTATTTAAAGTCAAATCTTTAATTGCCAAACTACCAGTTATATTAAGTGAACCAGTAATTCCATACGAACCAGTTAGTTGTTTTGTATTATACCAAACAGACCCACTCTTTACAAGTAAATCACCGTTGGTTGAATTCAAATCTTGAATATCATCAAGTTCACCGATATTATTACCAGGTGTGAGTCTTGTAAAAATTGTTCCGTTTACAGTATTATGGACAACGGCAGCAACAATAAGTTTCCATTTACCAGCCGGTGGTTCTTGATTTGTAAGACCACCTGCAATTGTTGGGTGTGGATAAAGAACATCACCATCATTCCAAGTTTCACCAACAGGAGTTCCTGTTGCATCTATTCCCCGTACCTTACCAAAGGCGGTTACAAATCCTTCTGTTCCATTTGCCATTGTATTGGTTGCAATACCCATTACAGAAACAGATGATGATGCTTTTGTTTGGTCTGCCAACTGTACTGTCAATCTACCAGATGCACCAATTGAACCGGATATCATTACAAGTTGACCGTCATTTATTGTTGTCCCAGAATTGTTTGTAACATGATACCATGTTTCTTGACCAACTTGTAATGATGTGTCTACAATTCCACTATAAACAGTGAGTGCCTGTTCATCTTGGTCATAATATATTCTACCTTCGAATTCTGCTGGAACCGATGTACCTACTGTTCTTTGTAAATCAATATAATGTGGAGTTGATATTGAACCCGTGATTGCAATTGAACCAGTAAATGTATGGACATCATCCATAGTATTACCGAATAAAGTTGAACCACTGTCAAATATAATTGAAGATGAAATGAGTTCCGTATGGAATTCTTGAGCAGTCAATCTACCTGTAATTACAGCATCACCATCCATCGTAAGTGTTGATCCATTTATCGTTAGATTTGACGAGGCGGTTGCAGCATTTGTTGTTCCGTCAGAATACAAAACTCGGTAAAGAGCAGCATTGTTTATTGTGCTAAATCCTGTTCCACTTGTACCGGACGTTCCCGAACTTCCAGAAGTACCTGATGAACCTGATGTTCCTGATGAACCAGAAGTTCCTGATGAGCCGGATGTTCCTGATGAACCAGAGGTTCCCGATGTCCCTGATGAACCAGAAGTCCCACTTGTTCCCGATGAGCCAGAGGTTCCTGATGAACCAGAAGTCCCAGAGGAACCAGATGTACCTGATGTTCCTGATGAACCAGATGTACCTGATGTTCCTGATGAACCAGAAGTCCCAGAGGAACCAGATGTACCTGATGTTCCTGAACTGCCCGATGTTCCTGATTCACCAGATGTTCCTGATGAACCAGATGTTCCTGATGAACCAGATGTTCCAGAGGAACCAGATGTGCCTGATGTTCCTGATGTTCCTGATGAACCAGATGTTCCTGATGAACCAGATGTCCCAGAGGAACCAGATGTACCTGATGTTCCTGAACTGCCCGATGTTCCTGATGAACCAGATGTTCCTGATTCACCAGATGTTCCTGATGAACCAGATGTTCCAGAGGAACCAGATGTGCCTGATGTTCCTGATGTTCCTGA
>Ga0315904_10006720_pt1 | contig 15646 bp, 11 predicted proteins | sample LakEriMetagenome_6_FD_203529 | JGI IMG/M metagenome (GOLD analysis project Ga0315904, IMG submission 203529) | Freshwater fungal communities from buoy surface, Lake Erie, Ohio, United States - Buoy 12 MA120 | ecosystem: Environmental > Aquatic > Freshwater > Lake | place: USA: Lake Erie, Ohio... | reverse complement strand
GGGAGCTTGGTTTAGCTGAGACGCAACAGACCTTGATGCTCAATCGACTTCGCGATCGAATCGTTGTGCAAACTGATGGCCAATTAAAGACTGGTCGAGATGTTGTTATTGCAGCGCTACTTGGCGCGGAGGAATTTGGTTTTGCAACAGCGCCTCTTGTGGTCTCGGGTTGCATCATGATGCGCGTCTGTCATCTGGATACCTGTCCAGTTGGTGTGGCTACGCAGAATCCAGCGCTGCGCGAGAAATTCTCAGGCAAACCTGAGTTTGTTGAGACTTTCTTCGAGTACATCGCAGAGGAAGTTCGTGAACTCTTGGCATCACTTGGCTTTAGAACTTTGGAAGAGGCAGTCGGCCAGGTCGAAGTACTCGATACCAAGCGCGCGATAGATCATTGGAAAGCATCAGGATTAGACCTCGCACCATTGTTGGTCGCGCCTGCTGCTGGCGTGCGTTACGCAATCAACAAACAAGATCACGGATTGGATAAGGCGCTCGATAATGAATTGATCGAGCTCTCCAAGAGTGCGCTTCTAGATGCACAGCCGGTTCGTGCCAGCCTTGAGGTACGAAACGTCAATCGCACTGTGGGCACCATGCTTGGCGCCGAGGTCACACGTAGATATGGCGGGGCAGGTTTGCCACCAGGAACAATCGATTTGACCTTCCACGGTTCTGCCGGTCAATCCTTCGGAGCATTTATTCCTAAGGGAATCACCTTGCGCCTCTATGGCGATGCCAATGATTACGTTGGTAAGGGAATCTCTGGTGGAACGATTGTCGTCCAACCGGATGAGCGTGCAACGTTCGATGCGCATGAGAATGTCATTGCCGGAAATGTCATCGGCTACGGTGGCACTCTAGGTGAGATATTCATTCGTGGAATTGTTGGTGAACGATTCTGCGTGCGAAATTCTGGCGCCACCGCAGTAGTCGAGGGAGTCGGCGATCACGGTTGTGAATACATGACTGGTGGCGTTGTCGTGGTTCTTGGTCGCACGGGTCGAAATTTTGCCGCAGGCATGTCTGGTGGACGAGCCTTCGTGCTTGATATCAATCCGGCAAACGTCAACGGCGAGATGGTCGATGTACTTATCCCAACTGAGAGCGACAAGGCCTTGCTACATTCGATTCTCTCGCGCTACAGCGCTGAAAGTGGTTCGACGATTGCGGCTGAACTCCTTAATGATTGGCAATCGTCAGTGGAACGCTTCTCACTTGTGATGCCTCGGGATTACGCTCGCGTACTTGCTGCGATGGAGCGAGCAGAAAAAGAGGGCCTACCTCGGGAAACTTATGTAATGGAGGCAACCCATGGCTGATCCAACAGGATTTATGAAAACTCCTCGACAAACGCCAACTAGGCGACCGGTTGATATTCGGATTCGCGATTGGCGTGAGGTTTATGAAGAGCAACCATTTGCCGACCTGCAAAAGCAGGCTGGGCGATGCATGGATTGCGGTATTCCGTTCTGCCATCAAGGGTGCCCGCTAGGTAATCTCATTCCAGAGTGGAATGACTTGATTTGGCGTGGCGAAGTGGGCGAAGCAATTGATCGACTCCATGCAACCAATAATTTCCCCGAGTTCACCGGGCGCTTATGTCCAGCCCCATGTGAAACAGCGTGTGTTGTGGGAATCAATCGCGATGCAGTGACTATTAAGCAAGTGGAACTTCGTACTATCGAAGAAGCATTTGAATCAGGGGGTGTAACTCCGCTTATTCCTGATCGCCTAACGGGCAAAACCGTAGCGGTCGTTGGTTCAGGGCCTGCCGGACTTGCCGCTGCGCAGCAACTCACCCGAGCCGGCCATACCGTCGCGGTTTATGAGCGAGGCGAGAAGATTGGCGGATTACTCCGTTATGGAATCCCTGAATTTAAAATGGAGAAATCTATTCTCGATCGCAGACTCGCGCAGATGAAGGCTGAAGGAACTCGCTTTCGCGCGGGCGTGAACGTTGGCGAAGAGATAACTGGTGAACAACTTCGCACTCGTTACGACGCAGTAGTTCTTGCAGTGGGCGCAACACAATGGCGCGATCTTCCTGTACCGGGCCGGGATCTCAACGGAGTCTTCCAAGCAATGGAGTATCTCCCATGGGGCAACAAGCTTGGTCTGGGAGAGATTGCACAATCGCCCATCGACGTGCACGGCAAGCATGTAGTAATTCTTGGCGGTGGCGACACCGGTGCTGATTGTCTTGGTACAGCGACGCGACAAGGCGCAGCATCGATTACGCAGTTAGAGATCATGCCGCGGCCAAGTGATGAACGACCATCATCTGCGCCATGGCCTACCTATCCGATGATTTACCGCGTTTCGAGCGCACATGAAGAGGCAGGCGAGCGCATCTATTCGGTATCTACAGAAGCGTTTCTCGGCGATGAACATGGCAACTTGCGCGCTCTTCGTATCGTTGAATCTGAATTCGTTAATGGCAAGTTTGAAAAGGTGCCCGGCAGCGAACGTGAGATTCCCGCAGATTACGTCTTCCTTGCTATGGGATTTACTGGCGTGGAGAAATCACCTTTAATTGCGCAACTAGGCGTTGATCTTGATGCCCGCGGAAATGTGGCGCGCGATGACGAGTATCAAAGCTCTATTCCTGGCGTCTTTGTCGCTGGCGATGCTGGTCGAGGTCAATCGTTGATTGTGTGGGCCATTGCAGAGGGACGTTCAGCAGCAGCGGCAGTCGATAGATTCCTCATGGGTCGCACTCAATTACCAGCTCCTATTGAACCCACAGCCAGACCGCTTATGGTGTAACCCAGGAACTGGGGCATCAGGGGAGAGGGAGGCGTAAGTAATGGTCCTGCACCGTAGAGCGAAAATCGTCTGCACGTTAGGGCCAGCGACGGCAAGCGCGCAAAGTATTGGCCAACTAATCGATGCTGGCATGAATGTTGCACGACTAAATCTCTCGCATGGCAGTCGCACTGAGCATGAGGAATTACTCCGACACGTTCGCATTGAGAGCGCAAGGCGGGGCGCACACGTTGCGCTCTTGGCAGATCTGCAGGGACCGAAGATTCGACTTGGGAAATTTGTCGATGGCACGCATGAATTGAAACAGGGCGCCAACTTCGTCATCACTGTGCAGGAGATAGTTGGCGATCGCTCACGCGCCTCTACAACATATAAGGGCCTTGCTAGAGATTGCACTCCAGGGGATGTTTTGTTAATCGATGATGGAAAGGTACGACTTCAAGTTTCGAAAATCGAAGGTGACGAGATTTTCACAGTCGTACGCACCGGGGGGTTCATCAGTAATAGCAAAGGAATTAATGCGCCCGGCTCGTCGCTTTCTGTGCCGGCGTTGTCCGAGAAGGATCTCGCTGATTTAGAGTGGGCGCTCAACTCTGGCGTTGATATCGTGGCATTGTCCTTTGTGAGGACGGCCGATGACATTCGTGGCGTCCATGCCGTGATGGATCGACTCAATATCCGAATTCCGGTGATTGCGAAAATCGAGAAACCGCAAGCAGTCTCCAATCTCGACGAGATTGTTGCTGCATTTGATGGCCTTATGGTTGCGCGCGGAGATTTAGGTGTGGAACTTCCGATTGAAGAGGTTCCGCTGGTGCAGAAGAAATGCATCATTGCTGCGCGCGAGAATGCCAAGCCAGTCATTGTCGCAACACAAATGTTGGAGTCAATGATTAATCTGCCGACGCCTACCCGCGCTGAAGCTACTGATTGTGCGAACGCAATTTTGGACGGCGCCGATGCCTTGATGCTCTCGGGCGAAACGAGCGTAGGTAAGTACCCCGTCGAAGCTGTAACGATGATGTCGCGCATCATCGCAAAAATCGAGGAAGAGGCGTTGGCGCAGGTCGCGCCACTTCGCCATATCCCGCACACTAAATCTGGCGCAATCACGAAAGCAGCGGCAGAGGTCGGTGCAGTCGTTGGTGCTCGTTTTCTCGTTGCCTTTACGCAGAGCGGTGATTCAGCGCGGCGGATGGCGAGGTTACGATCAGAAATTCCGATTCTTGCCCTTACTCCTGAGGCAAGTACCGCACATCAATTGGCGCTCTCATGGGGCGTGGAGCCAATGGTTGTTCCCGCGGCAAAGCACACCGACGAGATGGTCAAGCAGATTGATTCCGCTCTTCTTGATACCGCTCGGGCCGCGATTGGTGAGTACATCGTTATCGTTGCAGGGAGCCCGCCAGGTATTCCGGGCTCAACCAACGCGATGCGGGTGCATCGCATCGGAGATGCTGTGGGAGGCGCTGCGCCTGCCTACCGCTAAACTTGCAGGACATAGCTACAACGCCTCGGTACTCCAACGGTAGAGAGGGCAGTCTCAAACACTGCATAGTGTCGGTTCGAATCCGACTCGGGGCACATGAATCCATCAACGCAGAAAATCGGGCCGCTGAGGATTGTGGTGGCCGAAGATGAAGCGCTGATTCGGATGGACCTCGTGGAAATGCTAGAGCGCGAGGGATACGAAGTAGTTGGCGAAGCTGCTAATGGCAACGATGCGATTTCTATTGTTCGCGACAAGAAACCAGATATTGCGCTCTTTGATGTCAAGATGCCGCTCAAAGATGGAATCACAGCTGCGGAGGAATTGCGTGGCGAGGTACCCATCGTCATGCTGACAGCCTTTAGTCAGCGAGAGCTGATCGAGCGAGCCAACAACGCAGGAGTGATGGCGTACCTAGTAAAGCCTTTTACCGTCGCAGACTTGATACCGGCAATCGAAGTTGCTCGCACCCGTTTTTTTGAGCGAGAGCTCCTTGCGGGGGAGATTGAAGATTTGACGGCTCGATTAGAAGCTCGGAAACTTTTGGAGCGCGCTAAGGGGCTACTCATGCGAGATCAGGGGATGAGCGAGCCAGAGGCATTCACCTGGCTCCAGCGAAGCGCTATGGATCGACGGATGTCGATGGCACAGGTGGCGCGTTCTTTGATTGAGGGCTCTGCTGACGCTGGCGGGGTCGATGGGGCGAGTACCCCTTAATTCGAGCAGATTTCCTGCAAATAATCGTCGGATTTAGCCAATTTAGCGGGCCTTCCGACTTACAACTTCGCCTCACATTTGGCATACTCAGCCAGTAATTCGCCCGGAATGTTCATCTAGTACTGGTGTTCAGGGTGGAAATACGAAGTACTTCGAAAATCATCGAAAGGGAAATAATGCAAAAGTCATACAAGTGGAAGGTCGTAACCGCCTTCGCTGTAGCGACTCTCGTTCTCGCAGGCTGTTCCTCATCTGACACAGCTTCCGAAGAGACCGCTACCGACACTGCATCAGAAGAGGCAGCTCCTGCTTCAACTGGTCCATTGAAGATCGGTTCACTACTTCCAGAGACAGGTAACCTCGCATTCCTCGGGCCACCAGAGTTCGCAGGTGTAGATCTCGCTGTTAAGGAGATCAACGATGCAGGTGGCGTTCTTGGTCAACCAGTAGAGCACATCCGTGGCGATTCTGGAGATACCAGCACCGATATCGCACAACAGACTGCTGATTCACATATCGCAGCTGGCGTCGGTGCAATCGTGGGTGCAGCATCATCAGGTGTATCACTCACCGTCATCGACAAGATCACAGGTGCAGGAATTGTTCACTTCTCCCCAGCGAACACCTCACCAGACCTCACAACTTACGCAGATAACGGTCTCTACTTCCGTACTGCTCCACCAGATACCTTCCAGGGTGCAGTTCTTGGCCAATTGATGGCAAAGAATGGCGCAACCAATGCCGTCTTCTTGAACCTCGATGACGCATACGGAAATGGTCTTGCTAAGTACGGCATTGCTGCTTTCTCCGGAACCTCAACACAGGTTGTTTACAACCCACAAGCTGCTGAGTTCTCCGCTGATGTTGCAAAGGCAAAGGCTGCAAAGCCAGATGCTATTGCAATCATCGGATTCGATGAGACCACCAAGGTCCTCACCGAGTTGATCAAGCAGGGAATTGGTCCAAACAAGGTAAAGACTTACCTCGTTGATGGAAACCTCTCCAGCCAGGCTTACAAGGATCTACCTAAGAACATCATGAAGGGCGTTAAGGCAACACTGCCTGGCGTTCTTACCAGCGATGCGCTCAAGGCAAAGCTCCTTGAAGTTGATCCTAAGCTCACCGACTTCTCCTATGCACCTGAGTCCTACGATGCAGTGATGCTTATCGCACTTGCTGCAGAGCAGGGTAAGGGCACCGATGGCAAGACCATCGCAGCTAACTTGAAGTCAGTTTCTTCAGGTGGAACTAAGTGCACCAGCTACAAGGAGTGCTTAGATTTGATCGCAGCAGGCACCGACATTGATTATGACGGCGTCTCTGGTCCAGTTGAATTCGACGACAATGGAGACCCATCAGTGGCCACCATGGGCGTTTACGAATACACAGCAAACGATAAGTTTGCACCAGCAGCAGATCAATTCATCACCGGCGCAGTTCCTGCACAACAGTAATCGCGTCTAGATAAGTAAGTAGTTAGGGCCGGCCTCGAAAGAGACCGGCCCTAATTTTTTTTAACTAATTATTTTTTGCGAGCGTGCCGAGATAGAGTTCGATAACTTTTGGATCGTTTGCTAGTGAACGTCCAGTGCCCGTGTAAGCATTTCGCCCTTGATCCAAGACATATCCGCGATCAACGATTTGTAGGCAACGTCGAGCATTCTGCTCGACCATTATTACTGTGACTCCCGTTTTGTTTATTTCGCGCACTCGGACGAAGACCTCATCTTGCAGCGCAGGCGAGAGACCAGCGCTTGGTTCATCGAGTAAGAGAACGCTCGGTGCCATCATGAGCGCGCGACCCATTGCGACCATTTGGCGCTCACCGCCCGAGAGCGATCCAGCACGCTGCTTTTTTCTCGTGCCAAGAGTGGGAAAGAGAGTTGTCACAAAATCAAAGCGCTCAGCAAAACTCTCTGGACGTTGATAGGCGCCCATCTGGAGGTTCTCCTCGATGGTAAGCGAGGGAAAGACATTGTTGGTCTGGGGGACAAAGCCAATTCCTGCACGGACCAACTGATCAGCCCGCTGATTTGTGACATCCTCGCCTTTGAGGCGAACGATGCCATCGCGCACTTTTACTAATCCAAAGAGCGATTTCAGGAGCGTGGATTTGCCAGCGCCATTAGGTCCAATGATTCCCACGAGCTCGCCCTCGTTGGCGTAGAGATCGCAGCCATTGAGAATATTTACCCCAGGAAGATAGCCAGCGATGATGCCAGCGGCCTCAACAAGAGGAGTTCCAGTTGTGTGCAAGGAATTCATGCTGGTCTACCGCCCCTCTTCAAGTGAGAGATCATGGTGCGCACCTAAGTAAGCATCGATGACCGCTTGATTGCCCATCACCGAGTCCGGGGAGCCTTCAGCGACAATTTTGCCTTCTGCCATCACGATGACCCAATCGCTGATATCACGAACCATATCCATATCGTGTTCGACGAAGAGGACTGTCATCCCTTCATCGCGAAGATCCTTGATATGACCCAGGAGTGATTGTTTGAGAGCAGGATTAACTCCTGCCATTGGCTCATCGAGCATCACAATTTCGGGTTTGACCATCAAGGCGCGAGCCATTTCGAGAAGTTTTCGCTGGCCACCCGATAGCGCAGCAGCAAAGTCACTCTTCTTGTCGATCAATTTAAAGCGCGTGAGTAGCTCTTCCGCTTGCGCAGTGATCTCTGCTTCCTGCTTCTTCCAGATAAATGGGAAGAGGCCGCGCAGGAAGGATTCTCCGCGCTGATGCGCGGCAGCCAATCGCATATTGTCGAGTACAGAGAGGCGAAAGAGCGCTTTGGTGAGTTGAAAGGTGCGGACCATTCCCTTGCGCGCCACTTTGTGTGGCGGCGTTCCAGAGATCTGCTCACCATTTAACGTCCACGAGCCTTCGTTGACGGAATCAAATCCAGTGAGCAAATTAAAGAATGTCGTTTTGCCTGCGCCGTTGGGGCCAATGAGCGCAGTAATCGAGCCACGTTGAATTTCGACGTGGTCGACGCTGACTGCAGTGAGTCCACCGAATTGGCGGAGCACCTTGTCGGCAACAATGATGGGATCAGGCTTGGCGACCCCTGGGGTCGCTGAAATGGAAGCGAAAGCGGCGAGGGCTTGCTCTTTGTACTGTGATTTAGGCGCGTGCATCAAGAGCCAGCTCCTTTCGGTCGCCGAAGATTCCTTGCGGCCTAAAGATCATCAGGAGCATCAATCCAAGCCCCACGAGCATGAAGCGAATTTGACCGACTTGATTCACGCCAATTAACCACTCCGGAACGTAGCCAGCCGAGACGGCTTGTCGGAGCATCTGCTCGACAAAGACAAGTAAGAACCAGAAGATCACCGCACCTGCAATTGGCGCCATAACGCGTGCTGCACCTCCGAGAATTAACACCGTATATGCAAAGAATGTCAGCGCCGTTCCATAGTTATCTGGCTGAACCGATTGGCGGGAGAGCGCATACACAAAGCCACCAATTGATCCGATCACACCACCGGCAATCAGTGATTGGATCTTGTAAAGGTAAACATTTTTGCCGAGCGAGCGGACGGCATCTTCATCTTCGCGAATCGCTTTGAGTAGACGCCCCCAGGGAGAGTTCACTAAGAGCCACATCAAGAAGAGGATGATCGCGACGACGATCCAACCAACGACCACGACCCAGAGATCATTTGGTGTGAAACGTAAGAAAGGCAGATCTAGACCTGCAGCAAAGGGATTGAGATCGAAGAACTCCTTGCCAAACTTACCCGTGATGCCATCGGAGCCACCAAGAGTTTGATTGAAAGTCGCCGAACGGGCTACCTGTCGGATGATCTCGCCAGCGGCGATGGTGACAATCGCTAAATAATCAGCGCGCAGGCGAAGAGTGGGAATTCCAAGCAGTAGCGCAAGGATTATTGAATTGCCAATGCCAATTAAGAGCGCTACCCATAACGAGATGTTGAAGGAGACGACCGAGACGGCGACGCTATATGCGCCGACCGCCAAGAAGCCGGCTTGACCAAAATTTAGAAGTCCGGTGTAGCCAAAGTGCATATTCAAACCGATGGCGGCTAATGCAAAAATGATGGTGTTGACACCTATCGCAGCGCTTAAGGATTGCTGAGTGATAAAGAGAAAATCCATTAGCCAATCCTTCCTTTCTTTCCGAGAATGCCCTGCGGCCGAACAAGAAGGATCAGAATCAAGATCACCAATGCGCCGACATACTTAAGTTCAGTTGGAATAAAGAGCGTGGAGAGTTGAATGGAGACCCCGATCACCACTGAGCCCACCAAGGCGCCATTGATCGTGCCGAGTCCACCGAGAGTTACCGCTGCAAATATCAGCAAGAGGAGATCCTGGCCCATAACAAAGCTCACGCCTTGATTGACCGTGACCATAATTCCTGCGAAAGATGCGAGCGTTGCGCCAAGAATCCAGACTGCGCGAATAACTTTCTCGACCTCGATTCCAGAGGATGAGGCCAGAGCAGGGTTATCAGCGACTGCGCGACTTGCCTTACCCATATGACTGCGCGAAAGCCAGAGCGTGGCGATAACGAGCATCGCAAGTCCGATAGTTGAGGTCATGATGGATTTAGGAGTAATTGAAACTGGTCCAAGACTCAAGCCAGCCTGGCCTGCGTACTCTGGAAGCTGTCGGGTATCTCCACCAAAGATAAAGAGGAAGAGATAACGAATAAAGATTGCCAACCCAATGGAGACGATTAGCGCTGCGATTAGTCCGGTGCCACGCCTGCGCAGTGGTTGCCAAAGAATTTTATCCTGCAGGTAGCCGCCAATAAATGCCGAGAGCAGCACTGCCAGCGGAATTGCAAAAATAACTTTGAGCCCTACGACTGCGCTCAGATAGTAGGTAAGTAGCCCACCGAGGGTGAGCAGCTCACCGTGAGCGAAGTTGGTCAAACCGGTGGTGCCAAAGACTAAGTTCAAACCCAGAGCTGCGAGAGCAATAACTAAAGCGAGAATTAAGCCATCAGCAAGTAGTTGTGCGCTGCGCTCGAGATCTGTGGCTTTCTCAACTCCCGGACCGATGGGGAACAAGATGGTGACATCAAATCCCAACGAGATGACATTTGCTTTGATAGTCGCCTTCGCCGCGTCGGTTAGCGCTTGACCAGCTGGCAGCTGCTCTTGATTGATGGACACTTCATAGACTGCTGCTGCGGGAACTTCGATCTTCCATTTGCCTGCGGCGTCACTGACAGATTCACCAGAGAAACCATTCGGTCCAATCGCAGAGACGGTAACTCCTGCAATAGGACTTTTTGCAGAGTCAACGAGAGCTCCTTGTATATAGGTAGGCGTCGCGGCTGATGCGCTCGAAGCAAGGCCGGCAACTAGCAAAGAGGAGATCAGAGTGCAGAGCACTGAGCCCATCATGAGCAGAGAGCTGCGCCGCGATGAGCTTACGCGGACTCTCAATGCGCTGTGCATAGGGCTCCCTAGCGGTTTGTGGTGGGGGTGAAAATACTGGTCGGTAGCGTACCCAGCGAGGGGTGAAAAGACGAGAACGCGCGTGTGCGCTCAGTCGCGCTCTTACTCCTCAAGAATTAGGCAGGTAATCCGCGCCGTGCAGGTCCGTCGCCCCTGGTCATCGGTAATCGAAATGTTATAGCTGGCGAGGGTGCGACCAAGTGAGATCGCCTCGGCTACCGCCGTCACATACCCCGATTTGGCGGAGCGGTGGTGGGTGGCATTGATATCTACTCCCACAATTCGTCGATGCAATCCAGCATGTAAGTGGGTCCCGATGGAGCCAAGGCTCTCTGCAAGAACCACGCTCGCGCCCCCATGAAGTAATCCAAAAGGTTGGGTGTTGCCAGCAACTGGCATTCTGCCGACAAGTCGTTGTGGGCTCGCCTCCAGAATTTCGATCCCCATCTTTTCGTCGAGCGCCCCTCGACCTCGCGAATTCAACTGTGCAAGCGCATCGCTATTTAACGGTTGATGCTCTCCAGCAGTGGAGGATCGGTCACCGTGCGACTGATTGTTATCTGCCATGAGGTAAGCATATTCCGAAAGCCAGTCCTTAGCTCCATGGAGGTCTTACTCTTGCCTCATGTCGCAGAACTTGCTCTTACTAGATGGCCACTCATTGGCCTACCGAGCATTTCACGCGTTACCAATTGAGAATTTCACGACCTCGAGCGGTCAACCTACCAACGCGCTCTATGGTTTTACGTCCATGCTTCTGAATTTACTTCGCGACATCAATCCTTCACATGTTGCTGTTGCATTCGATGTTTCCAGAAAGACTTTTCGTAGCGAGAAATTTCCTGAGTACAAAGCAACGCGAAGCAAAACCCCAGATGAATTTCGCAGTCAAATGGATCTACTCCATGAAATCATCGAAGCGTTAGGAATTACTCATATCGAGCGCGCAGGATATGAAGCTGATGATGTTATTGCCACGTTGACAAAGCTTGCTACCAAAGAAGGTTTCACAGTTGAGATTTGCTCGGGCGATCGAGATTCGTTCCAATTAGTAAGTAGTGATGTGACCGTGCTCTATCCCAAAAAAGGAGTGAGCGAACTTGCTCGCATGACACCTGACGCGGTTCTTGAGAAATACGGCTTAACACCAGAGCAGTATCCAGATTTTGCCGCTTTGCGCGGGGATCCAAGCGATAACTTACCTTCAGTGCCAGGAGTGGGGGAGAAGACTGCGACCAAATGGATCGCTGAATACGGATCGCTTTCGACGTTAATCGCAAAAGTAGATCAAGTTCCTGGAAAAGTAGGCGAGTCCTTGCGCGCACACATCTCGCAAGTGCTACTCAATAGAGAGCTCACCCAACTTGATCACGATGTACCTATTTCGCAACGACCGGCGGATTTGATTAGGCAACCAATCAATCAACAGAAGATCAGAGAGTTATTTGATTTACTCGAATTCCGCACGTTAAAGGATCGATTACCAAAGGACGAAGCAGCTACTGCGCTGACTGGAGAAGGTGGCAAGAGTGCACAGCCCACTGCAAAAACTTTTAAGAGCCTCGGGAAAATCGGAGACCTTGATGACCTTAATTCGATAGCAATCTGCTCTAGCGACGATTTGACCCGAATTGGTGTAGCTCAAAAGAGCTTTGCATTTGAAATTTCCCTTGAAGAAGCAGAAGCCTTCTTGACCGCTTCGAAAGCTCCAAAAATTTTCTTTGATGGCAAGTTGCTGCTTCGCACAATTAATCAGCCGGTGCCGAACTTCATCGGTGATGTTGCGATGATGGCCTATTTGTTAAATCCTGGAGCGCGAACCCCAGAGCTCTCTGAGGTAATTGCTCGATATCTCAATAAAGATGGGAGTGGGCAGGCTGTTACAAGTTCCGCTCTGGAGTTGGATTTCGCCGCGGCATCAATTACTAGTGGAAATGTCTTGGCCGAACGAGCACAAGATCTGCTCGCGCTCTTTCCGATACTTACGGCCCAGTGCGCTGAGGCTGGCCTCACTGAAGTCCTCCAGAAAATTGAAATTCCAACAATCACGCTCTTAGCGCAAATGGAAGCTCTAGGAATTGCCCTCGAAGAGAGAGCGGCAGCGGAGCTAGAGAGTTATTTCGCGGAGCAAGGACTGCAAGCTGCGAAGATCGCTTTTGATGCAGTGGGTCGCGAATTCAATCTAGCTTCGCCCAAGCAATTACAAGAAATTCTCTTCGAACAATTGAAGTTACCAAAAACAAAAAAGATAAAGACGGGTTTTACCACTGATGCCGATGCACTTAATTGGCTGATGGAGACGACAGGGCATCCAGTGCTGGCAGCAATTTTACGATCAAGGGATGTTACTAAGCTCAAGAGCGTTATTGAAGGTTTGCGGCGAGCAGTTGGTAGTGATGGCAGAGTCCACACAACTTTCCAGCAAATGGTCACCGCAACCGGTCGACTCTCATCCACTGATCCGAATCTGCAAAACATCCCAATCCGGACCGAAGAGGGGCGGCGCATTCGCGATTTATTCATCCCTGGAAGCGGGTTCGAATCGCTGATGACTGCCGATTACAGTCAGATTGAGTTACGCATCATGGCGCACCTATCAGAAGATCAAGCGCTCCTCCATGCCTTCGCGGCAGGAGAAGATTTACACACCACCGTTGGCGCCGAAGTGTTCGGCGTGAAGGCAAGTGAGGTGGATGCTGATATGCGCAGAACTGTGAAAGCGATGTCGTATGGACTTGCTTATGGTTTGTCAGCATTCGGGTTGAGTCAGCAATTAGATATTTCCCCAAGCCAAGCGCAAGCGTTAATGGATAAATACTTCCTTCGGTTTGGCGGGATTCGTCAATATTTGGAAACAGTAGTGACAATTGCACGAAAGCGCGGTTATACCGAAACTATCTTTGGTCGAAAGCGCTATCTTCCAGATTTAACAAGTGATAACCGGATGCGCCGAGAGATGGCAGAGCGAATGGCGCTTAATGCACCAATACAAGGCAGCGCTGCAGACATTATGAAGATTGCCATGCTCACAGTTGCTCACGAAATCAGCGCGCAAAAACTTAAATCGCGCATACTTCTTCAGGTGCATGATGAATTGGTCCTTGAAGTAGCCCCGGGAGAGCGTGAGCCTCTAGAAGGGATTGTTCGCGATCAAATGGGTAAGGCCTACCCACTAAAAGCGCCGCTCTCAGTGAATATAGGAGTGGGCAAGAGTTGGGATTTAGCAGCGCACTAGCCAGAAACTGGTCGCTGTTTCAGAGGGTTATTGAGCGAAATTGACCCCCTACAGCAGCCCGCGTAGCCTTCTCCAGTTCACGCAACCGCGCGAATCCAGCGTCTGCTGGCCCAACTACCCACTACCTACGGAGCACCTTGAGTATCGCAGTTAATGACATAGGAAGCGCGGCTGATTTCCTCGCCGCCATCGAAGGAACAATCAAGAATTTCAATGACGGAGATCTCGTCGAAGGAACAATCGTTCAAGTAGATCGCGACGAAGTTCTCGTCGATATCGGATACAAAACAGAAGGTGTCATCCCATCTCGTGAGCTTTCGATTCGCCACGATGTTGATCCAGGCGAATTGGTCAAAGTGGGAGAGCGCATCGAGGCGCTCGTCCTCACCAAAGAGGATAAAGAAGGTCGTTTGATCCTCTCCAAGAAGCGCGCCCAATATGAGCGCGCATGGGGAACTATTGAGGGAATGAAAGAGCGCGACGAAGTTGTCAAGGGCATGGTCATCGAAGTTGTTAAGGGTGGACTCATCGTCGACATCGGACTACGTGGCTTCCTTCCAGCATCGCTTGTTGAGATGCGTCGAGTTCGCGATCTAACTCCATACATCGGGAAAGAAATCGAAGCGCGAATCATCGAGCTTGATAAGAACCGAAACAATGTCGTACTTTCACGACGAGCATTCCTCGAGCAATCACAATCGGAAAGCCGAACAACCTTCCTTAACCAATTACAAAAGGGGCAGGTTCGCTCTGGTGTTATCTCCTCAATCGTTAACTTCGGCGCTTTCGTCGATCTTGGCGGTGTTGATGGCTTGGTACACGTCAGCGAGCTATCGTGGAAGCACATCGATCATCCGAACGAAGTAGTCGAAGTCGGCATGCCAGTAACCGTGGAAGTTCTCGAAGTTGACTTTGAGCGCGAGCGCGTCTCGTTATCTCTCAAGGCAACTCAAGAAGATCCTTGGCAGGCATTTGCTCGCACACATACCATTGGTCAAGTGACCTCAGGCAAGGTGACAAAACTTGTGCCATTTGGTGCGTTCGTGCGTGTGTACGAGGGGATCGAAGGCCTTATTCACATCTCTGAACTCGCAGAGCGCCACGTTGAGATTCCAGAGCAGGTTGTTCGTGTTGACGATGAAATCATGGTCAAAATCATCGATATCGATCTCGAGCGCCGCCGTGTCTCGCTCTCCCTCAAGCAAGCAAATGAAGGGCATGAAGTTGAGGTCGAGGCATTTGATCCAACTCAATATGGAATGCCAGCTCGTTACGATGAGAATGGCAACTTCATTTACCCAGAAGGTTTCGATCCTGACGCACAAGAGTGGAAGCCAGGCTTCGAAGCTGCTCGCGAAGAGTGGGAGCGTCAATATGCGGAAGCACAAGCGCGCTTCTTAGCTCACCGCAAACAACGCGAAGAGGCAAAGAACGCCGAGTAACTCTCGGTAACAAATATGCAGAACGGCGAACAAGCCTTATGTTGGTAATCGCTTTAACAGGGGGAATCGGAGCTGGTAAATCCAGCGCCGGTTCCCTCTTGGCGCGTTTGGGAGCAATTCATATCAGCGCCGACCAATTGGCACGCGATGTACTCGAGCGAGGGGAAGACGGGTACAACGAAGTTCTTGCCCAATTCGGTGATGGGATTCTCATCAATGGTGCTATCAACCGACAAGCTCTTGCAGAGATTGTCTTTAACGATACTGGCAAACGTGCCATATTAGAGAAAATTACTCATCCGCTAATTCAGAAACGTTTTAAAGAAATCTGTGATTCGCTACCAGATGAAAGCGTCGTGGTTTATGAGATTCCACTACTTGCAGAGCATGCGGAACGAACCTCAGAATTCGATGTCATCCTCACTATCGAAAGCGAGAAGGAAATTCGCGTTGAACGTTTGACAGAACGAGGATTTACGCGAGCAGAAGCTGAAATTCGAATGGCATCTCAAGCTTCCGACGATGAGCGACGGGCAATTGCGCATCACGTTATCGAGAACA
>Ga0315904_10006718_pt1 | contig 15648 bp, 14 predicted proteins | sample LakEriMetagenome_6_FD_203529 | JGI IMG/M metagenome (GOLD analysis project Ga0315904, IMG submission 203529) | Freshwater fungal communities from buoy surface, Lake Erie, Ohio, United States - Buoy 12 MA120 | ecosystem: Environmental > Aquatic > Freshwater > Lake | place: USA: Lake Erie, Ohio... | reverse complement strand
GGTGAACCGCGGGGATGGGACTTTTGCGGAGGAGTCGGCGCGTTACGGGCTGGATTTGCCGGGTCACACGACGTGTGCGGTGTTTGCGGATTTCGACAATGACGGGGATCCGGATGCGCTGCTGGGGAGGAGTCTTCTGAAGACCGCGTATCTGGAGAACCGTGGGGGGGTGTATGTGCAGCACAAGGCTCCCGATTGGTCGCCCATGGCGGTGGTTTCGATGAGTGCGGCTGATTACAACCGGGATGGGCTCCTTGATGTGTATCTGTGCACGTACCGTCCGGCGGCACCGCCGCAGTCGTCGCCATCCGGCGGGGTGGCTGTGGTGGCGGCGGATGATTTTGACTGGATGGATGAGTTTCTGCCGCCCGTGCAGGCAGCGGAGTACCGGCGGCGGCTGAAGGCAGAGCGGTCGCGTTCGCCTGATGGGGCATTTCCCGAGCTGCTGGATCAGGTGGGGCCGCCGAACATGCTGCTGGTGAACCGAGGCCGGGGGGTGTTCGAGCCGGCTCCGGAGAATGCGGTGGTGGGATTATGGAAGAACACGCTGCAGGCGACGTGGGGAGACTATGACCGGGATGGGGATGTGGATCTTTATGTGGCGAACGACTGGGCTCCGGACAATCTGCTGCGGAACGAGGGCGAGGCGGGATTTGTGGATGTGACGAAGGAGGCGGGGATTACATCCTATGGGTTTGCGATGGGGGCGAGCTGGGGGGACTATGACAATGACGGGAAGGAGGACGTCTATGTCTCCAACATGTACAGCAAGGCGGGGCGCCGGATCACGGCGATGGTGCCCGGTTTATCTGCGAGCTACGTGGAGTCGGCTCAGGGGAACTGGCTGTACCGTCAGGAAGCGGATGGGCGGTTCCGGCAGGTGGCTGGGCTGGAGCGCCCGGCGATGACGGTGATGAAGGCGGGGTGGTCGTGGGGAGGGAAGTTTGCGGATTTCGACAATGATGGCTGGCTGGATCTGTATGTGCTGAGTGGATATTTCACGGCTCCGCCCGGGCTGACCTCGGAATTGGATTTGTGAAGCAACCTCTGGCGCACGGTCGTGCGCGCGGATGCTGGATTGGCGCGCCGGAGTTTCCGGCTGAATGAGGCTTGGCAGCGCCGCGGTGACGGGGCGGTGGCGACGCCGGAGATTGATGCGCGTCTGGCGGGGGTGGAAAAGCGGGGAGACCGGGTGGTCGTGCATTCGCTGAGCGGGAAGGAGCGGAACCATTACTTTGCGAACCGCGGGGGGCAGGCGTTTGACGATCTTTCCGGATTGGCTGGGCTGGACAATCCGGCTGATGGCCGGGGCTGGGTGCTTTTTGATTATGACCGGGACGGATGGCAGGACCTCGCGGTGGTGAATGCGAATGAGCCGATGCTGAACCTTTACCGCAACACCATGGCGGCCGCTGGCCTGGAAGGAGGGATGGTGGCGGTGCGGTTCGTGGGAGGCAATGACGGGCCGGGGGTGGCGGCGCTTTCTCCGCGGGATGGCTATGGGGCTGTCGTGACGGCTGATCTGGGAGATCTGAAGCTGACGCGCGAGCACCGCTGTGGGGATGGCTATGCGGCGCAGCACAGTGCGGTGATGGTACTGGGAATCGGGAAGCGGGGTGGAGTGAAGCAGTTGACTGTGCGCTGGCCCTCGGGTCGGATTGTGGAGCTTGCGGATGTCGCTGAAGGGTCGCTGGTGACCTGCTGGGAGGAACCGGCTCAGTCCCCTGATGGCAGTGGATCTGTGCGGGAGGCGTGGCGGGTGGTGCGGTGAAGGGATGACCGGCGGGGGAGGAGACGGGGTGGATTTCACGGCTTGCGGCCCCGGTTGGGAACGGTTAACCGAACCCTGACAATCCCAATCCGGGCATTTCATTCCTAACTGCAGCATCTGTCATGGCCACATTTGAGATCGAATCCTCCGAAGGGACCCGCTGGGCGAAAATCGCGATGCAGGACGAGACGGTCGTGACCGAGCGTGGAGCGATGTCGCACATGCGCGGGGACATTGCGATGAAGGCCCGGCTGCCTGGGCCGATCCGGCTGGTGCGGGCTGCGCTGTCCGGGGAGGATGCGTTCCGGCCGACCTTCAGCGGGACGGGTTCATTGTACCTTGAGTCGACGCTGGGTGGGTTTCACATCATGCAGCTGGAGGAGGAAGAGACGTGGATTGTGTCGGCTGGGGCCTTCTGGGCGTCCGAGGCGAAGGTGGAGCAGGGTTTCATCCGCGAGCGTTTCTGGACATCCCTGCGGACCGGGGAGGGTTTTCTTTCGTTTCAGACGAAGGTGACAGGGCCTGGGCAGGTGATGATCTGTTCGCCGGGTCCTGTGGAGTGCATTGAGCTGGGCAAGGACAGTCCGCACGGGACGCGTCTGGTGGCGGACGGGCGGCAGGTGCTGGCGCGCACGAAGTCGATCAATTACAAAGCGCGCATGCCGGGATGGCTGCCGTGGAGTCGGCTCACGACTGGTGAGCGGATTCTGAGGGTGTACGAGGGGACGGGTCGGCTGCTGATCTGCACAACGCCTTACTGGCGCTACAAGATGGCGCAGGTGCGGGCGGCGGAGGCGAATGGTGGCGGGACCGGTGCGATGGACGACATGTGAGGACGCGGGATTTCCGCGGATGCGCAGGAGACGGCGGGGGTGGGTGTGGTGGAGGATGGCTGCATGAAGAAAATGCTGCTGTTCGTTTCGCTGGGTCTGAAGGTTCTGCTGGGGGCTGCCGAGCCGGGGTCGGGGCCGTTGGTTGGGGTGGGTGTGGCGGCGGAGAAGGGGGCGGAAGTGATTCTGGATGGGAGCCGGGCGATGCTGGATGAGAAGTGGACGTACTGGCAGGGGCCTGGGTTTGCTTCCTCGCTGCCGATCAAGTGGAAGGTGGTATCGGATCCTGTGGATGGGGGTACGGTGGTGATGACCGACGATCCGGCTGCGGCGGGAGGGAAGTTCGGGTCGGCGGACATTGTGACGAAGAAGGCGTACCGTGATTTCCGGCTGCACATTGAGTTTCTTGTGGCGAAACCCGGAGGGAACAGCGGCGTATATCTGCAGAACCGCTATGAGATTCAGGTGCTTGATGGCGACCGGACGAGTCATGGCATGGGTGCGGTGATCAACGAGACGGAATCGCCTTATGAGTCCTATGCGGGGGCGGGGAAATGGAATGCGTATGATCTGGTGTTCCGGGCGGCGCGGTTCCGGGATGGGAAGATGGTGGAGAAGCCGGTGGTGACGATGTATTTCAACGGAAAAAAGGTGCACCGGAACGTGGCGATCAATCAGGTGTGGGGTGGGCCGAAGAGCGGGGTGGATGGGGGCAACGATGGTGGGCGCGGCATCACCGATTCGCCGCAGGGGCTGAAGCTGCAGTGCGAGGGGCATGATGTGCGGTACCGGAATGTGTGGATCCGGGAACTGGATCTGGAGAAGGCGGATACCGATTTCTGAGCGGTTCCGGAGAAACCCTGGAGTGGCGTGAGATTGTCCCTTGGCAGACGGGGCAAAGCCGCGCAGCGTGCGCTGTCATGCTGCTGGTCATCGACAACTACGATTCGTTCACGTACAACCTTGTTCAGTACTTCGGGGAACTGGGGGCGACGATGCTGGTGAAGCGGAACGATGAGATCACGGTTGAGGAGATTGCGGAACTGGATCCTGCGCAGATCTGCATTTCGCCGGGGCCGTGCACGCCCCGGGAGGCAGGGATCAGCAATGATGTGCTGAGGAAGTTTGCGGGGAGCCGGCCGATTCTTGGGGTTTGTCTGGGGCATCAGTGCATGGGCGATGTATTTGGCGGGGATGTGGTGCGGGCTCCGCGGCTGATGCATGGGAAGACGTCGATGATTCACCATGACGGGCGGGGTGTTTTTGCGGGGCTGAGCAATCCCTTTGAGGCGACGCGCTATCATTCACTGATTGTGAAGGAAGAGACTCTGCCGGAATGTCTGGAGATTGCGGCGCGCACGCCTGAGGGAGAGATCATGGGTCTGCGGCACAGGACTCTGCCGGTGCATGGGGTGCAGTTTCATCCGGAGTCGATTCTCACGGTGGAGGGGAAGCAACTGCTGCGGAATTTTCTCGAGTTGTCTGCGCGCTGACGGAAATGGGGTCGACGGGGCGGGCAGGACGCTGCATAATGGCTGGCATGAGATCAATTTGCCGTGCGACTGCTTTTCTTGGACTGCTGGTGTTTCGTGGGGTGGCAGGACCGGTGGACGAAGGTCTGGTGGAAGTGCTGCTGGCGGTGGGGCGGGAAGGGAAGGGGAATGCCGAGGCTTCGGCTGCCGTGCGCCGGATTGTGGAGAGTGGGGATGCGGAGACGATTCCTGGTCTGCTCGCCGCGATGAACCGTGCGGGGGTGGTGCCGGCGAACTGGATCCGCGGGGCGGTTTCATCGATTGCGGCGAAGACTGGAGGCAAGCTGCCGGCGGGGCCGCTGGAGGCCTTTGCGCGGGACACGGCGAATCGCCCCGCGGGGCGGATTCTGGCGATGGAGCTGCTGCGGCGCAGCGATGCGGCGGGGTGGGAGCGACTGATTCCCGATTTTCTGGAAGATCCGGCGGCGGAGCTGCGGCGTGAGCCGGTGGCCCGGCTGCTGGCGACGGCGAAGGCTGCGGGAGACCTCGGGCAGCTGCGGAAGGTCCTCGGGGCGGCGCGGGACGAAGATCAGATCCGCGAGGCTGCCGATGCGCTGCGGGAAAAGGGACAGACCGTGGACCTGCCGGCGCATTTCGGATTTGTGATGGAGTGGCAGGTGGCGGGGCCGTTTGAAAATGATGGGCGCGAGGGATTTGCCACGGAATTTCCGCCTGAGAAGGGATTCGATGCCGCGGCGGCATACGAGGGCAAGCCGCTCAAGGCAGGGGAACCCAATCCGGTGCGGTGGAAGCCGGCTGTTTCTGCCGACCAGTTTGGACTGCTGGATTTCAACAAGTCGGTGGGGATGATCAAGGAAGCGACGGCCTATGCGCGCACGGTTTTCGAATCGGAGGAGGAACGCGAGGCCGAGGTCCGGCTGGGTTGCAAGAATGCGTGGAAGGTGTGGCTCAATGGCGAGTTGCTCTTTGCGCGGGACGAATATCACCGGGGGCGGGAGATTGACCAGTACCGGATGCCGGTGCGTCTGAAGAAGGGAGCCAACGAGATCCTTGTGAAGTGCTGTCAGAACGAGCAGACCGAGACCTGGACCGTGGAATGGGAATTTCAGCTGCGGGTGTGTGATGCCACGGGCACTCCGGTACTGGCGGTGGGGCGGCCCGCGACTCCGGCGGCGGCCCTTGGGGTGCCCGAGAAGTCGGCGAAGGATTGAGGCAACCTGGCATGGGCGTTTCGTGCCGGGCTGGCGCGGTGATTTCGGCACGTGGGGAACCATCCGACTTGCGCTGAGGAAATCGACCGTTATGGAACGGGGGGGCTGCGCAACGGGCGGCTCCCGAGTTCCCATGAAAATCCAACATTCTCTGCTTCGGCTGTGTGCTGCCATTACGGTGGCGGTGGGTGGAGTCGGCTGTGTCACGACCCCGGTCGCACCGGATGCGGGGACTGCGGTGGCCGCGATTGGGCCGGTGTATCCGGGGATTGGATCGTACATTGTGGCTGATGCCAACGATGGGCATGTGGTGCTGGCGCATCTGGCGGACCAGCGGAGACCGGTGGCGAGTCTGACCAAGGTAGCGACTGCGATTGTGGTGCTTGACTATCTGAACAGCAGCCGCGGCGATGCGGGGGAACTCATGACGGTGCCGCCGTCGGTGATGATGCTGGAGGAGCGGGGGCCGCTCAGTCTGGTGCCTGGAGACCAGCTGACCGTTCGTGATGGACTTTATGCAGCCATGATGGCGAGCGACAATGCGGCGGCGGAGACCCTTGCCCTGCATTTCGGGCAGAAACTGGTGGCTGCGGGCATGGGGGGAGGAAATTCCATGGCTGCCTTTGTGAGTCAGATGAACGGATTGGCTCAGCGTGTGGGCATGCGGAACACGAGATTCACGAATCCGCACGGCCTTGGGCAGTCGGGTCAGGGTGGGTATTCCTCTGCGGCGGATGTGGCGCGTCTGACCGTCAAGGGACTGCGCACGCCGGGACTTTCCTTCTACAGTTCGCAGTCCGAGCGTACGCTTGCGGTCATCCGGGGCGGGGGACCGCGGCCGGTGCTGGTGCGCAACACGAACGAACTGCTGGGCCGAGCGGGAGTGGATGGCGGAAAGACTGGAACCACGGCATCGGCTGGGCCGTGTCTGATGGCGACTGCGCCGCGGCCGGCCACGGTGACCAAGCGGCCTGACGGCAGCACGGTGGTGGTGCCGAACCGTCTGGTGGTGGTGGTGCTGGGGGCAAACGACCGCTTCAACCAGGCATACACTTTGCTTCAGCAGGGATGGCCGGCGTATGAACGCTGGCGGGCGGCGGGGAGTCCGGCTGCGGCCGGCACTGCTCTGGGCATTGCTGCTCCATGATCCTCAATCCTTTTCTTCCACCCATACTTCTACCAACATCATGAGAATCGGTATCCTCAACAGCGGCGGCGATTGCCCGGGTCTGAACGCAGTCATTTACGGAGTGGTGGGGGCGGCCAACAAACTGGGCTGGGAAGTGGTTGGATTCCGTGATGGATTCGAGGGCATGCTGCCGCCGGGAGATTATTCGGTGCTCGATCCTGACAAGATTTCGCACATTCTCAAGCTTGGGGGTACGATTCTGGGGACGACGAACAAGGGGCACTTTGCGGCGAAGGTGGGAGAGGGTAACGTGATGCAGGTGCCGACGGAGATCATCGAGCGGGCCAAGACGACGCTCAAGCTTCTGGAGATCAGAGCACTGGTGGTGGTGGGCGGGGATGGGTCGCTGACGACCGGGATGCAGCTCATGAAGGCTGGGATTCCCGTGGTGGGCGTGCCGAAGACGATTGACAACGATCTGGCTGCGACGGCGATGACCTTTGGCTTTGATTCTGCGGTGAGTACTGTGGTGGACGCGCTTGATCGGCTGCACACGACTGCGGACAGTCACAAGCGGGTCATGGTGGTGGAGGTGATGGGTCGGCATGCCGGCTGGATTGCGTTGTGGGGTGGCATGGCGGGCGGGGCGAATGTGATTCTGATTCCGGAGATTCCGTTTACGTTTGATTCGATCAAGAAGGCGGTGGAGGCGCGCGAGGCGAAGGGACTGCACAGCACGATGGTGGTGGTGGCGGAGGGGGCCAAACTTCCGGACGGGGGGTTGGTGACGAGGGAGAAGAGTGCTTCCTCCGAGCATCGGCTTGGCGGGGTGGGCGAGGCGGTGGCGCAGCGGATTGCCGAGATGACCGGCAAGGAAACGCGTTCGTGTACTCTGGGACATCTGCAGCGCGGAGGCAGTCCTACGAGTCTGGACCGCCTGCTGGGGACGCGGTTTGGGGTGAAGGCGGTCAAGCTGATCAAGGAAGGGAAGTTCGGCCACATGGTGAGCTATCAGGCGTACCATGTTGACAGTGTGCCCATTGAGGAAGCGGTGGAGAAGCCGCGTCTGGTGGATCCGGAAGGCGAGGTGGTGGCGACGGCGCGGGCGGTGGGGATTTCCTTTGGAGACCGCTGAGGGCGCCAGCGGATTACAGTTCGGTGCTGGCGTCTTCGCGTTCCAGTTTGCCGATGCGTTTCTTGAGCGATTCCAGTTCCACGGTGAGACGGTGGAGGATCTGGTAGGAATCGTGCTGCGTGCTTTCGTCGGCGAGGTGGGGGACGGCTGGATGGATCTTCATGAGGAGCCGTGCGATGTCGCGGCAGGCTTCGCGGATCTGGGAGATGGCGGTGGGGCGGTCCATGGGGGAGGGACGTGAGCGGGGAGCGGGCTGCGTGCAAACTGTTTTGCGAAATCCCAGCGTTGCAGATGGCGGAGGAGGTGGCTAGGCTCCGCGCTTTTCCGCCGAAACCGCGTTCATCATGGATCCCACTGAAGTTCCGTCTCTTTGTCAGGAAAGCTGCCGTCATGTGCCCGGATGGGAGGGGGCGGTTCCGGGGTGGCAGGCCATTGAGAAGGGAGGGTCGGACCGTCGGTACTACCGTCTGAGCGGGAATGGGCGTTCCGGTGGACCGGATACGGCGATCCTGATGATGTACACGGGGAACCGCCCGGACAATCTGAGTTTCTTTGCGGCGACGGAGGTGCTGGAGGAGGCTGGGCTGAGGATGCTGCGGGTTTATGCGCATGATGCGGGGCGGCGCTGTGCGTGGCTGGAGGATCTTGGGGTGAAGGATCTGTGGGACTGGCGGGAGCGGGAGGGCGAACGGATGGAACTGTACCGCAGCACGCTGCGGCAGGCTGCGAGGATTCATGCGATTGTGCCGGAGGGGATCCGCGGGGCGGTGCGGGCGCAGCTGCAGCCACCGTTTGATGAGTCGCTGTATGGCTGGGAGCAGGAGTATTTCTTCCGGGAGTTTGCGGAGCGTTTTTCTGCGGCCGGGGCTGCGGAGCTGGCGGCGGTGCGTGATGGGCGGGGGCTGGCGGAGCTGCGGGCGCATCTGGCGTCGCTGCCGCGACGGATGGTGCACCGGGATTTTCAGTCGCAGAACGTCATCATCCGCGACGGTCAAGCTTGGCTGATTGACTATCAGGGGCTGCGTGCGGGGTTGCCTGAGTACGATCTGGCGTCGCTGCTGTACGATCCTTACGTGCAGCTGCCGGAGGGGGAGCGGCGTGAGCTTCTGGGATACTACGGGGAGCTGACGGGTGGAGAGGCAGGATTCGGGCGTGATGCGAAGGTGCTGGCTGGCTGTGCGTGTCAGCGGCTGATGCAGGCGCTGGGGGCGTATGGGAAGCTGGGGGTGGGTGATGGGAAGAAGGCGTTTCTGGGGCACATTCCGCATGCGCTGGAGAATCTGCGTGGGGTGCTGCGGGCGTCGGGGCTGGTGCCGGAACTGCTGCGGGTGCTGGAGCTGAGACCGGGAGCCGTGGAGGCGGCGGGGGGACCGCCGGTGGCGGCGTGAGGATCCGCAACACGCTGCTGTGGCTGCTGTGCGGCGGGATTCTGGGGTTGCTGCTGCTGCGGGAGCAGGAGCGGGGAACATTTGCGCACTGGGATGGCCGGCAGCGGGAGCTGATGGCGCGGCATCCGTGGTCGGGTGGGGCGGTGGCTGGCGGGGAAGCTGCCGTGGTGCTGGGTCGACTGGATGACCGGGACCGGGAAGAACGTGTATTTGAAGAATGGCCGCTGAGTCAGGGCGATTGGCAGGTTCTGCTGCAGAATCTGAAGGATTACCGGCCGCGGCAGACCGTGGTGGGCAGTGGGGTGGCAGGGCCTGGAACGGCTGGGCTGGCGGATGCGGCGCGGGAGATTCCGCGGCTGACGGTGGCGGCTCCGGTTTCGGCGGTGGCTCCGGCTGGCGTGGGGGAATTGGGGTCGGAATGGCCGGTGCTTGCCTGTGAAGGGGCGGTGGACGCGATCCCTGCGATTGGGAGGGTGCTGCCGCTGGCCTTGCCGGGTGCGCCTGGTGGGGGGGAGTTGGATTTGGGGAAGAAGGGGGATCGGGTTTCGGTTGATGGGGAGAACTGCCGGGTGCCCCTGCTGATGCGGGTGGGAGAGCGGGTGGTGCCGGCGGTGGTGCTGCGGGCGGTCATGGAGTGGCTGGGGATTTCGGGAGGGGATGTGCGTGTGGTTTCCGGAGTGGCGGTTGAGCTTGGGAAGGGAGTCCGCATTCCCATCGATGCCGCGGGAGGGTTCACGTATCATCGGCCCTTTGCTCCGGAGGTGCCGTCGTTCGGCGCCGATGTCTTTGCCTTGCCGAGGGATCAGGTGGAGGCCGTGGTGACTCCGGGAGAGCGTGACCTGCTGGGGCGATTGCCGGAATCGCTGCTGTGGCTGGGGGAAGACGATGCGGTGGGGCGTCGGCTGGCGATGGGCAACGGCGAGCGGATTTCTCCGTCGGTGGTGATGGCGCAGGCGGTTGCGGTGATTCAGACGGGCCGCTTCGTGAAGCCGGCGGAGACGCGGCCTCAGTGGATGGTGGCGGGCATGGCGCTGCTGGCGGGAGCCTGGCTCATTCACTGGCCGCGCTGGCTGGTGCTGCCGGGGATTTCTGCGGTGGCGGCTTCCCTGGCGGCGGCTGGCTGGCATCGCTTTCATGTGGCGGGGGAGTGGTTTCCTGCGGTGCCGGCCGCGGGTATGCTGGCGCTGGCTGGGCTGCTGGCGTTTCTGCTGCCGCGGGCGGGTCGGGTCATGAGGGAAGTGCCGGTGGTGGCGGGACCGGATGCGGCCGAAGGCGATGCCGGGGAGGGAAGTGCGCCGGTGGATGCGGCCGAAGGAATCGAGGGGGTTGGTGGGGCTGACTTCCTTGAGCCGGAGGCGGGGGTGCCGGTGCTGGTGAGTGGGGAATTGTCACCGGAGGCGGATCCGGCTGTGGGTCCGGGGCAGGTTCCGGTGGAGGATACTGCTGCGGGGCCTGAGTCCGGGGTGGAGTCCGTGGAGGGGGCAGAGACGCCGCCGGAGTCCCCTGGAGAGGTTTCTGTTACTGGGAATCAGGGAGATGCGGAGGGCGGGGAGGTTCCTGCGGTGGCGAGGGGATCCGGCGTCCGGAGTTCCGGCGGGCGCAGGAAGCGGAAGCGGCGGTGAGGTGCCCGTGCGTTGCTGCGTGGTGCAATGCTGTTTGACAGGGTGGCGGCGTCCGGGCCATATTGCGGGCTGTTGCTGATTGGTTTGATTTCAGATTTTTCCCCCCTCGGATGAACGCACTTGGATTCTTCATGCGCCGCCTTGCGTGGCAGTTCGGCATCAAGCAGGAGCGGGCGCGCTGGAGTGCGGTGACGCGCGAGACGCAATTGCTGGCGGAGGCGCAGGACCTGCTGGGAAAGCTGGCGTGGCCGTCGATGGAACAGGTCGATGAGGTTTCCGGGGAGTACTGGCAGCTGAGCGATCTTGATGAGCGGCAGAAGAAGATGGTCGCGGAGTCCGAGCGGCTCACGGAGGAGAACGAAGAGGCCAAGGATCGGCTCTATGCGATCGAGGACGTGGCCGAGCGTCACATCGAGGCGATTCAGGTGCGCAAGAAAGAGCTGATGGACAAGGCAGTGGAGATCATGAACGACGTGGAGGCGGTGAAGGAGCGGGATGGGGAGACGCGGCGGCGGTTCACGAGTCTGAAGGCCAAGCTTGAAGTCCTCAAGAAGCGTGGGGAGGAATATGCTCCGGAGGTCGAGAAGACGCGGTCGACTCTTGTGCGTCTCAAGGACGAGCACACGAAGGATCTGGCGGAGATTGCGCGGCTGGAATCCGATGTGGAGCGGCTTGAGCAGGGGGTGCAGCAGGTCGAGGCCGATGTGGCTGCGCGGCGGGAGCAACTGAAGCTCGAGACTACGGAACTGGTGTCCGAGATCGGGAAGCGGTCGAAGTACATAGCCGAGTTGTCCGCGCGGATTGGAGCGGTGGAGACGCGCAAGGGGGAGATCAGCTTTCTGATTGGTCAGTTTTTGAGCCGGCATCTTGACAGCCGTGACGCGCAGATTCAGCAGATTCTGGGGTCGTTCCGCCCGATTGTGGCACGGATCAAGTCGCTGAAGGCGTCGATTCACTACAACCAGCGGCTCGCCCGGCGGGTTCCTCGCTGAGCGGCCGCTGGCTTGCGGGATGGGGATGCTGCCTTGAGAGCCTGCTGAAGAACCGGATCCGGCAGCGGATCTGGTTCAGCAGGGATCTGGAAGAGCGGCTGCGCCGTGGCCCTGGGGAAGCCTTGCCCGCCGGCGCTTTACCAGCGCGGGTTCATCAACAGGCTCCTGAGGCAGGTCTCGTGGGGCCTCAGGGTTTTTTCGGGAGTTCCGAGACCTTGATGGCGCGGTAGGCGACGGGGCCATGGTCTCCCTGGAAGAGGATGGGGCCGGTGGGGGCTTCCTTGCCCGAGAGGCCGCCCGGGGTGGGGCCGGCGACTTCGATGTTTTCGTGGATGACCTTGCCGTTGAGTTCGATTTTCAGGAACTTGGCGTTGGCGGTTTTCTTTCCTGCGGCGTCGAAGCGGGGGGCTTGGAAGTCGATGACATATTTCTGCCATGAGCCTGGGGCGGTGGAGGCATTCAGTCTGGGGGCGCTGGCTCCGTAGATGCCGCCCATGTCGCCGGGGCCGGGGTCGGTTTTGCCGAAGCTGTCGAAGACCTGGACCTCGTATTCTCCCATGACGTAGATGCCGCTGTTCGAGCCTTTGGGGACCATGACTTCGAGTTCGATGCGGGCGTCGCCCCATTTGTCGGTCGAGTGGATATCGATGCCTTTGCCGTGGCCTGGCACGGCATTGACGAGGGCGTCGCCGCCGGGTTTGACGGCGAGGATGCCTTGGTTGGCGGAGTCCGGGGTGGGTGCCCCGATGGTCCATGCGGAGTTGTGGCCGTCGCGTTTCTTGACTTCCCAGCCGGAGGTGTCCTTGCCATTGAAGGGGCTGTCGTCGGCGGTGGCGGCTGCGGCGAGGAAGGTTGTGATGAGGGAGATGTGGAGTAGGGTTGGTTTCATGGCAGGGGTTCTGGGTTCTGTCTGATTCATGGGAAAGTGTCAGGGAAGGGGGACTTCCGAGGCTCGCTGGTAGGTACCGTCGGAGAGTTTGGCGATCTGCATGGTGACGTCGGTGAGGAGGCTGCTGGCACCGAAGCGGAACCACTCCGGGGTGAGCCATGCGGCACCGAGGGTTTCGCGGACCATGACGAGGTACTGGAGGGCTTCCTTGGCGGTGCGGATGCCACCTGCGGGCTTCATGCCGACCATTTTTCCGGTGGTGGAGAAGTGGTCCCGGATGGCTTCGAGCATGATGAGGGTGACTGGGAGGGTGGCGGCGGGCTGGATTTTTCCGGTACTGGTTTTGATGAAGTGGGCCCCGGCGTGGATGGCGAGGTCGCTGGCGAGGCGGATATTGTCCGGTGTCTGGAGTTCGCCGGTTTCGAGGATGACCTTGAGGTGGGCGTGGCCGCAGGCGGCGCGGACGGCGGCGATTTCGTCGAAGACGCGGCTGTATTGGCCGGAGAGGAAGGCACCGCGGTCGATGACCATATCGATTTCGTGGGCTCCGTCGGCGACGGCGTGGCGGACTTCGGCGAGGCGTGTCTGGAGGGGGGCTTTACCGCTGGGGAAGGCGGTGGCGACACTGGCGACCCTGATGGGGGTGCCTGCGAGTGCCTTGAGGGCGGTACTGACGAAAGGTGGGTAGACGCAGACGGCGGCGACCTGAGGGCAGCCGTAGTGATCGTCCATGGGCTGGCGGGCTTTGGCGCAGAGGTGCTGGACTTTTCCTTCGGTATCGGCTCCTTCGAGGGTGGTGAGGTCCATCATGGCCACGGCGAGGCGGAGGCCTGCTGCCTTGGCTTCGTTCTTGATGCTGCGGCGGGTGAAGACGCCGACTCGTTCGGCGAGGCCGGCGGCGTCGACGGACGGAGGCGAGAGCGAGAACGGTGGCTTCTGCAGGCGTGGGGATGGCTTGACGAGGATGGTCATGGGTTCGTCTGGGTGGGCCTTGCGTCTGGGCGGGCGGGGTGGCACGTCCATGTGGAAGTGAGGAAGGCGGCTAGTTCCACGAAGTCGGTTGAGCCGCCGGTGTGCCAGCGCAGGCGGACGACGGCAGGATTCCACGAGCGTTGGGATTGGCAGCGTGCGAAGGTCTGGCCGGCGGGAGAGGCCGGGTCGATGCAGGCGACGAACGAGAAAGGGGAATCCTGGGCGAAGGGGTCGGCGATTTCCACGAGTTGCCATCCTCCGATGCCGGGTTTGGCGGCGCGTTCGGCGAGATCGGTCTGCGGGGAGGCTTCGCGGATGAGCACGTAGGCGTGGAGCGGGGTTTCGTGCGGGGTGGAGGGGTAATCGCGGAGGCGTCCGGCGGGGGAATTGCTGATCTGCTGGGCGAGGGCGGCGGTGTGGAGGCGGGGGCCGTCGCTGGTTTCCTCGATGAGGAAGCTGCGGGGATCTTTGCGGTTCTGGAGAATGATGAAGTAGCGGTCCGAGCCGGGGATGCGGCGGAGTCCGGTGGTGGTGAGTTCGGCGGTGGGGATGTCGGTGGGAATGGCTGGTCCGGGTGGGAAGCCTTCCGGGGCTGGCAGGGTGAGCGTGGCGGATGCGGGGTTGGCGGCGATCTGTTCGAGGCAGGCGCTGGCGAGGGCGGAGGCTTCCGCGCGCCGGATGCGGTCGGGGGAATCTTCTCTCGAGATGAGTCCGGGGAAGTGGGTTGGCAGCGTGGCATTCCCGGGGCGTGGCTGGGTTTGTCCGATGCTGGAGACCCATGCGGTTCCGGCGACCAGTGCGGCGGTTCCGGCGGCGATGGAGAAGTCGATCCAACGGCGGCGTCTCGGGCGGAAGATTCCCGGGCGGGGAACGGCCGGCGGAGCTGTTTCGCTGGAGGCGGGTGGATTCCCGGGCGTGGGTGGGGCGGCTTGGGGGGCGGCGGGTGGTTCTGCGGGGTGGGGAGCGGCGAAGATAGTGGAGCAGGTGGGGCACGATCCTCTGGTTCCTGCGAGTTCCGGGGGAACCTGCAGGAGGGTACTGCACTGGGGGCAGCGGAACTGGAGGGATTCCGAGGATCGCTGGCCGGGGATCATCGAAGCGGAGAGGCGGTTGGTTGAGGTCCGGGACCGGCTGGGGAGACGCGGTCGGGGACCGGCATGCTGCCGGGTCCGTGGAAAAGTGCAAGGTTTCCGGCGTCCGGAATGACGGTTTTTCGGCGGGTGTCGGATGAAATCAGTGGCGTGGGATAGCGGGAGCGGTTGCGCTGGCCTGTGATGGGTGGGCGGCGTGCGGGGAGGCTGCGGTGGTGGCTTTTTCGGGGGTGAGGGGCAGTCGGAGGGTCAGGGTGGTGAGGTTGTGATCCGACTGAGCGGAGAGGGAGCCGTGGTGGGCGTCGGCGATCCATCTGGCGATGCTGAGGCCGAGGCCGGAGCCATCGATGCGGCGGCTTTGGTTTTCGGGGCCGCGGTAGAACCGTTCGAAGATGCTGGGCATGGAATCCGGAGGGATACCGGGGCCGGAGTTGGTGATTTCGACGATGGCGTCGCGGGCTGAGCGGCTGAGGCTGATGCGCACGAATCCGCCGGGTTCGTTGTATTTGACGGCGTTGTCGGCGAGGTTGAGGAAGAGTTGGCGGAGGCGGTGGCGGTCGGCGAAGACGGTGACCGGCTGTGGGATGGAGCAGGTGACCTTGAGATCGGAGGCCTGCCCGAGAGCTGCGGTGTCTTCGGCGAGGTCCTGGAGAAGGGAGCCGAGTTCGACGGGTTCCGGCTGGAGAACGACCTGCTGGGCATCGGCTCTGGTGAGGAGGGAGAGGCCGGAGACGATGCGGTTGAGGCGGAGGGTTTCGTCCTGCCACGACAGGAGTTGTTCCCGTTCTTCCTCCGAGAGCTGGGGGTTGAGGAGGGCGCGTTCGAACCCGGTGTGCAGGATCGTCAGCGGCGTTTTGAGTTCGTGGGAAGCGTGGAGGGTGAATCCACGGATGCGTTCGAACGATTCGGCGAGGCGGGAGGTGAGGTTATTGAGGACCCATGCGAGGCGATCCACTTCGTCGCCGCTGCCGGTGACGGGGAGGGGGGCGTGGAGGTTCTCCGTGGTGAGTTTTTCCGCTGCGCTGATGAGATTCTGGACAGGGCGGAAGGTTCTGCGGATGAGGAGCCAGCTGATGACGTCGATGACGGCGAGCGGGATGATCGATTTGATGACGATTTCGCTCA
>Ga0315904_10006717_pt1 | contig 15651 bp, 21 predicted proteins | sample LakEriMetagenome_6_FD_203529 | JGI IMG/M metagenome (GOLD analysis project Ga0315904, IMG submission 203529) | Freshwater fungal communities from buoy surface, Lake Erie, Ohio, United States - Buoy 12 MA120 | ecosystem: Environmental > Aquatic > Freshwater > Lake | place: USA: Lake Erie, Ohio... | reverse complement strand
CGCTTGCGGCCATGGTAGATCCGCTGCGCGATCATCATCACCGCCTGTTGGACATCGAGCGGGATCGTCTCGTAGCCGGCCGTATAGTCGATCAGCATCGAGCGGTAGAGGTGCAGCTGCCCGCCGTAGAGAACACCCGTCGCCAGGTCAATCTGGTAGTCGTAGACCGACTCGGTGGGAGCCTCGAGATACGCGGTGGAGTTCCGCAGATCGCGCCCAGCAAGCCGGCGGATGTACTTCGCGGGGACATTCAGCGTCGCCGATCCGCGGAAGCCAGTCGTCGAGGTGATCTGCGTGGCGATCTCGGTGGATGTGTTGTGCGAGTTCAGCGAGATCGTCGTCTGGTGCGCGCCGCCGTTGCTATCGACGCGGTAGAGATGCACATGGGTATCGTCCACCGAGATCGAGGCGAACGCATCCGAGGCGATCGTCGAGTCGACGGCAACCACATTGTCCCAGCCGACGCCGACGAATCGGACCACCGAGATCGGCGACTGCTTCAACGCAAGCCGGCGATTCCCGAAAGTGTCGCGGATCTCGAGGAAGTCCTGCTGCACGAACTTTCGCCCGCAGTAGGAGCAAGCCACGGCCGACGCTCGGTCGATCGTCTGCTGGAGAATGACATCATCGGCCGCGGTCGTGATGCCCGCGTAGACCTTGAAGTCGGCGATGGAGACGAGCGTGTCTGCGTCGATTGCCACGGGTTCAGTCCCTCTTTCTCTTCATCGGCTTCGGTGCGGTCGCGGGCGATTCCGCGAAGAGCGGAGCCGCCGGCGCGATTCGCTTCAGATAGCCTCGGCGAATCAGTTCCTCGAGATTCGGGAGGTCCAGATTCACGGCCGTCCCTGGCCGAAGTTCGCGCCGGCCCGTCCGCGTGTCGGCGATCGAGAACGGCTTCAGCACGATCAGAAGGTCAGCGTGCAAGGTGGTCTCCCCTCGTCCGTGTACTGCGGGTGGTACTGATGGACGGCCTCGAACCGCTCGTCGGGCCATGTGACGACGAGTTGCAGGTGGCCGATCCGTACGCGCGGGCAGAGGCAGATCCGCCGGCCCGCCTTCCTCATCTGGTTCCAGAACTGGATGTCGTCGTCCACGCGGCCGCTGCCCCATCCGCCCTGCGCGTCTGGCTGACCCCAGAAGAGCGGGCGCGCGACGCCCTCGAGCGCGGCCACGCGGATGAGCGTCAGGCCGAAATGGCCCGTGTAGATGTCGATGGCCTCGCAATGCAGCTGCTCCTCGGAGATGCCGCGCGCGAGTTTGCCGTCTGGCCCTTGGATGCAGACGAGCGAGTTCTCCTTGTCCCTCTGGATCTGGAGCGGGCAGAGCACCGCGACATCAGGGTTCGACTCCATGATCTGCCAGAGGCGCACGATGTCGTTCTCGTCGAATACGGAATCGTAGTCGACGGTCAGGATGTACTTTCGGCCTTCGGCAACGGCGGCCTCGACCATCCGCTGCATACATTGGCCCCAGAATACGCCCGTCGTGCGCGTGACATCAATCCCCAGGCTCGCGGCGGATTCGTGCAGGCATCCCATGGTCGTCGTCCACGCGATGCGCGGCAGCGACATGATCGCGCCGATGTCCTTCATCGGGCGCTGCGGCGTCGGGCGCGCGTACTTCCGTGCGCGGATGCGGATGTATCCACCCTCCGTCCATGAGGTTCCCGACGCCGGTCCCGTGACGCCGAAGCCGCACGCGTCGAGCGCGCGGACCAACTTCGTGCGGTTCCAAATGCTCTTGAAGCGCCCGCCGTCGACCGCGTGCTGCTCCGCTCCTCCGCTCTGGTTCGCGTAGATCGCCACCGTGTGGTCGAAGTCCGGCACGATGAGGTCGATCGTGTCTCCGTCCTTCATCGTGCGCGCGAGGTCGCGGAGGTACTCCACGGCGTCCTCTGTGCTTCGCTCCGCGACGCGGAATCCGATGTCCATGTGTTCGGGCAGTCCACTTGCGTATTCCATGCTGGCCTCCTGCGCGGGATGCTACGCAAAAGAGAACGAGGCCGCACCGAAGTGCGGCCCCGTTCCACGCGAATGGCTCGGTGCGTCAGATGTTGGCGACATTGACCGCGTTCACCTCGCCTGCCGTGTTCGGCGCGTCCGCGCCGTTGTGCAGGACCGCGATGAGCGAGAGGGAGTTGGTCACCGCGTAGCCAGTGGTCGGCTTCAGGTACCGCTTGCGGCCGCGGAGGTCGACATTCCAGACGACCTTGGCGACCGACGCCGCCGAGGCGGTCGTGAGCGGCGTCAGGCCGGTGGTGATCGTCGCCCAGGACGAGTCGTCGTCCGACTCCTGGAGGATCGTGTTCGCCGCGGTCGCGTGCAGACCCGCCGCAGCGTTGTTGAATCCGACGATCTGGCAGTAGGAGAATCCGCGGGTGTCGATCGAGGCGGTGAGCGTCGAAACGGCCGCGCCAGACGCGCAGATGAACTTCGTGTTTGATGGCTTCATGTGTGTTCGCTCCGTTTCGATCAGAGGGTCAGCTTGATCATCGCGCCGGCGGCCGAGGCAGAGCCACAGTTCGCGCAGACGATGTCGAAGCGGGAAGTGCCGCGGATGATGCGCTCGTCCTGCTCGAACGCGTTGAGCGCCGAGTCGGAGAAGGCAACGGTGGTCGAGCGACGGTCGCCGAGGTAGACCGCCTGGGTCATGTCGCCGACATACGCGTAGGTCGCGCCCGCGCCGCTCGGAGCAGCCGCAAGTGCCTGGGTGAACTCAACGGGGTAGCCGAAGAAGGACGGACCCGTGACGCCGCGGATGATCTCCGTAGCCGTCGCGCCGCCCGCGCCCATGGCGAGACGCTCGAAGACCGCGTGATACACGCTCTTATTGCAGAAGAACTTGATGTTGCTCCGCTGCGACGCCCAACCGGGCAACTTGGCGAGGCCAGCCATGATCTCGGCCACGGTGACGCCGCTCGTCGCGGTCGCGGCACCGTCAGAGATCTGGTAGGTGGCGTCCGCAAGGGTCGTGCCGAGACCGACGATGCCGCCGTAGCTGGAGGTGCCGTCGCCGTTGAATCCCGCGTCGTCCTCCTTGAACGAGAACGCGTACGCGATCTCGCCGGCGATGTCGTCGCCGATGTTGACGAGCGCGTCCTCGAGCAGTTCGTTGGTGACGGTCGTGAGCGCCATCAACTTCTTGGCGACGAGGTTCACCTGGTCGATGGTCTGGGTTGACTCGGTTCCAGGCGCAGCCTCGCCCACGAAGTAGGCGGTCAGGCCGGCGGCGCGCTTCGGGATGCGCAGCGTGTCGGAGGCCATCGGCCAGATGCGCGCGTTACGGCGGATGACGCCGTACTGCTCGCGCAGCGTGACGAGTTCGTTCTCGAACTCGTCGGGGACGAGGAAGCCGCCCTGGTTGTTGACGCCCTCGGTGTGGGCCTTGCGGATGACGAGGCCGTTGTTCGCGCAGAACTCGGCGCTCTTCTTGTGGCCCATGGCACCCATGAACCAAGCGCCCATCTTGTAGGCGCTCTCGCGGTTCTTCAGGTGCTTCAGGCGGCCGTACTGACGCGCGGTTTCCCACGCCTTCGGCTCGGCGGTGACGGCCATGGTCGGCGCGTTGCCGCGGGTCGCGCCGGCGATCGCCGAGCGCACGCTCTTCGTGATCTGGTCCTCGGTCATCTCTGGCTCCTTTGCCATGTCGGTCTCGACCTCGGCTTCGCCGGCGGCCGGTGCGATTGTGATGTCGATGGCGTCGGGGTCGACGGCCACGCCGTTCTCGTCCACGATCATGAACCGATCGAGGATCAACTTCTTCTGTGCGATGACGCCCGCCTCGCCCTTGATTCGGGCGGCCTTGGCGAGTGCGTCGCGCACTTCCGTGATTTCCATGGTCTTCATGGTGATCTCCTGCCGTTCGATGGTCAGCCGCGAGGCGCGCTTTCAGCCGTTGCGTAGGCGCGCCGAGGACTCACGACCACAGCCGTCCCCGCGCTCGAGCGATTTCGCGCGCGACGATGGCGTCCGTATCAATCGGCGCGCGCTTCGGAGCGGATGAGTCCGCACGGACTGGCATAGGGACGACGATCTGCACCCGCTTGGGCGGCTCGTATCCGAAGAACTGCTTCGCCGCGACAGGCGATACGAGTCCCTTCTTCACGGCGGTTATGAGCGCGTCTGGGTTCGCCTGCATGGGCGCGAGGCTGACCTCTAGCAGTTTCCACCGCGAGTAGACGGTCGAGACCCCATCGCCGTATTTCTTGCGGTCGATGTCGCTTGCGCGTCGGACGCCGCCGTTCTCGGGGATGTAGCCGACCGAGACGGAGTTCACGATGCCCTGCCCGACGAGCGCCGCCGCGACCTCGGGGAAGAACTCGCCGACATAGCCGGCAGGCTTCTGGGCAAACACGAACTCGCCCACGATGTCGCGCTCCCGCCGCTTCAGTCCGACCGCGCGGCCGACTGGCTTCGCGTAGTCGTGATTCCAGAAGAGGACTGGGTTCTGGTCGAACTCCTTCGAGTTCATTCCGCCAGGGATCAACACCTCCCCGTCGCGGTCGAGCGTCTCGGCGGTGATGACGGCGGTGAATCCCTTGGCCGTCGCGGAAATCTCGGCGGCGAGTGCCTTGTGAATGGTGGTCATGCTTCCTCCCACGGTCCCGACATAGCGGCCGCGTCTGCTTCCATGTCCTTGATGATCTGCTCGTAGTCGTCGATCAACTTCGGCTGCATCGAGCAGCGGCAGTTGGGGTGCAGCGGAGGCCCGTCGATGGCCTCGTAATCGAGCGCCAGTTCGCCGCCGTCCGCGCCCGTCAGGACCGCGCCCTGCTTGAAGAACGGGTCGTTGATGCCAACCGACTTCTGGCCGAACTCCGCGGCCGCGGCCTCGCAGAACTCGCAGGGGTCTGGCGCGAGCAGCCAGGTCTTACCCTCCACCAGTCCAGTCGACTTCCACGCCTCGCTCTCGGCCTTGCGCGTCGCGCGCTGCGCCTCGGTGCGGGCGATCGTGATCGCGCGAGAACGGGTCGACCGCTGCGCGTCGCCGCGCTCGCCGGCCCACTCCTGCACACGGTCTGCCAGCTGCTCGACCGTCTCGCCCGTCTCGATGCCGTCTCCGAGAATCTTGGAGACACGGACGGATGTGTACTGATTGATGCTCCGAGCAGACGAGCGCGCGAGGCGCACCGACTCCGAGCGGACATACGCGTCGAGGTTCGCCGTATCCGGCGTGAAGTCAGGAACGGCCGTGACGAGGTTCTTCACGGTGTCGCTGCCGAGCGTGATTCCGCTTTGTAGCGATGCCTGGAGGTACGGACGCAGCGCCGCGACGAGTTCCCGATCCCATCGGGCGCTCTTCAGGAGCGACTCGACCTTCAGCGTCAGTTCCGCGCTAGGCGCGCTCGACGCGCGGAGTTCCTTCAGCACGGCCGAGACCTGCCGCTGCAACACGCGGTCGACCGCGCCGGCGATGCGCTTCTCGTCGTCCGTGATGTCGTCGAACTCGCGCTGCGCGTTCGGCTTCGCCTTGTTGTGGATCGACGGCGGCTCGGCCTCGCCGAGCGCCCAGAGCGCCTTCTGGGAGATCCGCGCGCCGCCTGCGCAGCCGCAGCCGCAAGCCGACTTCTCGCCCTTGCGCGCGCGGTCGAACTCCTCGACCTTGCTGCGCGCCCACGCGCGGCCTTCGTCGCCGCCCCAACCGTTCCACGCCTGCCATCCCGCGCCCTGCTCGTCCCAAGTAGCGCCCTGCTTGTCGACTTCGTGGCGATCGAAGTACGCGGCCATGCGTCGGATCGTTTCCTCGGAGACGGCCACGCGGTTGGCAAGGTCTCGCGCGCGCGCGATCCCTACCGCAGTCATGCCACGCTGCGACGGCGGATTCTCGCCGCGGACCTCTAGCGCCCGCGCGGCGTTCGACGCGACCGATGCCGGCGGCTTCGTGTCGATGTCCTCGAGCGCCTTGTTCCCTCGGTCGCACATGGAAATGGCGATGGCGACCGCCTGGTCCTGCTCGTAGCCTTCGTCAAGCAGCGTCCGAATCTTGTCCGAGACGCAATCCTCGCCGGCGGCCTTCTCCTCGGCGTCGGCGTGGACGCCGAGCGTCAGCCGCGCGTCCTGGCAGCTGCACTTGGCCCCTTTCGTCGTGATCGGCTCCACATCGGCGGCCGCCTGCTCTGGCTCCGCGGCGACTGGCTCGTCGATCGGCGTCGTAACCTCACCGCCGCCGCCAGGGCCGGCGGGGCCAGACGGGGAGGCCTCTGGCGGCAGCGGGAGGGACGGGGTCGGGATGCCTCCGAGCGGCGCGTTGTTGAAGAGCAACCGATCGGCCGCTTCGTCCTCGGACTCGGGTAGACCCTGCAACTCGCGCGCCTCGTTTACCGTCATCAGACCGCCCGAGACCGCGGCGCGAACGCGCTCGAACTCGAATCGCTCGTCCGCGAGGACTGGATTGTCGTACGCCAGGAAGGCGTCGTCCTCGATGCCGAAGAGCGGCAGGAGCGACTGGTTCAGCGTCTCCTCGTCCATCCGCAGAAGCGGCAGGATTGTGTTGGCCTTCCATGACGCGAAGCCGACCTGCGCCGATGCGAGGTTCGGGTCGTTCGCCTTCAGCATCGAGACGGGAACGCCGAACACCGCGGCGATCTCCTCGATGATCTCGACGCGGCCGGCGAGGTCCTTCGTCGGAAATCCCATCGGCTTCAGGTCGACATCCGACGACATCGTGAGGAATCGCCCGGTCCGCTGCCGGCCGCGCAACTTCTCGTCGATCTGGACCTCCAGCCGCTCGATCTCCTCGGGCGCTGCCACGCCCTTGAAGGTGAGGAGGTAGTCGGGTCGCGCGCGGTTGGCGAAGAACGCGAGGTCCATGTCGTGGATGGCTTCGTTCGCCATCGCCGCGCCCCATGCCGCCTCGGCCTTTCCGAGACCGTAGTAGAGGTCCGCGGGATTCGGACGCTTGAAGTGGATCACCTCGTCCTCTGGGAAGAAGCGACGCTGCTCGCGGCTCGCGCCGTAGAGGAAGCCGTCGATCAACTTCTGCTTGCCGGGGACGATCTCGATCCACTGGCTCGGCATGACCCAGAGTTCGGACGGCCGTCCGAGCGTCTGGTCGATCACGGGATGGAGGTACGCGTTGCCCGTGAGTTCCGTATAGAGGACGCGCAGGATGGTGCCGTCGAATCCGTTCGTGTACGGATTGAACTTCGACAACACCTCGAGCACGGGATGCATCTCGGTTACGACCTCGTAGTCGTCGCCGTACTCGGCGGCCTTGGACATGACGCGCGGAGACGGCTGCGCCGACGCATCGCCGGCGAGATACGCCTTGGTCCGCAGTCCTGGGCGGCGCGTCTTCCAGAGCGACTTCTGCTCGCCTCGGCGACGGACATACAGTCGGATCGGCTGCGACGCGACCGCCACGGCGTTCAGGTTCGCCGCCGCGTAGATCCAGCTGCGGTAGGCGTTGACCGCGGCAAGCGCGGAGAACGGCTGCCGCTTGCCATCGCCGCCATTCATCACCTGCATCGAGGTTTCGATATACCGCTGCGAGGTGAATGCACGCTTGATTCGGGAGAGGAGGTTCATCAAATGACCTTCATGATGAGCGGGCGGCGTTGCCGCCGCGCGTGGAGTGCGAGCGCGAGAGCGCATACACCGTCGTCGTGGCCGGCGGTCGCCTCGTACTGAACCGCTCCCTTCGGGGAGTATCGGAAGCCAAACGACTCCAGTTCAGAGCGGAGCCAGCCTTCTGGGAAGCCTACCTCACCCGTCTGCACCGCGATCTGTAGTCCTTCCATCAACTGCTGCTTCGACTGCGAGGTGAACTTGAACCCCTCGGTACGGCGGCAGACCTTGCGGAGATCCTCGACGATCGGATCGCCGACGCCCGTCGAGTCGATCTGCGCCGGCAGCTGCCCGATCATGCGCGCTAGGCGTTCGCGCGTGACGGTCCACGGCGACTGCCACCGCTCGAGACGGCACACATGGCCGCGCGCGTCGAGCGCGACGGCGACCGTGTAGTCCTGGCTCTTGGCGAGGTCGACGCCCCAGACCTCTGGAGCGGCATCGGACATCGGAGAGATGCACGCGCGGATTGCGTCGAGTCCGAACGGGTTCCCGCCGTCCTCCGCGGGGATTCCCTCGTACTCCTGCCGAAACACCTCGGCCGGCAGCATCCGCCGCGCGGCGTCGATCTCCTCTGGCGGTAGGTGCGGGTTGCTTGCCGAGCCGATGCGGAAAGCGCGCATTTCGCCCGTCGTGTCGCCCTCTGCTTCGAGGAAGAGGCGGTGGAAATCGCCCGTCCCCTTGGGCGTCCCGAGGAAGAGCGCGTGTCCCTTGCGGTCGGTGAGGGTCGGGCGGATCGCCTGCCTCCAGATCGAGAGCAGATGCGAGACGAAACCCGCCTCGTCGATGACGACCAGATCGTACGAACGGGATCGGCCGGCGTCCTCGTCCTCGAGCGACCAGAACTCAATCGCGCCGCGCGTCTTCAGTTCGATTCGCTTCTCAACGCGGTCGTGTCGCGCTATCAACGGCTTCAGCGCAACCTCGAAGTCGCGCACTGGACCGGCGAGGTACTTGTAGGACGGCGCGAACCAACCGACCGTCTTCCCGCCCATCGCCTGGTACTGGGCGAGGACATGGCCGAATGTCGTCTTCCCCCATCGGCGTCCGATCTCCAGGACGGAGAAGCGCGCGAGGTTCGCGTATACCTCGCGCTGCGATTCATGCAGGACTGCCTCTATGCGCGGGACGCGTACCCTCACGCATCCGTTCCGCTCTTCGGGATCGGCTCGATGATCACGGTCTCCTCGCGGATCTCCTGGTCGATGCGCTCTCGCTGCCCGAGCAGCTGCTTGCCGAGCCAGATCAGCATGGCGACATTCCCTTCACGCGCCTTCTGGAACTGCATACGCCGTAGAGACTTCTTCATCTCGGCCTGACCGTCTTCGATCGCGTCTTTGATGTCTGCGCGCCGGCTGACCGTCTTCGCGCAGATGCCGAGAAGACGCGCGATCTCCTCCTGGGTGCATCCAAGTTCGGCAAGCATCTTGACCTGCTTCAGATCGTGCGGCTTCTGCGATCCCTTCGGTCGTCCCATCAGATCGCGCCCCCACCCGTGAGCACCAGTTGCGCGCGCTCGACCAGATCCTCGGCGTCCGAATGCACCCACCAGTCCTCGATGTGCGCGTGCTTGCCGTCGACCTCGCAGCCGACATCGCAGACGCGGACATAGCCGTGCCACTCGAGCAGGTTCCGCATCAGGTCGCGGCGCTGCGATCCGTTCTCGAAGCGGTAGGCGTCATGCTCGACGCAGGCGATTCGGAACTTGACCTCGCCGAGCGGCAGGTCCAGCAGGAGTTTCGCCGTCATGTCCGGCGGCTCGATGTCGAGCGAGAGGAAGTCGATCCAGCCGTCGCGCTGCCACTTGCGGAAGTGCGCGCGCCAGTCGACCGCGAACGCATCGGCCTCGACATCGTTCGACGGGTTCCGCAGTTTCCGCAGCTGCTCCGCGTACTCGATGTCGCAGAGGACGCCGCGCCATCCGAAGCCGGTCTCGAGCGTCCATGTGTTGGAAATCGTCTCTGGCTCACCCGCGCCGATGTCGATGAATGTCCCATCGCGCTTTCGGTCGAGCGTCAGCCATGCGAACCGATCCTGCCCGAGTTGGGAACGCCATCGCGTGTCGTGTTCCATCGCGTGTCTCCTATAGGCCGAGGATCTCCGCTCGGCGCGCGGAGGATAGCAGGCCGACCGAGACGAGGTAGTCCATGCCGGCGAGCGTCATCGGATCGTCGCTACGGATCTCCTGCGCCGCCTGCGCGAGTTGCTGGAAGTCGGCGACCTGGGCGTCCGTCGCGGCTGCCGCGCGGAACGCGGCGCGCTCCTGCGCGGTGAAGCGGAGCAGGAACTCGTAGGCGGTCCACGCCTGCGGCGGCCTCGGGACATCGCCGAAGAAGCGCGGATTCGCGGCCGCGTCGTAGGACTGGCCGATCTCGCACGGCTCCGATTCCTCGAGCGTTACCGCGACATACTTCGAAGGCACTAGGCCAAGGTCATCCGCTGCGATGATGTTCACGACCTTTCCGTCGTCGACGATCGAGATCCTCATGTGTCACCTCCAAGCGATGATGCAGCAGTAGCCGTTGCCACCGCGACCGCCTGCGCCGCTATTGAAGCCATTGAGGGATGCGCCGCCACCTGCTCCACCACCACCTCTATATCCGTCGCCACCATCGCCGGCATTCGTGGTCGCTCCTGCGCCCCCACCAGCACCTCCATATCCAAACCCGAATGTCGCTCCAGTTCGCAGCGAACCATACGAGAGGAACGACTGTATCCCGTTTTCACCTTTTTGCGCGGTGTTGGCAGCTGACCCCGCAACTATGGTCGTCGATGTGGAATCTGGCAAAGCGATTGTGAGTCTGGTGGTAGACGATGTGCTGAAAACGACATTTCCGCCGGCATATGCGGTGTTCGTTGCTGATATTGAACCGCCGGCCGCACCATGCGGGCAGTAGGTTCCGTTTGGACTTGTACCGCTAAATCCCGTACCCATGTTGTAGTTTGTGACGGCACTGACACTCGCGGAGCCGCCGTTGTTTATGAGTTTGTGCGTGCCACGCATGAAGTAGTTGATTGTCGACGATCCTCCGCTGCCAGATGTGGTAGATCCGCCGCCACCTGGACCACCACCAAGCGCCGAAAGAAACGCATTGCTAGATCCTTGCTTCAGGAGTTGCGTGACTCCCCCGCTCGTCCCGGTGTTTCCTCCGGTGTCGTTGGTTGTAACAACTCCCCCACCAGTACCGCCTGCGCCGATGACGACTCTGATTTCCGATCCAACCGTCATCTGTAGATCAATCAGGCTCACGGTGTCGATGACATATGTTCCAGATTGCGCGCCACCACCCGCATATCTTGCGGTTGATACTGCTCCCCGTCGTCCGCTGCCACCACCACCTCCCGCACCAATGGCGTAGATTTCAAGCCATTGTGTTCCTGCGGGAACGGAATAAATACCTGATGTTTCAAACTCCGCAGTACTAATCATGTTTGCGGAATTGGATGACGGGAATCCGAAGAGTCCTGCGTTCATAGCAGACCAGACTCCGCGCAGATGTTGAAGGTCTCGGCGTTGTTCGTGCTCGCGCGGAGCAGGCAGTTGCCGCCGCCGACGAGCATCAGGCCGACGAGTTCGCCGATCTCGGATCGGAACACTGCGTTTGATGTACTGGGCGTGTTTGCTGGAATCAAACGCTCACAGACAAGGCGATTGGTCGTGCCGTTGTCCGTCGAGATGTAGAAGCGAATCACGCCGGCTGTGGTCGTTCCAGTCGCAGTGACGGTGACGCGGTTTATCCGCTTCCCGACGCCGGCAGCTGCGGTCGTGCTCGGCCCAGACGCGACCGTGACGAGCGTTCCGCTTCCGTCGCGGTTCGTGTTGGCCGTGCTGACCTGGGCGATGTCGATGATCGGTTGCGCGGTGAACTGTGCAGTCGTTGCCATCAGATGACTCCCATCTCGTAAGCCGCGAGGATCGTCACGGACTCGAGCGCGCTTGCGCCGCCGCCGCCACCCGCGCCGATCTCGACGACACTCGCGTCGTCCTTCTTGGTGAATACCTTGCCGTCCGCGGTGTTGATCGCCAGTTCGCCGACCGTGAGGCTTCCCGCGCTCGGCGTTGCGCCGGCGGTGCTGGACCGCTTATGGAGTAGCGTATTCGCCATCGCGTCTCCTAGAAGGTGCCGCCGTCGATCGTGATGCCGTCGAAACTCGAGAGGTTGCTGATGCTGCCGCCCGTGATCGTGACATTGCTCGAGGCTTGCGTGGCGATCGTACCGAGGCCGAGCGTCGTCCGCTGCGCCGAGGCGTCTGCGTCGTCGAGGATCGCGCGACCAGCTGCCGTGAGCGTGGCGACCGCGTACACATCCGAGGCGGTCGTGTAGATCATCCGATCGGCAGCGGTCGTCAGTCCGGCGATCGACGCGAGGCCCGCGTCATACGCCTGGACATTCGTACCGATGGCGAGGCCGAGGTTGGAGCGGGCGGTTCCCGCGTCCGTCGCGCCCGTGCCGCCGTAGGCGATCGCCACCGCCGTACCCTGCCAAGTTCCCGTACCGATCGTGCCGACGCTCGTCAGGCTCGATCCCGTGACGCCCGACCCGAGGGTCGTCGCGTTGAGGACCGAGTTGCCGTTGATATAGAACGCCTTACCCGAGGCGAGTCCGAGGTGTTCCGAACTGGTCCAGGCGTCGGTGGCGTCGACCCAGTTCAGCGTCTTGTCGGTCGTACCCTTCAGCGTGATGCCGCCGCCGTCCGCGGTCGTGTCGGTCGGAGACGCGACATCGCCGAGCGTGATGTTCTTGTCGTCGACCGCGAGCGTCGTCGAGTTGATCGTCGTCGTCGTGCCGTTCACGGTCAGGTTGCCCGAGACGGTCAGGTTCGAGGAGATCGTTCCGCCGGCGATCGGCAGATAGGACGCCGAGAGGTCGGGGATGTCCGCGGAGACAAGCGCGCGGAAGGACGGCGTTCCGCTCGAGCCGTTCGGAGCGGCGAACACATGGTTCGCGGTCTGCGAGGCCAGGGTGATAGCGATGGTGCCGGTCGATGTGATCGGCGAGCCGCTGACCGAGAGGAACGACGGAGCGGTCAGGGCCACGCTCGAGACCGTTCCGCCGCCGGCCGAGCCGACCGCAGCCGTCACGAACGCGGTTGTCGCAACCTTCGTCGTGTTGTCGCCGGAGGTCTGGGTCGTCGCGGTAGCCGACGAACCGAGCGCGACCGTTCCCGAGAAGGTCTTGTTGCCCGTGATCGTCTGCGTTCCCGAGAGGCCGACGAACGCGCCGATGCCGCCGATCGCCTCGACGGTCGTCGCCGTGCCGCCCGCGCCGCCCGTGCCTTTTCCGTAGTAGAGGGTGTCGTCGACCTCGTTGAAGGCGAGTTCGGCGTTTGCGAGGCTTGATGGTGCGCCTGGGGAACCTGATGCGCGACGCTTGACGCGAAGGGTGTTTGCCATGGTGTTCGCCTAGAAGTTGCCGCCGTCGACGAGTTCCGTCTGCGGGACATTCGACCACTTGGTCGTTGATGAGTTGAAGCGGATCACATCGTCGCCGGCGGGCGTCGAGATCGCCCCGTCGTTGAGGTCGCCGAATCCGACATCGGCCTCGAGTTTGCCGTCCGCGTCGACCGCGAGGCCGTCCCCCAGGGCGATGGAGTATGCCGCGGGATAGACGCGGATCATGGCTCGGTCTCCTGCTCGACGAACGACGGCGGAACCAGATACCAACCCTCGGGAATCGGGATCGAGTGCTGCGAGAGCACCCATTCACCCGCGAGGCGGTGGTAGACCCTGCCCGTCACCATCGGCCCCACGCGCATCGGCGTCGACTCGTTCACGAACACCGTCCGCGCGCAGCCAGTCGCGCACACGGCCAGCACCGCGGCGCAGGAGATCGCGGTCGCGCTCCGCGTCCACGGCGACGCTGCCGCGCTCGATGCGTTCCTCGAGCCACTGGAAAAGGCCGAGCGCGATGCGCGCGACGATCCGTTCGAGCATGGGTCAGGCTCCGTCATCCTCGAGATCCCTTACGCGCTGCCGCAGCTGCTCGATCTCCGTCGCCGCTTCCTCGAGTTCCATCCGAACCTCGCGCCAGAGCGAGAAGAGCGGAGCGGTGGCGAGCATCCGCATCCGCTCCACGCGGTCCTCTACCGAGGCCATCGTGCGCGAATGGGTCGTCCCTGCTTCAAGCCACCGCTCCGCGGGAGAGTTCATCGCTTGACCATCGTCCTCGAGACGGTGTAGCCGAGCGCGGTCAGGACGGTTGCCGCGAGTCCGAGCAGCTTCTCGCCAGTCGATTCGGTCGGGAACACGCCCGAGGCGAACGACGCGCCGACGACGAGCGCGGCGAAGGAAAGCCAGAACTCGGTCGTCTTGTAGCCTGGTTTGGATTCGTTCATGGGTCAGTCCTTGATGAGAATGGAGGCGACGCCGGTTCCCGCAGAGGTGCCGACCCATAGCCTACTCGGGTCGATGTACCACTCCCAAATCTGCGTGACGGGAACGGAAAAGGTGGTGCCGGCCGAGTATGCGGCAGCTGCCGCGGTTGCGTCTGCGGCATCCAGCACGAAGTAGGAGATCGCCGTCGCCGACGAGAAGAGGCACGGCTTGTATCCGATCGTCGTGTCGGTGGTGAATCTCTGGAAGGTCGTGCTGGTTGCGATCTGCTTCATCTGTGGCATGGTGTTACTCCCATCGGTAGAAGACGATTCCGGCAGTCGTGAGCGATGCGACCCAGACGAAATACGGGTTCACCGTCCAACTCCACTTCTGCGGTGTAGGCGCGCGGAAGTAGTTTCCCGCAGCGAGCGCATCGCCTGCGTCCTTCGCATTCGCCGCATAGATGAACAACTGGGACTCGCCCGCGATACTGAACTGAACATCGACATCTCCGATGCTCGGATCGGTGCTCAATCTCGTAACGGTCGCAACGGTGTTGATCTGCTTGAATCCGAGCATCGTTCACCTGCTGATCGTGTATCGGAGCGCCATGTAGTCGACGAGAACCTGCATGGTCGTTCCCGTTCCGCCGACCGCCTTATCCCTTGCTTCAACGCCCCAGGCGGTCAGGATGTCGAGATCCCACGGACTGCCGGTGACGGTTCGGACGAGCGTGCCGTTTGCGTAGAACTTGAACTCGTCTCCCGCGGCATTGATCGTGATCCGAAGCGTCACCCAGTTGGCAGATGCCACTCCGCTGTCGACCTCGTCCAGCACATTGTCCGATGCAGTCGTGGCGATCCAGTTTCCCGCGTTTCCGTATGCGACGAATGCCGCTCCATTCTGGAGCATGGTCGTGCCTGCGGGACCGTGGGACAATCCGAGTCCGACAATGACTCGATGCGTCGTTCCTCCAGCGGAGGTGAACTGCACTCGGGTCGTGAAGTCGAATGCGCCGTAACCGACGCGCACTCTCCTCTGGACATCGGTCGTGCTTCCGAACGCCGCAAAGATTCCTCCGCGGCTTCCCTGCGTACCGTTCACCGCGATATTCGCGTAGCCGAATGCCCCGCTTGAGACGCTGTTGTCGAATGTGATGGTCGCGCTCGATGCGTTCGCAGCGGTTCCCGTGCTGGCTCCGAACGGCGCGAGATCCGCCACGAAGTCGCTGTAGAGGAGCATCTCCCGCGTCGGGTCGATTGCCTGCTGCGGGATGCCGGTAGCGATCGAAACCGACTGCACGGTCGGCGTGACGGTGACGGACTGGCTCACTTCGTCACCTCCGCGTCGACGAGGTACACTCCCTGCACATCGCGGTACACGACGCCCGTCGTCGTGTTGAAGCACTCAAGATCCCAGACGCCCGTAGCCGGCGCGTCGAGCGCCGCGGTCGTCGTCGCGGGGAAGGTGGCCGTGACAACCGAGTTCGTGCCTGGGGTCACGGCCAGCTGCCCGCCGGCGCTCGTCAGGTCGAAGGTCGCAGAGGTGTCCGTGTGTCGGCGCTTGCCCTTCATACGAGCGCCGAACCCCGTGAGGTCCAGCCCCGTGAAGGTGAACGCGACCACCTCGGTCGATCCCTGCCGCAGCCGCATCTCGTACGCGTCAGCCATGGTTTGCCGCTCCCCGCTTGGGTGTCTCGCCGTCGATCCCTGCGCGCGCCATGATAAGCGTGAGTTGAGTCACCGAATCCGCCAGACGCTCGACCGAGCG
>Ga0315904_10006716_pt1 | contig 15651 bp, 20 predicted proteins | sample LakEriMetagenome_6_FD_203529 | JGI IMG/M metagenome (GOLD analysis project Ga0315904, IMG submission 203529) | Freshwater fungal communities from buoy surface, Lake Erie, Ohio, United States - Buoy 12 MA120 | ecosystem: Environmental > Aquatic > Freshwater > Lake | place: USA: Lake Erie, Ohio... | reverse complement strand
TAACAAGTTCACAGAACTGAAAAACTAATTAAGATGATTCAGCAAGAAAGCAGATTAAACGTAGCTGATAACAGTGGTGCTAAAGAAGTGCTCTGTATCAGGGTGCTGGGTAACAGCGGCCAGGACTACGCCAAGATCGGCGACAAAATCGTGGTAACAGTAAAAGACGCACTGCCTGCAGGTGGTGTGAAGAAAGGTACTGTATCCAAAGCTGTTATTGTTCGTACGAAGAACAAACTGCGTCGTAAAGATGGTTCTTATATCCGTTTCGATGATAATGCCGTTGTGTTACTGAACAACTCAGACGAACCTCGCGGTACGCGTATCTTCGGACCCGTAGCAAGAGAACTGCGTGATAAAGGATACATGAAGATTATTTCACTTGCTCCTGAGGTACTGTAATCCAATAAACAGCGTTTGCATCAGCATACAGCATAAAGCTTAGAACAATGAGTAACAGATTTAAACCCAAATTCAACATCAAGAAAGGCGACCAGGTAGTGGTGATCGCCGGTGAAGACAAGGATCTCAAGAAGCCCCGTAAGGTGCTGGAAGTGATTCTGGATAAGTCTCGCGTAGTTGTTGAAGGTGTCAATATTGTAACCAAGCATACGAAGCCTACGGCTCAGAATACCAAGGGCGGTATTGTAAAGGTTGAAGCGCCTATCCACATCAGTAATGTGATGTTGTGGGACGCTAAAGCAGGTGCAGCTACCAAAGTGAAGCGTACCCGCGAAAATGGCAAATTAGTTCGCGTATCTAAAAAATCAGGGGAGGTTATTAAGTAATGAGTACTGTAAAATACACTCCGAGATTGGCAGATAAGTACAAAAACGAAGTTGTACCTGCCTTGATGAAGAAGTTTGGCTATGGCAGCATCATGCAGGCCCCCAAGCTCGAGAAAATCTGTATCAACCGTGGCGTGAATGGCGCTGTAGCTGATAAAAAGCTGGTAGATATTGCAGTGGAAGAACTGTCAATGATCACTGGACAGAAGCCCGTAGCTACTTTCTCTAAGAAAGATATCTCCAACTTCAAATTGCGTAAGGGTATGCCTATCGGTGCACGCGTTACGCTGAGAGGTGAGAAGATGTTCGAATTTCTGGACAGACTGATCTCTGTAGCACTGCCACGTGTACGTGACTTCAAGGGTGTTAGCGATAAGGCTTTCGATGGCCGTGGTAACTACACACTGGGTGTTACTGAGCAGATCATCTTCCCTGAAATCGATATCGATAAGGTGAATAAGATCACCGGTATGGACATCACTTTCGTTACTTCAGCCAACAGCAACGAAGAAGCTTTCGAATTGCTGAAGGAACTGGGTATGCCATTCAAATCAAATAAAAAAGACTAAACCAATAATCGTATCACATGGCAAAGAAATCAGTAGTAGCCAGACAAGCCAAGCGTGAAGCATTGGTTGCTAAGTTTGCTGACAAGCGTGCTGAGCTGAAAGCTGCAGGCGACTACGCAGCATTGGACAAGCTTCCTAAGAATGCTTCTCCTGTTCGTTTGAAGAACCGCTGCCAGCTCACCGGCCGTCCTAAAGGATACATGCGTTTCTTCGGCATATCAAGGGTGATGTTCCGCGATATGGCGCTGAACGGAAAGATTCCTGGAGTAAAGAAAGCTTCCTGGTAATTCAGGCTGCTTGATGTAAAACAAATTCTGAACTGATTTAATTCAAATAATATGGTAACTGATCCTATTGCAGATTTTTTAACCAGGGTTCGTAATGCGCAACTGGCCGGACACAGAATCGTTGAAATTCCTGCCTCTAACCTGAAGAAGCGTATTACTGAGATCCTGTACGATCAGGGTTATATTCTGAAGTACAAGTTTGAAGACGACAGCAAGCAAGGTCTGATCAAGATCGCGTTGAAGTACGATCCTCAAACCAAGCAGCCTGCTATCCGTAGTCTGGAGCGCATCAGCCGTCCCGGTCTGCGTCAGTACGCTAAGCCTGCAGACTTCAAGCGTGTGATCAACGGTCTGGGTATTGCCATCCTGTCTACATCTAAGGGTGTATTAACAGATAAGCAAGCCAAAGCACAGAACGTTGGTGGTGAAGTATTGTGCTACGTATCGTAATTAATCAAAGGTTCTGATAATTAAGCCTCATAGTCGTGGCTGAACACGGAATCTGTTTCTAACAAATAAAATTAAAACCGACTATGTCTCGTATTGGTAAAAAACCGGTGGTAGTTCCTGCAGGCGTAACAGTAACTGTAGGTAAAGACAACGTGGTAACTGTGAAAGGCCCTAAAGGTGAACTGAAGCAGCAGATTGACCGCGATATTCAGATTGAAGTGAAAGATGGCGAAGTCTTGGTTACTCGTCCAACTGATCAAATCCGTCACCGCGCTATGCACGGTCTGTACCGCGCATTGATCGGCAATCTGGTGAAGGGTGTAACTGAAGGTTACAAGCGTGAACTGGAACTGGTGGGTGTGGGTTACAAAGCTGCGAACACTGGTAACGTATTGGATCTGGCTTTGGGTTATTCGCACAATATCATCTTTGAAGTACCTAGCGAACTGAAAGTTGCTACAGTTACTGAAAAAGGTCAGAACCCCAAGATCATGCTGGAAGGTATCGACAAGCAATTGCTTGGTCAGGTAGCTGCCAAACTGAGAAGTCTGCGTAAGCCTGAACCATACAAGGGTAAGGGTGTGAAGTACAGCGATGAAGTACTGAGAAGAAAAGCAGGTAAGGCCGCAGGTAAATAATCAACATTCATAAACTACTCCCGGCAGCATCGGGAGCATAAATAAAGAACAATGGACGCAAAAATGCTCAGAAGACAAAAGATCCGCTTCAGAATCCGCAAGGATGTAGTGGGTACTGCTCAAAAGCCTCGTTTGTCTGTTTTCCGCAGCAACCTGGACATCTATGTTCAGCTGATTGACGATACTACCGGTAATACACTGGCAGCAGCTTCTTCTAAAGAGAAGGAGATTGTAGCCCAGAAAGTAAACAAGGTAGAGAAAAGCAAACTGGTTGGTGCATCTATTGCCCGTAAAGCATTGGCACTGGGTCTCAGCAAAGTGGTTTTCGATCGTGGTGGTTATCTCTATCATGGTCGCGTGAAAGCTTTAGCTGATGGTGCACGCGAAGCAGGTCTTCAATTCTAATTGCTCACTCTTACAATCGAAAGATAAATGTCTAAAGTAATTGCAAATAAGGTGAAAGCCGGTGGCGACATGGAACTGAAAGAGAAAGTGGTTGCCATTAACCGTGTAGTGAAAACTACTAAAGGCGGCCGTACATTCAGTTTCTCTGCCCTCGTAGTAGTAGGTAACGAAAACGGTGTGGTTGGCCAGGGTCTCGGCAAAGCCAAAGAAGTTCAGGAAGCCATCACCAAGGGTATTGAAGATGCCAAGAAAAATCTGGTGAAAGTGCCTGTAATGCATGGTACTATTCCACACGATCAGTTTGCCAAGCAGGGTGCTGCTAAGGTATTGATCAAGCCAGCTGCACATGGTGCCGGTGTAATTGCCGGTGGTAGTATGCGTGCTGTATTGGAGAGTGCAGGTGTAACAGACGTACTCGCAAAGAGTCTGGGTTCTGCCAATCCGCACAACGTGGTTAAAGCAACTATCAAAGCCCTCACACTGTTGAGAGAGCCTGTAACTGTTGCTAAAACACGCAGCCTGAAACTGAGCAAAGTATTTAACGGATAACACTGTCGCCGGTTCTGCGCATCGTTTGATGCAGCCGAATGGATGACCAAATGCATAGTATCATGAAAAAGATCAAGATCACATTGGTAAAGAGCCCGATCGACAGACCAGAGCGTCAAAAGCTCACGCTGAAAGCACTGGGCCTCAATAAAACCAATTCTTCTAAAGAAGTAGAAGCTACACCTCAGATCCTGGGTATGGTGAATAAGGTGAGCCACCTGGTGAAAGTAGAAGAACTGGCTTAATCAAGACATTCTGATGTGCAAATACGGTAGCAATACTGTGTTTGCACATTTCTTCATTTATTCATTAACGCGAGGGGTGATTCCCCGAAAGTTCAAAATCAAAGTAGTATGAAACTGCACACACTCAAACCTGCAGAAGGTTCCGTAAAGAAAGAAAAACGTTTAGGTCGTGGTGAAGCATCCGGTAAGGGTGGTACTTCAACCAAGGGTAACAAAGGTCATCAGAGCCGTTCTGGTTTTAAGAACAAGATGGCACACGAAGGTGGTCAGATGCCTATTCAGCGTCGCTTGCCTAAGCGTGGTTTCAAGAACAACAATCGTGTTGAATACAAAGTTTTCAACCTGGGTCAGATTGACCAACTGGTAGAAAAATATGGTTTCACAGAATTCTCTCTGGAAAACCTCTACATCAACGGACTGATCAGCCGCACTGATAAAGTGAAAGTACTGGCTACTGGCGAACTGAAAGCCAAGCTGTCTTTCAAAGTAAATGCGGTAAGTGAAAAAGCCAAAACTGCCGTTGAAGCAGCAGGCGGTTCTGTTGAAATTGTAAAATAATTTTAACTACCTTGCCCGACGCATCCCCGATGCGTCTTTTTGGTTTTACAGCGATCACATTTTCAACTGACTATCTGTGAAAAAATTATTTGAGACATTAAAGAATATCTGGAGTATTGATGAGCTGCGAGACAAAATTATTGTAACGCTCGCATTGGTACTTACCTACAGACTGGGTACACATATCGTGCTGCCTGGTATTGATCCCAACCTTATTGAAGCTGCTCAGAAGAATGCTGGCGGCGGTGGCTTGTTGAATCTTTTCGACATGTTTGCCGGTGGTGCATTCTCTCAGGCGTCTATTCTGGCACTGGGTATCATGCCTTATATCTCTGCTTCTATCTTCATGCAGTTGATGACCATCCTGGTGCCTCAGTTGCAGAAAATCCAGAAAGAAGGAGAGAGTGGCCGTAAGAAAATTAATCAGTGGACACGTTACCTCACCGTAATTGTAACCGCTTTCCAGGCTGGTGCTTATGTAGCTTACCTGAATAGTCCGGGTTACGCAGAAGCCATCATTCCTGCGTTCAAGCCTTTCTTTATGTTCAGCACCATCATCATTCTGACAGCTGGTACGCTGTTCGTAATGTGGTTGGGTGAGCGTATTCAGGACAAAGGTTTGGGTAATGGTACTTCTATTATCATTATGGTAGGTATCCTTGCTCGTTTGCCTCAATCACTGATTCAGGAATTTGGTGCAAAGAGTGAACGTGCCGGTGGTGGTTTGTTGATCTTCCTGATTGAAATCGCTATTCTCGTAGCCATCATCATGGGTCTGATCATCCTGGTTCAGGGTGTTCGTAAGATTCCGGTGAACTACGCTAAGCAAATCATTGGTAATCGCCAGTTCGGTGGTGCACGTCAGTTTCTGCCTGTAAAGGTGAACAGCGCCGGTGTAATGCCGATCATCTTTGCACAGGCCATCATGTTCCTGCCTACACTGGTATCATTCACCAATATTGATTCTGCACAGGGTATCGTACGTATTTTCAATGACCATAGCAATTTCTGGTACATGCTGGTGTATTCTGTAATGGTGATTGGATTTACTTTCCTCTATACTGCGTTGATCTTTAACCCAAAGCAAATCAGCGAAGACCTGAAGCGTAACAACGGATTTATTCCAGGAGTGAAGCCTGGTCAGCCAACAGCTGATTATATCGGGGCGGTGATGGATAAAATCACCCTGCCTGGTGCGATCTTCCTGGCCATAGTAGGTATTATGCCCGGTTTCGCGCAGCGTTTGGGTGTTACACAAGGCTTCAGTACTTTCTTCGGTGGTACTTCACTGTTGATTATGGTAGGTGTGGTGCTGGATACACTGCAGCAAATTGAAACTTATCTGCTGATGCGTCAGTACGATGGTTTGATGAAAGGCGGTCGCGTACAAGGCAGACAAACTGTTAGTAGCAGCGCTATTTAATTGAGTACTTGATTGTAAAAGTATATTGCAACCTGTCAGGTACACCTGACAGGTTTCTTTTTTAAAAGATGACTTTTTCGAAAAATATGATTTTCTATAAAACAGATGCAGAGGTAGCAATGATGAAAGCATCGGCTATGCTGGTGAGCCAGACATTGGCTGAAGTGGCTGCCATGCTGAAACCGGGTGTTACCACAAAGCAGATTGATACGCTTTGCGAAACTTACGTGCGTGATCATAAAGCAGTGCCTTCATTTAAGAATTATCAGAATACGTATCCATGGAGTATTTGTGCCAGTGTGAATGATGTGGTGGTACATGGTTTTCCGAATGATGCGCCATTAAAAGATGGTGATATTGTTTCGATTGATCTGGGTGTGATTTTGAACGGATGGCATGGGGATCATGCGTATACTTTTATTCTCGGTGAAACAGCACCTGAGCATATTCAGTTGGTAAAAGTAACCAAGGAGTCTTTGTACAAGGGCATCGCTAAAGCAGTAGCAGGCAATCGTATTGGAGATATTTCTTATGCTATTCAAGAGCACACAGAGAAGAAATATGGTTATGGTGTGGTGCGTGAATTGGTAGGACATGGATTGGGAAGGAGCCTGCATGAAGATCCGCAAGTGCCCAACTATGGAAAGCGTGGTAATGGCCCGATGATGAAAGAGAATTTGGTGCTGGCCATTGAGCCAATGATTAATCTGGGTACAAGAGAGATCTATACCGAGTCTGATGGCTGGACTGTGCGCACAGGGGATGGAAAAGTTTCTGTGCACTTTGAACACGATGTTTGTGTAAAAAGGAATCAGGCATTGATACTCTCCGATTACAGTATTATTGAAGCGGCAGAGAAAAAGAATCCAAATCTTAATACAAGTTATTTCTGATACATACCGCCCCGGCCAGCCGGGGCGGTATTTTTTGTAGCTTTAGTCTATGCGAATCATCAAACTATGCTTGGTTGTTCTTCCTTTGTTTGTACTTGCGCAACAGTCGCCTGTAGAACAAGTTCGTAAGTATGTGCAAACACAAGAAGGTAATATCCTGAAAGCTTATCAGCAGTTTTTGTCTATTCCCAATGTGGCATCAGATATGCCAAATATCGAACGCAATGCTGCCTGGATTGCTGAGCAAATGCGCTCGCTTCAAATGGATAAAGTACAATTGTTATATCCCGCTACCAAGGGTGTGCCACCAGCAGTGTATGGAGAAGTAGTGACGCCCGGTGCAACACAAACTTTAATATTCTACGCACATTATGACGGGCAGCCGGTAGATAGTACCAAGTGGGCATCAGGTTTGCATCCATTCAAGCCAAGCTTATATACAGATGCATTGCATAAGGGCGGAAAGCCTATCGCATTTGAGCAAACAAGATACGAACCGCAATGGCGCATTTATGGCAGAGGTGCATCAGATGATAAAGCGGGTGTAATGGCGATACTGCAAGCTTATGCAGCATTAAAGGCTAATGGCATCATGCCTAAGGTGAACATGAAGTTCTTTTTTGAAGGTGAAGAAGAAGCAGGCTCTGACCATTTGCATGAAATATTGGAAGCGAATCAGGCTTTATTGAAAGGTGATCTCTGGGTTATTTGTGATGGGCCTGTGCATCAATCGGGACAACAACAGATTGTCTTTGGTGTGCGAGGCGATACACATCTGGAGGTTACTGTATTTGGCCCCAAGCGCCCTTTGCACAGTGGTCATTATGGTAACTGGGCACCCAACCCCGGCATGATGTTATCTAAGTTGTTGGCTTCTATGAAAGATGCATCAGGCAAAGTCTTGGTCAAAGGCTTTTATGATGATGTAACGCCCTTAAGTGCTGAAGAAAAAAAGGCATTGGCCAAAGTGCCTTCTGTAGATGCAGCTTTGCAAAAAGAGTTGGGGATCGCACGAGTAGAGAATCCTTCACAATCATTAGCAGAAGCAATAAATCAACCTTCATTGAACATCAATGGGATTACGGTTGCGGGAACAGGTAAGTATTCAGCGAATGTGATTCCAATTAAAGCTGTTGCATCCATTGATCTGCGTTTGGTGGTTGGTAACGATTGGAAAAGGCAACAGGATAAGGTTGTGAAGCATATTCAATCGCAGGGCTATTTTGTTACTACTAATGAACCGACCGACGAAGAGCGTATGCGTTACCCGAAAATTGCTATGGTGATTCGTTCCGGAGGATACAATGCACAAAAAACTTCTATGCTGCATCCGCTTGCACAAAAAGTAGTGCAGGCTGTTACTACGGCACAAGGCAAGGTGGTATTAACACCAACCCTCGGTGGTAGTTTGCCGCTATTTGTTTTTGAACAATACCTGAAGACGCCACCTATCACAGTGCCTATTGCGAATCATGATAATAACCAGCATGCAGAGAATGAAAATATCCGTTTGAAGAATTTATTTGAAGGGATTGTTACGTTTGCATCCATTATGTTATTGCCCAGATGAGTGAACAGAAATCTTTGGTGGTGATTGGCGGCGGTGCTGCAGGTTTTTTTTGTGCGGTAAATGCAGCAAGATTGCAGCCTTCACTGCGTGTAATCATTGTTGAGAAGACAGGTAAGGTTTTACAGAAGGTAAAAGTGAGTGGTGGGGGCAGGTGTAATGTAACCCATGCTTTATTTGAGATACCTGAACTGTCCAGAAGGTATCCGCGCGGACAATCCTTCTTAAAAAAATCCCTGCATTGGTTTTCACCAAAAGATACATTGGCCTGGTTTGCGGAGCGCGGTGTTACTATTCAGCAAGAGGCAGATGGAAGAATGTTTCCCAATACCAATAATTCACAAACCATTATTGATTGTTTGCTACGTGAAGCAAATCAGTATGGTGTGGAGTTATTGTTGAATTGCGATGTGCAGCAAATCAGGCAGCACGAAGGAATGTTTGTCTTAGACACCGCCGGCAACAGAACACTTGCTGCCAATTTTCTCTGTATTGCAACAGGCGGTTATCCTAAAGCTGCACAGTTTAACTGGTTAACAGCAACAGGTCATACCATTGCATCGCCTGTGCCTTCTTTGTTTACATTCAATATGCCCAAGCATCCAATTACTGCATTGATGGGCTTAAGTGTACCTGAAGCATCTGTAAAAATATTGGGTACGAAATTGCAGGAAACAGGTCCGGTATTGATTACGCATTGGGGCCTGAGTGGTCCGGCTATTTTACGCTTATCGGCTTGGGGTGCAAGAGAATTGGCCGAGAAGCAATATCAATTTGCTGTAATGATTAACTGGTTGCCCGAATACCATGAGCAATCATTGAAAGAAGTATTTATTGAACTACGACAAACACAAGCTGCGCAAAAAATACATGGCAAGAATGTATTTGGTTTACCCAATAGACTTTGGACATTCTTTTTGGAACAAGCTGGTATTGGAGAGCAAATGCGTTGGGCAGACCTGCCTGCTAAGCAGCAGCAACATTTGATTCGATTATTGGTAGCGAATGAGTTTGTGGTGAATGGAAAAACCACCTTTAAAGAAGAGTTTGTGACCTGCGGTGGTATTCAATTAAATGAAGTGGATGTTAACAGCATGCAAAGCAGGCTGGTGCCCGGTTTGTATTTTGCCGGAGAAGTGATGGATGTAGATGGTATTACCGGTGGTTTTAACTTTCAGCATGCCTGGACATCCGGATGGATAGCTGCACAACATATTGCGCAACAAGTATAGCTTAACCTTAGCCTTTTCCTTTTTTCGTTTTTTCCTGATTCACTTTATAGCGCATATCCAATGTGCCATCTTTTTTTCTGGGACCAGCAGCACGCACAGCTTCCTTGTTCGCCTTATAGCGCATATCCAAACTGCCATCTGCTTTTTTGGGGCCCATTGCTTTCACAGCGATAGCAGGTTTGGTGTTGGTTTTTGCAGCAGCAGGGGCCGGTTTGGTCTGTGCAAATAAACTGGTGCTGATACAAATTGCAAAGAGTATGGGAAGCAGCTTTTTCATGGCCAAAAGTTTCAACTAAAATAAGCTGATTTTGGTAGATGTGTATTTCCCGAAAAAATTAGTAATTTAAAGCAAACGATTGCCTTATGAGAAAAGTCAGTGATATCCTTTGCCGCAAAGGCACCCATATTGCCACTGTACCTCCGGAAACCACCGTTATTGATGCATTGCGTATGATGGCCGATCAGAATATCGGCTCAGTTGTGGTGATGAAGCAGGGTGTTTTTGCAGGTATTATGACCGAGCGCGATTACTCGCGCAAGGTAATCCTCAAAGGGCGTCATTCGAATGATACAACGGTTGGGGACATCATGACCAGCGATTTTCCGCCGGTGGATATGAATACTACCATAGACACTTGTATGCAGCTGATGTCTTCCTTTAAGATAAGGTATCTGCCGGTTGTAGAACATGGACAATTAACAGGTATCGTGTCTATGAATGATGTAGTGGCTGAGACCATCCTCAATCAGCAGGAAACCATTCATCAGTTACAGAATTATATACAGTCATGATTGCTGCTTGTATCGTACCCATCAATCATACTTAATAGATAGGTTAAGTCTAGTAGAACCTAAAAGTATGTTTAAGTGTAGGTAATCTGTTATTGCAAATAGTTTATAATCATTTAATGAAGTTTCATGAAAAAACTACTCTCAAGCTTTGTGTTCTTATCCATTTTTTTAAACTGTTTTGCACAAAACACCATTGAAAAAAGGGCAAAATCTCTTCTTGGAAAAGGAAAGTGCAATCAGGCATTGGCCGTATTGATGTCGAATAATATTTTCTCAGGCCCACTTTTTAATGACGCTAAAAAATGCATACCTCCTCCAAAGCAAGGAAATACAGCTGATGCGCAAGAATTCGATCCCGAAACAGATGATCTCACAATGCTTCCCAAATTAGCTGGCCCATTAGGCAATGAGAATATCACCAACGGGAATCGAGCTTGTAAAAAAGGTGATTTTGCGGCAGCACTAAGATTTTATCGTAGTTATTTAAGGGATAATTTAGAAATTTTTGTAAATGAGCAATACGAGGATTACTTAGATAATATGATGCGTAAAATTGAATATTGTATTGATAAAGGATAGGGTTATAGATGATGGATTTTTTTAAAGCAGTCGCTATTTTTTGTGATGATATCTTCATTATACATTTTAACTAATGAATACACCTCCAGCAAAGGAACCTGTAAATATTTTTGATCGCTTACAAGGACTGAGTCAACAAATAACCGCTTACAGAAAAATTATCATTGATCTTTCTGTTATGCTTTTAGCACTCTATTTAATAGTGGTGCTTTTGGTTACTTCTTTTCAGCGAAAGTTACTTGTATTGCCAGTAGAGATTCCGGATAAGCTACTGAAAGCTGGATACACCACGCCTTTTTTTACTGAGAAAATGCTTGACAGGGTAACCTACATGAAAACTATTGCCACTACTTATTATCAGAAGAATGATATTAAGTTGGTTACAGCTGATGAGCGACCTGAAATGGTAAATATTCTAGTAAAAAATACACCCTTTGAAGGATTCAAAGGACTGATCAATGATTTTATTAACCGTAATCAGCGAAATGCGCAGGGTAAGTTAATGGCTAAGGATGAAAAACTACAAATGACCTTCAAGATAGACGGTGCATCCCCATTTGTGGTAGAAACAAGTAGCGCAGACAGTGTTATTTTTTCAACAGCTGAATACATTATGCAAGAAACGGATCCATATAGTTTAGCTGCCTATTATTATCAGGTGGGTGAATTTTCGAAATGTCTACAGCTTGTACAGAAACTACTCGATAAAAATGATACAAAGTATAAGTACCTCGCATTTCATATAAGGGGAAATACCTACATAAAAATGGGTAATGCTCTTTTAAAGGATACGGCCGTTTCAAACAATGCTTGGCTTGGTAAGGAATACCTGAGCTATGCCAAAAATATATTCGATAGTGCTATTGCTACCAATACATCTAAATCGCCTTGGCTCAGCTATAATAGTATGGGGGTGCTATACCAAGACCTACGAAAATTTGATACCGCTAAAAGATGGTACAGAATATCCATGAAGTCTAATAATACTGGTGCTTACCCTTTTTATAATTATGGCAATATTTTGCTTGATCAGTATCAAGAAGCGCCTTCTAAAAACTTTGTATATCTTGATAGTGCAGTATTGTATTTTAAAGAAGCGATTAAGCGTAACACAGTTAATCTAGATCATTATATAGGTTTATTGAGGGCTTATACAATGGCTAGGAATGTGAATCAATCAAAAGAATTGTTTTTTAAATGTTTGGATGTAGATCCAAACAATCAAGAGGTCTACTTACTTATGGTAAAAATGTATACAGACTTGAACGACTTACAAATGGCAGCTAATTATGTGTCTTTAATGCAAAGTCGAGGCCTTTTGCCAGAGGCCGAGGCGAAATGATACAGGCAATATAATGTATTTGAAAATAGTGGAAATGCTTTTGGAATCTATCAATCTAAGTGGTATAAGATTGTTGTAAGTAAGGCATGCTGTCGATAGGGTATCTTGCACAAGAGTACACGTGGTTATGGTTAGTACTTCTTTTCGAGTTTGTTAATAGAATACGCGACTGAGATTTCTACAAATGCACTTGTAGGTGATTCGTTTTTTTAAGCAAGCCAGCCTAAAAAATAAGATACCTGCCTGTTGTAGGTAATGGTCAACTGGCAGGTATCGTTTCAATGAATGATGTGGTAACTGAGACAATTCTCAATCAGCAAGAAAACATTCATCAGTTACAGAACTATATTCAGTCATGATTATTTGGGTACCACAAAACTTGCTACCGGACTAGCTTTGGGTGAGATGCTGGGGTAGATGCGTACACCTGCAACGGGATCGTCATAGCCATCGTCAACTGAGCCATCACCATGTGCAATCACGTAAATAGTTTGTCCAGCTTTGAATCCATTTGAGTTCATCCACTTGGTATCGAAGATCATCGTTTCAGTTATCTCGTTCGTGCCATTCATTTTCAGTTTGAAAGTGGCGACATAGTTCTTACTACTAACATCACTCTTATCGCTGAAATAAAAACGCACCGGCTTCAGTTTACCTGAGGTGTTTGTGAAAATGGGTTCAATAAAAACACCATTGTGTGCCAGTCCCAGCGTAATCATATTTTGAACTGTTGGGTTCTTATCAAATGGGGCAATTTGTAAAGCGGTTACTTCAATGCCGGAGAGTGCACTCATTACTTCCGGCTTGGCCAAACTGGTTGTTTGGTGATTGGTGGCTGCATGGTGTAAGCCCATGATTTTGCCTGTACCATAACCGGCTTTGGTATAGGTGATGTCATAAGTGCCTTGTGGAATAGAGTCCAGTTTCCAGTTACCAGAAGCATCTGTAGTTGCTCGAACAGTGCTGTTGTCAAGTGCAACAGTTATGCCACTGTTATCAGCAGCAAGATTACCGTCTTCATCGTACAGTAAAATACGGCCCACGATGTTGGCACGTGTTTGGGAAGCCTGAATCAGGTCTGGAACGGGAATGGTGTTTTGGGTGCTGTTCTTGCCACAGGCCGCAGCAATCAGCAGGAGTAGGAGTAGATTTCTTTTCATTATCAATGAATTAGGCACATAAAATAGATCAAAATATTGGAATTCGATCTGGTTGGGGCAAGATTACGGGCGCACCTGCTGATTTTTTGTCAAAAAATGCCTGAAAATCAGGCTGTGCTTACTTTTTTACGCACATCATTCCCTACCTTTGCGCTCCCGATTTAAAACCCTCGGGATTTTTTATGAAACTGATTGTTAAACAATTAAACGCAGATGCACAGGAGTCAACTGGTGCTGCCGAAGCGGCCGCCGAGACTACTGCGTCAACAAACACACCTGTGGAAGCTGTTGTTACAGCGCACGATGATTTTGACTGGAGCGTAGACAAGCGCAATGTAAGCCATTACAAAGCAGACGAAAAAGCGAAGTACGATAAAGTGTACGATGCCACTTTCGTTCAGATCAATGATGGTGAAATCATCAAAGGCGGTGTGGTAGGTGTTACCAAGACCGACGTGGTGATCAACATTGGATTTAAGAGCGATGGTCTGGTTTCATTGAACGAATTCCGCGACACACCAGGTCTGAAAGTTGGTGATGAAGTGGAAGTGATGGTAGTTGAAAAAGAAGACAGACAAGGCCACCTGCACCTGAGCCGCAAGCAAGCGCGCATCTTCCGTGCATGGGAGCGTATCGTTGAAGTACACAAGACTGGTGAAGTGGTTACCGGTGTGGTTACCAGCAAAACCAAGGGTGGCTTGATCGTAGACGTATTTGGCATGGAAACCTTCCTGCCAGGTTCTCAGATCGATGTGAAGCCTGTAACTGATTACGATCAGTTTGTAGGTAAGACAATGGAGTTCAAAGTAGTGAAGATCAACGAAGCTATCAAGAACGCAGTAGTCTCTCACAAAGCCCTGATCGAAAGCGATATCGAAGCACAACGTGCAGAGATCATGAGCAAGCTGGAGAAAGGCCAGGTACTGGAAGGAACTGTGAAGAACATCACCGATTTCGGTGCCTTCATGGATCTGGGTGGTCTGGACGGTCTGCTCTATATCACAGATATTTCATGGGGTCGTATCTCTCACCCAAGCGAGGTTGTAAAACTCGACCAGAAGCTGCAGGTGGTAGTATTGGATTTCGACGACGACAAGAAGCGTATCAGCCTGGGTCTGAAGCAGCTGACACCACATCCTTGGGATGTGCTGCCTGAAAACCTCAGCGAAGGTGCTGTGGTGAAGGGTAAAGTGGTGAACATCGAAGATTACGGTGCATTCCTGGAAATTCAGCCTGGTGTTGAAGGTCTGGTACACGTATCTGAGATCACTTGGGCGAATACCCCAATCAACGCTAAAGAATTCTTCAAGCTGGGTGATGAGCACGAAGCAAAAGTGGTTACCCTGGATAAGGACAGCCGCAAGATGAGCCTCTCTATCAAGCAAATGAGCGAAGATCCCTGGACTACTATCGAGGATAAATTCCCTGAGGGTAGCAAGCACAAGGGTCTCGTGAAGAATATCACGCCTTATGGTGTGTTTGTTGAACTGGAAGCTGGTATCGGTGGTATGATCCACATCAGCGACCTTAGCTGGTTAAAGCGTTTCAACCATCCTTCTGAGTATGTGAAAGTGGCTGAACATATCGATACAGTGATCCTGAGCATCGATAAGGAAAACCGCAAGCTCCAACTGGGCCACAAACAACTGGAAGAAGATCCCTGGAATGCACTGGAAGATACATTCGCTATCGGCACAGTGCATGAAGGAACTGTAATCCGCAAGGACGATAAAGGCGCGCTGGTACAGCTGTCTTATGGTCTGGAAGGATTTGCGCCTAACCGCCACCTGGGTAAAGAAGATGGCACTACCGTGAAGGCTGATGAAGTGAACCAGTTTATGGTGATCGAATTCGACCGTAACGAGAAGCGCATCGTACTGAGCCATGCCCGTATCTGGGAGCAGGTGAAGACTGAAGAGAAGGAAGCCGCTAAGAAAGAAGCCCGCAGCGAAGCCGAAAAGACGAAGAAAGCTGTGAAAACCATCCAGAACAAGGTAGAAAAAGCTACACTTGGTGACCTGGGTGCGCTGGCCGAAATCAAAGCCAAATTGCAGGAAGGCGAGGGTGATGCCAAATAAGCATCTTCCCTTGTAGGAATAGTTACAGAATGGGCCATCCGTTAGCGCGGATGGCCTTTTTTATTGATTATGAGGTTTTTAGGTAAATCTTAACGG
>Ga0315904_10006715_pt1 | contig 15651 bp, 19 predicted proteins | sample LakEriMetagenome_6_FD_203529 | JGI IMG/M metagenome (GOLD analysis project Ga0315904, IMG submission 203529) | Freshwater fungal communities from buoy surface, Lake Erie, Ohio, United States - Buoy 12 MA120 | ecosystem: Environmental > Aquatic > Freshwater > Lake | place: USA: Lake Erie, Ohio... | reverse complement strand
GCAAAAGGCTTATGGAACAAGCTGGTTGATAAGATTGACGGTGATGACACGCCTGCACCGGAGAAGCAAGCTTAATTGATTTTTATGTAAGGAGCCGGCTGCCGTATGGGTAGCCGGTTATTTTTTTGCGTGCCGAATAACCGATAATATTGCATGCAAATCCCTCGTTTGAGTAATATGACTATATCCTATTTTAAAATTGCAATGGGGCTTATCCTTTCGGCCCAGATTTCATCAGCCTGTGGACCCTCACAATCTGAGGGCGCTGAGGCAGCGGCGGTCAGGAAGAACGAGCCTTTGGAAGCCGCAGGCAGGGAAGTGGCGGCACAAGAGCCGGCAACGCCTGTTGCAGCACCGGCTATGGACACTGTTGAGTATCGTAAGAAGCTGACTTACATGCTTAACGGGGATTCTTCGGGAAAATGGCCAGCCCCCGGACCCGCCCCGAAAGAAGGGGCTATCCTACCCTTCAAAAGGATTATAGCATATTATGGTAACCTGTATTCGACCCGGATGGGTATACTGGGAGAACTTCCCAAGCCCCAGATGTTTGCCAGGTTAAAGGAAGAGGTCAGTAAGTGGGAAAAAGCTGACCCCCAAACTCCGGTACAACCTGCGCTTCATTATATAGCCGTAACGGCACAGGGTAGTCCTGGTGCTGCGGGCAAGTACCGCCTGCGGATGCCCTTTAAGCAAATAGATACTGTTTTGAAGTGGGCAGAAGAGATCAACGCCCTGGTTTTCCTGGATATTCAGGTTGGCCTCAGTACCCTGCAACAGGAAGTTCCTGAATTTGAGGAGTATTTCAAGAAACCCAATGTGCACTTTGGCATAGATCCGGAGTTCAGCATGAAAGGGGGACAGAAACCGGGGTCGGTTATAGGGTCTTTCGATGCAGCCGATATCAACTACGTGATCGATTATCTGTCAGATATAGTCAGGAAGCATAATCTTCCCCCGAAGGTGTTGGTGGTTCACCGTTTTACCCAGGGTATGGTGACCAATTATAAGGCCATTAAGACAACGCCCGAAGTCCAGGTGGTCATGCATATGGACGGTTGGGGTGAACCCGCGAAGAAGATCAATACTTACAAAACCTTCATCCACAGGGAGCCGGTTCAATTCACGGGATTCAAGCTGTTTTACAAGAACGACCTGAAACGGGCGCCAAACAGGCTGATGACGCCTGACGATTTAATGAAGTTGAAACCGATGCCGGTTTATATACAATATCAGTAACGCACAGCAGGAGGTTGCCGGAAAGGGTAACCTCTCTTGTTTTAAACCTGCAGCATTTTGAAGATCACGAAAGCGATCACCACCAGCAACAGGATGGTGACGATCGAAGCGATCGTCAGGGTTTGCTGGTCAGGGATCAGTTGGTTGTATCTCTTCTTTTTTTTCGCTGTCTTTGTGTGAAGCTGGGCATTTAGTTGCTGGAGTATAGTGGCAATTTTCTGCTTGTCTTTCATGCCGGAAAGACCTTCCACTGCGTCGTTGACGAATCCTGATTCAGACATGATCTTCTCCACGCGGTGTTTATCTGAGGTATTCAATTTTCCTTCGAGGTAATCCATCAGCATGTTTTCATCAAGGTCTGCTGAGGGATCATTGATGATATCGTTCCATTTATCATTCATGTTCCTGCCTCTTTTGTAAGTTGATCTTTAAATTTCTTTTACCATTCTGGATATGACTTTTTACCTGTAACACGCTGAATCCGGTAGCCTCGGCGATCTCCTGGTAGCTGTGTTTCCGGAGATAGAAACCAGTGATGCAGGTTTTTTGATCCGGGTTCAGTTGGTTAACCGCTTCGTCCATCCGCTCCAGCAGTCTTTCGCGGTCTTCCAGTTTCCACTGTTCCGGACTTTGGTGTTTCAGATCCATTTGCAGGTCTTCCAATGACCTGACCAGTCCCTTTTTCCTCAGCTGCATTAAGCAGTGATTACGGGCGATCATATAAAGCCAACTCTTGAAATAGGTGACCTTGTACTTGGGTATTTCGGTCAACGCCTTCAGGAACACCTGCTGAACCGCATCTTTGGCTTCTTCTTCATCTTTCAGATACTTCATCGATACACCGAACAGCAATAGCGTATACCTGCTCAGGAGGAGCCCCAGCCATTTTGTGTTCCGATCGGAATAATATCTTTCAAGAAGTTCCTGATCTGTCATAGATGATCTTTCGATGATCCGGATTAATGTGCAAAGCTCCGGCAATTATCTATTAAGGGATGCTTAAAATTGCCTTTTGCATAAACATCTGCAGTTGTTTAACATAAAAATCTCTAAAACGGGGCAGAAGTCTTTATCAAGCCACTTTTTTGTCAAAGAACAACATCTTGATGGCCAGGACGAGGAGGAAAACTGCGAATAGTTTTTTAAGGGTTTCCTGGGGGATATTCAGGGCCCATTTGCTCCCCAGGAAGCTGCCCAGCACAAAACCAATGGACAAGAGACCAACTGCTTTCAGGTCAACATATCCTTTTTTGTAATAGTTGATCACTCCCAGAATGGCTACTGGCAATACAAGTAATCCCAGGGAGGTGCCCTGGGCTTTATGTTGTGAAAAGGAAAGGAAAAAAACCAGCGCAGGAACGATGATCAGTCCACCACCGATGCCGATCATGCCGCCGAGCATACCGGCCGCGAAACCAATTATAATTATGATTGCGATGGTTTCTGCTGTCATGGGCTTTTCCTTTAATGGGTCCATTTTATTTGGAATGGAACGTTTCTTTATAGTGCGCAAGGGCGGTTTCGATGATCTTCAGTGCTGAGACCTTATCCTGGAATTCTTCCACGATCACCACTTTGTTTTCCAGTTTCTTGTATTCTTCAAAAAAGTTGCGCAGTTCATTGAAAAAATGCTGGGGCATCTCTTCAATATTGTTGATGTAGTTCACACTGGGATCGTTGGTAGCCACTGCAATGATCTTGTCATCCATATCGCCATTGTCAATCATCTGCATGACGCCGATCACCCGCGCTTCCATCAGGCAAAGGGGTTGGACCGAAATGCTCGAAAGTACCAGGATGTCCAGCGGATCCTTGTCGTCCCCGTAGGTTTGGGGAATAAAACCGTAATTGATCGGGTACATGAAGGACGAGTAGATCACCCTGTCCAGTTTCAGCAATCCACTGGGTTTGTCGATCTCATATTTTGCCCTTGATCCTTTAGGGATCTCAATAACGGCATTGACTATGCGGGGAGCTGTTTCGCCGGGGGATACGCCATGCCAGGGATGAAGAACCGTCAACATGTTTTTCATTTTTTACAAACCTAAGTAATTATTTACTTGCCCAGTAGTCTATCACGAGTACTTTATCCAGATGGGGTTTAAGTACATCTACAAAGGCTTTGTGGGCCGGGTGCGGGAGATAGACGGCCCTGTCGTTTTCTGATTTGAAACTGACGAAGAAGCAGTGGGTAAATCCCTGGTTGATATTCTCGGGGCTGTTGTTCAGCCCCCACTCAAAATCGGCGATCTCTTTGATCTTTGATGGGAGTTGCGCAAAAGCATCCTCCACTTTTTTCACGTCTGCAGCGGATGCGTTGTCCTTGAACTTGAACAGGACCACGTGCCTGAGCAGTTTTATCTCTTTCTTTTGCTGGGCTTGTAAAGAGGTTAGTGACAGAAGACCGGTGAGAATGAGTAAGCAGGCTTTCATATATGTTTTTTAATGGTTATTTAGCAATTGCATAACCTGTAAAGGTAGCCAGCAAGCCTAGCAGGATAGTTCCGAAAATATAAGTAAGTGCCAGGAAGTACTGGCCATTCCTCATCAACAGCATGTTTTCGTATGAGAATGAAGAGAAGGTGGTAAATCCGCCTAAAAATCCGGTAGCCAGGAAGATCAGGGAAGCAGGACTCATACTTCCGCTTTTGCCGGACATCGCGTATGCCAGTCCGATCAGAAAACTGCCCGCAATATTGATCAGGAATGTGGCCATGGGAAATGAGTATGGGAAAAATGTCATCACCAGTTTGCCAATGAGGAACCTGGCGATCCCCCCAAGGGCGCTACCGGACCCAACGATCAAAATATCCTTTATCATTCAGTAATGGGGAGGTTGCCTGAAAAAGTATAGCTGAAATCGACCCACCACTCGCCGTCTTTCCTGACCACCTTGATATCAATAGGTTTTTGAGTGTATGAATTGGAATAATTGATGATCTGTATCGTATCGCTGACTTCCTCTACTTTGTTGATGATGATGCTGGCCTGTTTTAGTTCGATCAATTCGGACCCCGGACGTTTGCGCATGTAATCCGTGTATCGTTTGTAGAGGCGAATGTCTTCCTCCTCCGGTATTACATAGAGCTCACCTTTCTTATAGTCACCATCAAGCACCGCGCGTACAAATTCCCGGCCGGCGTCAAGACCGTCTTCCGGTTTTTTGAATCCTACCGGATCGTTGCAGGAAAACAAAAGGATGGTAAGCAGGAGTATGATTGATCTTCTCATCGTGGTCTAAGTTATACCAATTCCAACAACAAAAAAAGCGAAGCAGTCGCTTCGCTTTTTTTGTGGGAGCTTTGGATCCCATTAAAATCTGTTCTGTAACTGACTCTCGTTTTGTTCACGGTCCCTGTCGTAAGCCTTAATGATGGCCTTGACAAGTCGGTGACGCACCACGTCTTCCTCGTCGAGCTCGATATGCGCGATGCCGTCAATATTACGGAGGATCCTGATCGCCTTATCCAAACCGCTACGCTGGTTTTTAGGCAGGTCAACCTGGGTGAGGTCACCCGTGATAATGGCTTTTGCATTAGCGCCTATCCTCGTCAGGAACATTTTGATCTGGAGGTCCGTAGCATTTTGGGCCTCATCCAGGATGATATAGGCATTATCCAGCGTACGGCCGCGCATATAGGCCAGTGGTGCTATTTCAATGACGCGGGTGGTCATGTAGTAACCCAGTTTATCGGCAGGGATCATATCATCCAGTGCATCATACAAGGGACGCAGGTATGGATCGATCTTTTCCTTCAGGTCGCCCGGCAGGAAACCTAGACTTTCGCCGGCTTCTACCGCGGGCCTGGTGAGAATGATCTTCTTGACCATCTTGTTTTTCAACGCCCTCACGGCGAGGGCTACGGCCGTATACGTTTTACCCGTTCCCGCAGGACCTACTGCGAAAATGATATCGTTCTTGTCCGCAGCAGTGACCATTCGTTTCTGGTTGGCCGTGCGCGCCCTGACAGACTTGCCGTTGGGGCCAAATACCAGTACGTCGTTCGGGTTGCGTTCAATGAAATTATCTACCGTTTCAGCATCGTCCCCACCGAGTATCTGCTCAAAATAATTTTCACTCACATGGCCATTCCGTTCCAGGTATTGGACCAGGAGTTCAATTTTTTCCTTTGCATTCTCAATTTGTTCGGGAGCGCCGCTGAGTTTGATCTGGGTGCCGCGGCTAAGGATCTTTAAAAGCGGGAACTTCTTTTTTAACAGGTCTAACTTACCGTTGTTAACGCCAAAGAATTCGATAGGGTTAACGGTTTCCAGGTTAATAATCGTCTCTGTCAATGCTTTTCCGGTTTATGTTCGAATAATCTTGTACCAAACTGTTTGCTAACGTCCTTACCAAATATAAAAAATACATGCCCAAGAAACAATCATTTACTTATTAACAGAATGTTAGTAATTAGAAACGCGCCAGCAACTTGAGGTTGATTAGCCGGGGGGTGAGCCTGTTGGGAAGTGTGTAGATGGTGTTGGAGAAATCTTTGATCAGCAGGTAAGAGATGGTATTCCTGCGGTCCAGCATGTTGAATACTTCGAAGCTGAGCCAGATGTTTTCAAGGTCCCTGAAAGGGCTGTGACTTCGGCGTTTTGATTTCTCATTGTCGAGCAGCAATACGCTGAATCCGATATCTGCGCGTATATAAGGTTCAATGACCAGTGCGTTCCGGTACTTGACACTGTTGGGAATATTGTAGGGCATATTGCTGCCGAACAGCATGTTCAGGTGCACTTTGAAATTTTTGTTGGTGCTCAGGTAATCCTGGAAGAACATACCAAAAGTGATGAGCCTGTCGGTGGGTCTTCGCAACCAGCCAACGTCCTGCCGGGTACTGTCAACCGCTACCTGGTCATCTGAAGATCCTGTGATCAGTTCACCGCTTTGGTTATAGTAATTGTAATAGAAATCCCCGTTGATGTTTTCCATGGTGCGCATGATGCCCAGGCTGATCCAGCTCTCTGCATCTTTTACCCACTCACCGATGAGTCGCATTTCAAGGCCTGCTGCATATGCTTTGGCGTTGTTTTCTCCGAAATACCTGATCCGCACATTGTCAATATCGTAAGGCACAACATCGGTCATGGATTTGTAATAGGCTTCTGCGCTGAATCGGAACGGCCTGTTCCACGCGAGGAACTGGTAGTCCAGCCCGGTTACGAACTGCCAGCTTTTCTGCGCCCGCAGTTGTTCATTGATAGTGCCATCATAACGCCTTAGTTCGCGGTAGAATGGTGGTTGGTGGTATGCGCCTGCAGAGGCCTTGAATACCAGGTCCTGGTTCCAGGAAGGATTCCATGCGGCTTGTAAGCGGGGCGACAACAGGAATTCCCCGTTCAGGCTGTTGTAATTGAAACGCAAGCCGGCCGATAAGGTGAAGTCTGCTGAGTCTGAGAATATGATATTATCCTGTATATAGCCCGACAGTTTGGTGATCTCCAGGTTGGCTGTTGAGCGGGTAAGTTTTGAGAGGGCGAGCACGTTGGGATTATAGGGTAATGTGTAACCTGCAGAATCATTTCTTTCCCACTCGCTAAGCTGATCGTTGATCAGGGTTTTATCGGCCTGGAGGCCCCATTGGATGACCTGCTTTCCTTTGTTCCATTGGCCTTTGTGGGAGGCGTTCCAGTTTTCAATATTCAGCGCATTTCGTGCAAACTGGTGGAAGATGCCTGCGCCGAGGGGGTTGATGATAGATCCAAAGGTTGGGCGTGATCGGTCAAAATCCCGTTCCCCGAACAGGTAGGCTCCTAATATGTCGTAGCGTTCCGTTTCGTCATTTTCGAAGCGGCTCACCATCCATTTCATTTTCAGGTTTTTGTTTACCTGCTGGGTAGCGGCGAGGCCCACCATGTTGGTCACATACCGGTCTTCCTCACGGCCTTCAAAATAAATGTCCACCCCAATGTTGGCGCTGAACAGGGGGGAGAATACAGAAGATGTCAGTTGCGAAAACTCCGGGATCAGGGTGAAGCGTGTAGAGGAAAGGTTCACCAGGCCTTCGACCTGCCATTTTCGGTTGATGTTATACGTTAGTAGGGTTTGCAGGTCTGTGGATCTTGGGATGTAGCTGCCCTTGGTTTCCTGCGAACTCAGCAGGCTGCGGTTGGACCTGTTCCTTACGCCAACCAGGTAGCTGAATTTTTCTTTCTTGTCGGTCCCCTCGAGATGGATACCCTGCTCAAGAAGGCTCACATAGGCAGAACCGCCGAATTGTTTAGGCTTCTTGTACTGGATGTCCAGTACGCTTGACATCTTATCGCCATATTTGGATTGGAATCCGCCTGTGTAGAAACTCACCCGTCCGGTCATTTCAGGGTTGATGAAGCTGAGGCCTTCCTGCTGGCCTGCACGGGTGAGGTAGGGACGGAACACTTCGAAATCGTTCACATAAATCAGGTTCTCATCGTAGTTGCCACCCCTGACTGAGTATTGAGAGGTGAGTTCGTTGTTGCTCCCCACGAATATCTTGATCAGGCTTTCTATCCCGCCGATGGTGGAGGGGATGACCAGCGCATTTTTTGGATTGATGCGGATCAATCCGGCCTCTCGCCTATCGGCGGGTGCACTTACCACCACTTCTTCCAGGGTGGTGGAGCCTTTCTCCAGTTTTACGGTGATCGATTCCTGCTCATCTTCGTTCAGGAAGAAATTGCGCTGTTCTGTTTTATATCCGGAGGATGAAAAAACCAGCGCCAGTGCTTTACCGGAACTCACCCGGATGGAGAATGTCCCGGAGTCTGTAGTGACCATGCCGGTCTGTCTTCCGAGGATCACAACGGACACTTTGGCGAGAGGTTGTTCATTATCGTCAACCACGCGACCGGAAACAGTAGCGGTTCTTTTTTGTGCAGAAACAGAAAAGGAGACCAATGCCAGCAGCAGGATCGTTAAGGGTTTGAATTGCGGGCGATATCTCAGATGAATGGGTTTTGGTCAAATAAAAATACATATTCCTTCCAGATTTGTCCTAACTTTTACCCGTTTGATAAAACAATTCCATGTATGCGCTACCTCACATTCATACTGTTTACATTGTTCTTTTCATGCAATAACAATAAGGAATCAAACGAAAAAGCTACTACGGTGGATAACAAATATGAAACGATCGGGTCTGTTCAGATCCTTGATGCCAAACTTTTAACCGTGTTGGATTCGAATGCCCGCATCGAGAAACTCGCAACGGGTTTCAAGTGGAGCGAAGGTCCGCTTTGGATAAAGGATGGCAACTACCTCCTGTTTTCGGATATCCCGCCCAATAAGATCATGAAATGGAGTGAGGAGAAGGGTTTGGAGGAGTATTTGTTTCCAGCCGGATACACCGGTAAAGAACCACGCAGCGGAGAGCCGGGTTCAAATGGCCTGATCCTGGATAGTGCGGGCAGGCTGGTGATGTGTCAGCATGGTGACCGCAGGATGGCCAGGATGAATGCGCCCCTGGCGAGTCCGAGGCCGGATTTCATCACACTGGCGGACGGGTATGAGGGAAAGAAACTCAATTCACCCAATGATGCCGTATTCCACAGCAGCGGTGATCTTTATTTCACAGATCCACCTTACGGCCTTGTGGGTAATGTGGACGACCCAAAGAAAGAACTGCCTTACCAGGGTGTCTTCAGGGTAAGGAAAGACGGCACGGTGGAACTCCTGTATAAAGATTTGAGCAGACCAAATGGCATTGCCTTATCCAGGGACGAAAAGAAACTGTATGTGGCCAATTCAGACGCAAATAAGATCTGGATGGTGTTTGATGTAAAAGCGGATGGAGGCATTGAAAACGGAAAGCTGTTTTTTGATGCAAGTGCTTATTCGGAGCCGGGTGCGCCAGACGGGATGAAAGTGCATTCTTCCGGGATCATTTTTGCAACTGCCCCTGGCGGGGTGATGGTATTTTCTCCTGACGCTCAACTGCTGGGCCGGATCAGCACGGGGGATCTTTGTTCTAATCTCGCTTTTGACAGCAACGAAGATTACCTGTACATCACATCGAATGGAAACCTGGTCAGGGTGAAACTGAAATGATTAGGAGTAATGGATAGTTTAGCTGCGTTTCAATAAGCTGATGGTGGCTTTTGGATCGGAAGATGCGAATACCGTATTGCCGGCCACCAGTACATCGGCCCCGGCAGCAATGATCTGGCTGGCGTTTTCCAGGGTCACACCGCCATCGATCTCGATGAGTGCAGTTGACCCGGTTTCTTCGATCATTTTGCGAAGGGTCCGGATTTTATGCAAAGTATGGGGAATGAATTTCTGGCCGCCGAATCCGGGATTCACGCTCATCAGGCAAACGAGGTCAATATCGGCTAAAACATCCCTGAGCAACTCTGTGGACGTATGCGGGTTGATAGCCACCCCGGCTTTCATGCCCAGATTTTTGATCTGCTGGATATTCCTGTGCAGGTGCGGGCAGGCTTCAATGTGTACAGACAGGATGTCCGCACCGGCTTTTTTGAAGTCTTCGGCGTATTTACCGGGTTCTTCGATCATCAGGTGTACATCGCAAATCTTGGTAGTGGCTTTCCTGATGGCTGCGATCACGGGTAAACCGAAGCTGATGTTGGGAACAAACCGGCCATCCATGACGTCCAGGTGAAACCAGTCTGCCTCACTTTCGTTCAGCATCGTACAGTCGTCCCCAAGCCTGAGAAAGTTTGAGGAAAGTAGGGAAGGGGCGATGATGGTTGCCATGCGGCAAATATAATTTGATAATTTGACACTGCGTTCGCGCGGGCGTTTCGGTCTGTTTATCTCAGCGCTTCATATTTCTTTCTCCAGTCTTCCGCCTCAGCCAGGTTATTCAATCCTTCGTAACACCTGCTGATCCAAAAATATACTTCCGGCGTAGTGCTGTTGACTTTCATAGCCTGCTGGAAAGTCTTCAATGCATCTGCATATTGCTTTTTGTCGTGCTGGATAATACCTTTCTCTATATAGGCGTCCAGGTAGGTGTAATTGTTATTTATGATGCTGTCGAATACGGCCACCGCATGGTCGTCCTGCCCGATATTGGAGTAATAGATTCCTTTGATGTAAGCTGCCCGGGAGCTGATTTCCGGATCGGGTGCCCGTTCCAGGCTATCGGTCACAACGAGGGCGGTTGCATTTTTTGTATCGGCCAGCAGCCAGGCCAGTTCGAGCCAGCCATGGCCATCCTCTGGTGCGAGCAGGGTATAGTTCTTTAGGGAGATAATGGCATCCTGGGTATCACCCTGATCCAGTTGAAGTTCATAGAGCCTGCGCCATAGTCCGGGGTTCATGCTGTCTTTTGCCAGGTCTTTCAATACCAGGTCTAAGGAATCTGCCATTGGTGCGGGGGCCGCCTCTGATTTTTGCTCGTTTCCACAGCTGATACACCATGTCAGCAGTATGATGCCAATGACAGGAAGAAGTTTCATTCGGCGAAAGTACAAATGTTTAATCTGACAATTGGCTGACAGCTAAACCCATGAAAAACGCTATTTTGCGACCCAATTATCGAGACTATGACATTGAAATGGCTGATTTCTGCATTGGTACTGGGTATTCTGACTTCCTATAAACCATCGGTAAGCGTTTTGGCAATACCATCAAGTGGTGCTGATACGCTTGCTTATCCCGAGGAGACACACCTGAAGAATATCCGGCAGCTCAGTTTTGGGGGGGATAATGCCGAAGCTTATTTCAGTTTCGACGGCAAATACCTTGTATTTCAGAAAACCAACCCCAAAGAGGGCATCATGTGTGATCAGATCTTTATCGGTAAGGTACCTGAGAAGCCCGGTGATGAGTTCAAGCCCAAGTTGGTGAGCACCGGCAAGGGGAGAACGACTTGCGGATTTTTCACGAAAGATGGCCGGCACGTGGTGTATGGTTCTACCCATTTAGGTGGTGATGAGTGCCCACCTGTTCCGGATCGCACGAAATATGGCAATCGTTATATATGGCCGTTGTATAAGTCTATGGATATTTTCATGGCGGATACCAGCGGGAAGATCGTTAAGCAGATGACCAATACACCGGGGTACGATGCAGAGGCAACGCTTTCGCCTGACGGGAAGAAAATGGTCTTCACGAGTGTACGCGATGGTGATCTGGAGCTTTATATCATGGATATGAAATCGGGCAAAACAAAAAGGGTCACGCATGACCTTGGATATGATGGCGGAGCCTGGTTCAGTCCTGATGGCAAGCGCCTGATCTGGCGCGCTTCAAGGCCCGAGACCCCTGAAGAGATCAAGGAATACAAGGAACTGCTGGCAGAAGGGCTGGTAGCGCCAACGCGCATGGAGGTATATACATCGGACCTTGATGGGAAGAACATCAAAAAAGAAACCGCGCTGGGCCAGGCCAACTGGGCGCCCAACTTCATGCCCGACAGCAAGCGGATCATATTTGCTTCCAACCATGAGTACAAAAGGGGATTCCCATTCAACATGTATATCCTCAATCCCGATGGTAAGATGGAGAAGGTGAGTCGCGATAAAGGCTTCGACGCATTTCCAATGTTTTCTCCCAATGGGAAGAAACTCGTATTCTGTTCTAATCGCAATAACGGGGGTACGCGGGACACCAATATTTTCGTGGCCGACTGGCAGGAATAGATTTTGGCTTATTTTAGCGTCTTCAAATACATCATATGCAAACAGGTCTTGTTCATCTTCATAACCTCCTTCGTTGGGTTATCCTCATACTCCTTGTGATCTCTGTGGTGAAAAGTTATACTGGCTGGAAGGGTGGAAAATCGTTCAATCCGGGTGACCGCAAGATCTGGTTGTTCACGATGATCGCGGCACATTCTACGCTGTTGCTGGGTCTTTACCAGTGGCTGGCGGGCAGGATGGGCATCATTAATACCGAATTGCCGGAAGGTGTATCTATGATGAAGGATAAGACTTTCCGTTTCTTCTGGCTGGAGCATCCGCTGATGATGCTGATCGCCATTGCATTGATCACCTTGGGTTATGGCATGGCCAAGAAGCCGGTGCCTGATACCGTGAAATACCAGAAGGCATTCCGGTATTTCCTGATCGCATTACTACTGATCCTTCTGGTCACGCCATGGCCCTTCAGGGAGGTCATTGGTAGGCCACTGTTCCCCGGCATGTAATTGCTGCGCCCTGTATGAGACGTAGTGATCAACTGCATATCTCACGCAGGCTTTTACAGAATATGTCCATTTCTTCAAGAGTCCCCATGCTCACCCTGCACCATTTTCCCCCGAAATGGTCACGGTATTGGACTATGATATTTTTTTTGCGCATCGCCTCTTCATAGTTGCACCTTATGGGGTCGATATTGAACAACATGAAAGAAGTGTAAGAAGGGATATAATCCAGTTTGAGTTCTTTCAGGGTTGCATAGACTTTTTCACGGGCTTCCCTTGTTTTGGCAACGCAGAGTTTGACGAACTCCTGGTCATCGATGGCTGCAGAAGCGGCGGCGATGGAAACCTGGCTGACTGAACCATTTGGCCATCCGTTCAGTTCATTGAGTTTTGCTATGGTGTCGGGATGTGCAATGGCATATCCGATCCGGGATCCTGCAAGCGCATATACTTTGGAAAATGTTTTTGCGATCACTACGTTTTTGTTCTGCAGGGCCAGGGGGATCAGGGATGGGATATTGGCAAACTCCGTATATGCTTCATCTACCAGTACAATGGCGGTGCTGCTGCAGTCTTCCACGAAGGAAGTCAGTCTTCCGTGTTCCACATAATTCCCTACCGGGTTGTTCGGGTTGCAGACATACACCATCCTGGTTTCCGCATTGACGGCTTTGCGCATGTTGACAAGGTCCAGTTTTCGTTCTTCATTTACCGGAACCTTTGTGATGGAAAGGCCTGCCCCGGAGGCGATCTTCGTCCAGAAGTTAAATGATGGTTCTGCGGTAACCGCGTTCCCTTTTTGTTTGGCTGCGAGCAAAGCTGTGGCGCTCAATACTTCAGTGGACCCGGCTGTAATGGCAATATTGGCGGTGCTCACCTTGTGGTGCCCGGCAAGCTTGTTGATCAGGAGTTGGACTTCATCGTCCGGATAGCGGTTTGACCTGGACGCAGCCGAAGCGATGGCCTGAATAGCCTTTTTAGAAGGGCCGAACGCATTCTCGTTGCTATTCAGCAGGATCGGGGAGCCCGGGGCACAATTTTCATACTCTGTCTCTGCGGATAAGTTGTCGCCCAGTCCAAGTGCTGCTAACGTAAAACCAGCCTGTTTGATCCAGGTACGCCGGGAGGAAGCCATATCATGACATTTAGTGAGGAAGTTAACTAATTAAGCTCATGTTTCCTATCGAATAGAATTTGTAATTTGCTTCAGATTGTTTTTATGCCATATTACTATAGCCTTGGTGAAATACCGCATAAGCGTCATACGCAATTCAGGAAACCGGATGGTGGGCTGTATTCTGAACAGTTGTTTTCCACCGAAGGATTTTCGAGTGACTATTCCCTTTTGTACCATTGTCATCCCCCCACCCAGATCATCAGGACGGAACCGCATCTGGACATGAGTCCGATGATCGCGGAAGAGAAGATGTTAAAGCATCGTTCTTTTGAAGGCTTTCAGCTTATCCCCGAGCGTGATTACCTCTTGAGCAGGAAGCCCATGCTGGTGAATAATGACTGCCATATAATTTTATCCGCCTGCCAGGAGAGCATGAAAGATTATTTCTTCAAAAACGCCGATGCGGATGAGATGATCTTTGTACATGAGGGTGAAGGGGTATTGAAGACCATGTATGGGGAGATCTCGTTTGGGTACGGCGATTACCTGGTGATCCCAAGAGGTACGATCTACCAGGTTGAATTCAGGACGGAAGCCAACAGGCTTTTCATCGTAGAATCGTTCAGTCCCATACGGTTCCCGAAAAGATATCAAAGCAAGTTCGGCCAGTTGCTGGAGCATGCTCCTTTCTGTGAGCGCGATATCCGGCCACCAGTTAATCTGGTGACCCATGATAGCGCTGGAGATTACCTGATCCGGGTAAAAAAGAAAGGGGTGTTGTATGGACTCCATTATGGGCATCATCCTTTTGATGTGGTGGGATGGGACGGATGTTGCTACCCGTTTGCATTTTCTATCCACGATTTTGAACCCATTACGGGGCGGGTGCATCAGCCACCGCCGGTGCATCAGACTTTTGAAGCACACAATTTCGTGGTCTGTTCCTTTGTTCCACGTTTATACGATTATCATCCCGATGCCATACCGGCTCCGTATAATCACAGTAACATTGACAGTGATGAAGTATTGTATTATGTGGACGGAGATTTTATGAGCAGGAAGAATGTGACCCGCGGCATGATCACCTTGCATCCGGCCGGCATACCGCACGGGCCGCATCCGGGAACAGTGGAGAAAAGCATTGGTAAGAAGGAAACAAAGGAGTTGGCCGTGATGGTAGACACCTTTCATCCACTGATGCTGACCAGGTATGCCCTTACTCTGGAGAACCAAGATTATGTGATGAGTTGGGCTGAATAAGGCGGGGCATAGCTTTTAGGGTGAGATTGAAGTATTTCATATAACCCAAAATTGACTACTATGTTAAAGCTTAATGAAGTCAGGGAAGGCGACATTGTTCTCGCCGATTTTGAAGGCCAGAAAAGGGTGGGAGACGTGCTGGAGGTGAGCCGGGGCGATAAAAAAGCCCGGATCGCGCATGGGGAGAATGAGTTCTGGTATGATCTGCACCATATTTACGCCGTGCCGCTGGAGCACGAGATCCTGGCCGAACTGGGGTTTCAAAAAACTACGGCGGAAGACAATCTGGTCGTTTACGAGCGGGGTCCGTTCTCGCTGCAGTTTGTCAGAGACCGGAACGAAAGCTTCAGTTTGCTGCATTACCGGGACGAGACCAGGCATGTCCATAACATGGATTTCCTGCACCAATTGCAGCACCATTACCGCGCAATGACTAATTTTGAGTTGTCGTGGCCTTGAGGCTAATCAGGCCTTTCCGACGGTCAATTAAATGTAAAAGGTTGATTTTTAGATAGTTGAGTACTTTGTCGGGCTACCATGCATAGCCGATTTCCCCCACTATCAAATTAAAATCCAATTCGTTGGCAAACTATTTTGCCAGTGATTTGGATTTTGTTATCTTTGCGCACCCAAAAAGTATGGCCAAACAAGCACTGATCAAACAGGATGGAGTTATCGTAGAAGCGTTGAGTAATGCAATGTTCAAAGTCAAACTTGAAAACGGGCATGAGATCCTGGCTACCATTTCGGGGAAGATGAGGATGAACTACATCCGGATTCTTCCTGGCGACAAGGTGGGAGTGGAAATGAGTTTGTATGACCTTACCCGGGGCCGGATCATATTCAGGTATAAATAATTCTGAAAAGCAATAAACATGAAAGTAAGAGCAGCAATTAAGAAGCGCAGCGTGGATTGCAAGATCGTGAGGAGGAAGGGAA
>Ga0315904_10006714_pt1 | contig 15656 bp, 12 predicted proteins | sample LakEriMetagenome_6_FD_203529 | JGI IMG/M metagenome (GOLD analysis project Ga0315904, IMG submission 203529) | Freshwater fungal communities from buoy surface, Lake Erie, Ohio, United States - Buoy 12 MA120 | ecosystem: Environmental > Aquatic > Freshwater > Lake | place: USA: Lake Erie, Ohio... | reverse complement strand
ATTCCGGGTATTCGCAAGTGGCCCGAGGCCTATCTGCCCTCGATCTACCAGCACGCCATGGTTGATCGGGTTGAATATGTCTCGCAGGCCGAGGCCGAAGACATGGCCCGTCTGCTGGCGGTACGCGAGGGCATTTTCTGTGGCCCATCGGCTGCGGGTGCGTGCTGCATTGCCCTGCGCATCGCGCGTCAGGTCGAAAACGCCACCATCGTCTTCGTGGTGTGCGATCGCGGTGACCGCTACCTGTCGATGGGCTTGTTCCCGGGCTGAGCGGGCCGGGCCTGCGCGCCCGTCCTGCTGGTCGAGCCCGTCGCAGCGGTCGAGCCCCTCGCAGCAGTCGTAGCAGTCGCAGCTGTTGAACCGGCGGCGGCCTTGCGGCGCTCCTGGCGCTCCTGGGTCAGGATCTGCGCAAAATCAATCACGGCCATCGCATAGAAGTACGACCGGTTGTAGCTGGTGATGGCGTTGAAGTTGGTTGTGCCCAGCAGGTAGTGTGTGGGCGAGTCACCATCGGGCAGGTCAACCAGGATCAGCCGCTCATCCGGCGCGAGCTGGGCTGGGGTGCTCAGTCCGTACTGCGCCAGGTCGGCCGCTGGGAGGCGGGGCGGAATGCCCAGGGCCACGGCCGGTGCAGCCAGAATTTCGTCTTCAAGCTCGACCGGGTGGTGGGTCGGTTGGCCGGGTTGCCAGCCATGGTTGCGCAAGAAACTGCCCACGCTGCCGATTGCGTCCGCAGCGCTGGCCCTCAGGTCGATGCGTCCATCGCCATCGAAATCAACGGCATGCCTGCGGATGCTGCCTGGCATGAATTGCGGCATCCCGATGGCACCCGCGAATGAGCCTCGCCAGGCGAAGGGGTCAAAGCCCCCGTCGCGGGCGAGCAGCAGAAAGTGTTCGAGCTCTTCACGAAAATAGGCGGCTCGCCTCGGATCGTCGAAGCCGAGCGTGGCCAGCGCATCGACAACCCTGAAGTCACCCATGTTGCTCCCATAGAGCGTCTCGATGCCAATGATGGAAACGATGATCGAGGCCGGCACACCGAACTGTGTTTCGGCCCGGGCCAAGGTCGCGGCATGCTCGCCCCAGAACTTCAGACCCGCCCGGATCCGGATGGGTTCGATGAAGCGCTTGCGGTACACCGACCAGGATCGCTTGAATCCTGTGGGTGCTGGTGCCACGAGGCGCAACACGGTTGCCGAGGGCTGAGCTGTCGCGATGATCCGCTCGAGTTCTGAGCTCTTGAAGCCATGACGTTCACTGAGGTCGTGGATGAACGCCTGGACCGACTCCCGCTTGAGCCAAGCCTGGCCGGGCAAAGCTTGCGCCCCTGCGGGCTGCGCCTGAACCGCGTTGAGCATCCCGAGCAGGATGGTCAGGGTCAGCCACCGCACCCGGAGACGCTCAATACAGTTTGAAGGCATCGATCCTGCGACGAAAAGTGCGCACGTCTTCGGGCGCATGATCTTCGGGATCGTAACGCAAGCGGCAGTAGTCCTGAACGATGAGGGCTGCGGCCGCCGATTCGTCCGGCTCCAGCAGACGCTCAATGCGCTGCAGGTAACGTAATGCGGTTTCGTCTCGATGTCGGGGCAGACCCACCGCCGCCAGGCGAGCGCAGAATCGTTCCCATGCGGCCTGAACCGGGTCTCGCGGTGATCTCGGACGCAGGGTGATGAGGGCCACCCCGCCAATGCCGATCATCAGGAACACTGCCAGGGCACCGATCAGGGTTTTCGGGTCTGCAGCGTTCAGTCCGATCCAGGACATGACTGCGCCCTGGCGTCTACGGTCGTAGTTGAGGACCCGCTGATTCCACTGGTTGGTCATGGCATCGACCGACAATCGCCATTCGCGCCATAGGGGGTGCTGGGTCAGGGCGGGCAGCAACGCTGCGGACCGACCGACCGCGTCGCGCAGGTGACGAGACCCCTGATCGATTCGATCCGGAGCCACCGCTGCGGTTGGATCGATCCGCACCCAACCCTGATTCGCGATCCAGACCTCAGCCCAGGCATGCGCATCGGCCTGTCGCACGATCCAGTACTCGCCCGAGGGATGGGGTTCTGCACCGAGATAGCCGGTCACTACGCGGGCCGGAATGTCCAGGGCCCGCATCAGCACGACGAAGGCGCTGGCATAGTGCTCGCAGAATCCCGCACGGGTCTCAAAGAGAAACCGATCGACTACGCGATCCTGCAGTACGGGGGGTGTGGGCGTGTAGCGAAACCCGCCGGTTTGGAACATCTGCAGTGCGCGTGCGACCAGCGCCTGCGGATCCGGGGTTTCCCGCTGCCAGCGGGCCGCCAATTCCATCGTGCGTTGATGGTGGCCCGGGGGAAGCTGCAACCAGTCCTGCAGGCTCAGGGGGCTTTCATTCAGACCGATGCGTGCACTTGGACTGGCCACGCCCTGGTAGCGCAGCCGCTGATGGATCGGATGCGTGGCGAGCCAATCATGGGACGGGCTTGGCCTGGCCGTCAGTTCCGGCCCCTCAGGCGTCGAGACGGCATGTTCGAGGGCAAACAGCCAGGATTCGCCATGGGGTTCCAGCGTGAGCTGATACCGGATCCGTGGCGCCTCCCGTTCGAAGCTGGTTTCCGTGCGGGGTGGTGCCGCCGTCAGATGGCGTACTGGCGTCCAGATCTTGCCGTCGTAGTGCCCCAGCGTGGGGCCACGCCAGTACATCTGGGCAATGGGCGGGGCGCCGGTCAGGAACTGCACTCTCAGAGCGACCTCGTCATTGCGCAGCAGATTTGCAATCTGCCCGGGTTGCATGCTCGAGGACATGCCGGTCCGCCCGATCTGATCGTTGGCGTTCAACCCCCAGAGCGGCCCGGATAACCGTGGAAAGAGCATGAACAGCGCCAGAGCCAAGGGTAGGGCCTGCAGCAGCAGGATGCCGACGAGCCGGGCGCGCCTTGCCATCGGAACCTCGCGTTGTCCGTACTGGAGCGTCAGAAGCGCCAGCAGCAACCCGGCAGCGGCGATCAATGTCAGTGTTGCCGACAGGGGGCTTTGCGAACCAAAAAAGCTGGTCAGCAATAGAAAGAAGCAGAGAGAAATGAGCACCATGAGATCACGACGCGCTCGGATCTCCATCAGCTTCAGACCCAGAAAGAGCACCAGCAAAGCGACCCCGGGTTCGCGTCCGAGAAGGGTGTCGTATTGCGCCAGCACCCCGGCCACACAGGCCACACCGGCTGCCAGACGAAGACCCAGACCGGGCAGTGCCCGCCCAGTGAAGACCAGGCCGAGCCGCCATGCAAACAGCAGCATGAATCCGGCCGTGCACCAGAGCGGCAGGCTGCCCGCTGAAGGGAGAACAGCCAGAAGGATGACCGCCATGAGCAGCAGCGTGTCGCGACGCTCGCGTTCCCAGTCGGCCCCCAGCCGTCCGGTCAGCACCCGCAGGGGGAGCAGTCGGGTCGGGTTCAGCAGGCGATGCATCGTGCTGAATCGGATGAATGAGGCGGTGGCATGACTCGGATGGAGGGCAGCCGTCTAGACGCGAACCAGCGCGAGTTCGCGCAGACAGGCGGCCCGATGCGCGGCACCCCGGTCGGGCAGGATTTCGGTTTGGGGCAAGCGCAAGCCGTACTGCAGGCCTGCCGCTTCCGCATCGATCACCCAACGGGTAAGGCGACTGATTTTCGCTTCCGGATCCATGCCTGTGGGCAGGCCGGCCCACTCCAGCCAGAGTTGCCCCCCCTGACCGCCCTCGAATTCCGTGACCAACAGGCTCTCACTGCCGAGTCTGGCCATCGCCTTCCAGGCCAGTCGCCGTGGGGAGTCACCGTTGCGCCACGGCCGGATCGCTGAGGGATCCTCATCACCTGCTGTCCGGCCTTGAAGCGATTCGATCGACGCGCTCGCCAGCGGCAGCGGTACGCCTCGGGGCTCGGGTTGGGGCAGGACCAGAACGCTTGCCATCGGATGCCAGTAAGCCCAGGCTCGCCAGAATCCGAGCGGCCATCTCGACTGGATCCGCATGGAGGGCAAAGGCTGCCAGCCGCGGGCCTGAGTGGGCAGGGCGATGGTCAACAGGTGTTCGGGCCCCACCGGAATGTCGAGCTGAGCCGGGGTCAGGCTCCCGGGGACCACCAGGTTCAGGGCAAATCGCTCCGGTCCTCGGGGATTGCGAACCACGATGCCGTACTCGGCGAAATCACCTGCATGAACCGGTTCGGCCCGCCCTGGGCGCAGGACCAGACCGGCCAGATTGCGCCAGGTGTGAACCATCGAAACCAGCCAGGTGCTGGCCAGCAGGAAGGTCAGTGCATATCCCAGGGCCAGCGCATAGTTGACCGCGGTGAGCAGCATCGTGGCCAGCACGGCGGACATCATGAGCCCGGCGCGCGTGGGCAGGATGAAGACGCTGCGTCGATCCAGTTCACGGTCGCCCGGCTGGGGGCCCCGCTCAGCCCAGCGGGGGCGGGGCCAGCGGGTGAATGGGCGGCGCTCCTGGGTCTCGGGGGCGCGGCCTGAAGGGGCCTGCGCTGCGGCCATCAGCTCACAGCCACGCCGCGCGACAACTCAGCAGCGAGTTCAGCCCGCGCCCGGTGGCCGATTGCGGATCCCTTGGCCGGGCGCAGTCGGTGTCCTGCCACAGCCGTCAACACGGCTTGCAGGTCATCGGGCAGGACATGGTTGCGGCCGTCGAGCAGCGCCCAGGCTCGGGCAGCCTGCAGCAGGCCCAAACCTGCACGTGGACTCAGGCCCTCGGAAAACAGGGGAGAGCGACGGCTGAAGATCAGCAGGTTCTGCAGGTAATCGAGCAGCGCCGGGGCGGCCTGTACCTGTCGTACTGCCTGCTGAAGTTCGACGAGCTCCGCCGCCGTCATGCAGGCCGGCAAGGTCTGAAGCAGGTCGCGACGATCAAGACCCTCAAGCAAGGCACGTTCGGATTTGGGATCGGGATAGCCGAGCTCAATGCACATCAGGAAGCGATCCAGCTGCGACTCAGGCAACTCGAACGTTCCGATCTGGTCCTGCGGGTTCTGGGTTGCGATCACGAAAAACGGATCAGGGAGCAGACGCGGTTCACCATCGACTGAAACTTGACGCTCCTCCATCGCTTCAAGGAGTGCACTCTGGGTCTTGGGTGAAGCACGATTGATCTCGTCGGCCAGCAAGACCTGCGAAAAGACGGGCCCGGGGTGAAAGACAAAGCGACTGTTCTCCCGCTCGAAGACGGAAACCCCGGTGATGTCAGCCGGCAAAAGATCGTTGGTGAACTGCACCCGCTTGAATGCCAGTCCGAGGGACATCGATAGCGCATGGGCCAATGTGGTTTTGCCCACGCCGGGCAGATCCTCGATGAGCAGATGCCCACGGGCCAGTAGACAGGCCAGCGCGAGCCTGATTTGCGGCTGCTTGCCAACCACCACGGATCCGACCTGAGCGGCGACCGCCTGAATCTTCTTGAGCATGGCGCAATTTTAAGAGCAGAGGGACGAACGCGCCGATCCGTCTGGCCAAACCCGGTGGCCGCCTGTCCTGTTCACTGACGGCGGGCCGCTGCAGGTTGCCCGATTTGCGCCACACGTCAGTCGCCCCTCAGGTGCCCCTCAGGGGTCTGACCGTATGCCATGATCCCGCTCCTGTCTGAAGACTCGCTCGAACTCTGGGTGCTTGCCATGCCAAATTCTCTCCGCCCCGCGGCTCCCATCGACTCAGCATCTGCGTTGGTGGAGCGCGAAGACCGAGGTGCGGTGGCCTGGCTCTGGCTGAATCGCCCGCAGGCCTTCAATGCCTTGTCCGACGGCCTGATCGACGCCTTGCAGCACGAGCTCGATGCCATTGCACAAAGCAGCTCCGTGCGTGCGGTGGTGATCGGAGCCCGTGGCAAAGCCTTCTGCGCCGGGCACGACCTGCGTGAGATGCGTGCCGAGCCATCGCTAGCCTATTACCAACGCCTGTTTGCGAAGTGCAGTCGCATGATGCTTAGCCTGCAGCGCATGCCCCAGCCGGTGATCGCGCGGGTGCATGGCGTTGCCACCGCTGCGGGTTGCCAACTGGTGGCCGCCTGCGATCTGGCTTTCTGCAGCGATGACGCACGATTTGCCGTTTCAGGCGTCAATCTAGGGCTTTTTTGCTCAACACCGTCGGTGGCCCTGTCACGTAACCTGTCACGCAAAGCCGCGATGCGAATGCTGCTGACGGGGGATTTCATGGATGCACGACAGGCCTGCGAGCAAGGTCTGGTCAATGAGGCTGTCGCGGCCGATCAGCTCGATGTCTGCATCGAGGGCGTGCTTGATCGCATCACCGCCAAACCCGTCGAAGCGATTCGCGCTGGCAAGGGATTGTTCTATCGGCAGCTCGAACTCGGCGTGGATGCCGCGTACCAGCTCGCCGGCCAGACCATGGCCTGCAACATGATGGAAGACAGCGCCCTTGAAGGCGTGCAGGCCTTTATCGAGAAGCGGCTGCCACGCTGGTGATCAGGCCTTGAAACCCAGTCCGCGGGCGATCAGATTGCGCTGAATGTCACTCGTACCCTCGCCGATCACATAAAGCAGGGCATCGCGGTGGATTCGCCCTACGGGGTATTCACGCATGATCCCGGCGCCGCCAAAAATTCGGATGGCCGACTCGCTGGCCCGCACAGCGCATTCACTGGCCACCAGCTTGACCTTGGCAGCCAGATCGGCGGTGAGGGTGCCCTGATCGACACACCAGGCGCCGTAATACACCAGCCACTTGGTCGCCTCGATCTCGGCCGCCATGTCGGCCAGTCGATGGGCAATCGCCTGGTAGTCGCCAATGCGCTTGTTGGCCACCACGCGCTCGCCGGCATAGGCCACCGAGGCCGCCAGTGCAGCGCGCGCCATGCCAAGCGAATTGGCCGCCACACCCACCCGGTTTTCGCTCAGCGATTCGAGGATCAGGGGATAGGTGCCCTCACGCTCGCCGAGCAGGTGATCATCGGGGACGAAGACGCCATCGATATGGATCAGGCCCGTCTCGGAGCTGCGGATGGATTCCTTGTCGAGCTTGGATACAGAAAAGCCCGGACTCCTCGTGGGCACGATGAACAGGCTGATGGCCTCAATGGTGAGCTCGGGCTTGGTGCGGGCGGCCACCAGCACGAAGTCGGCAATAGGGGCATTCGAGATGTAGAGCTTGCTGCCATCGAGCTTCCAGCCGCCCTCCACCTTGGTTGCGCGGGTCTTGAGCGCCCGCACATTGGAGCCCCCATCAGGCTCGCTCAGGCCAAAAGCGGCAATCAGTTCGCCTGCCAGCGCAGGCCGGAAGTAGCGGTCCACCTGCAGCGGGGTGCCCGCCTTCCAGATGGGCCAGATGCCTAGATGACTATGGGCCGACCAACTCGAGGCAAACCCCTGGCAGACCACGCTCATTTCTTCGCGCACGATGCAATCGGCGATCTTGTCCATGCCGGTGCCGCCCACCTCCACCGGATAGCGTGCACCGATCAGTCCGAGAGCCCCCCACTTGCGAAAGAGTTCGCGCGGGAAGGTCTCGGTTTCCTCGGCTTGGCGCACCAGAGGCGCGACCTCGTCCTGACAGAAGCGGCGCACGGTTTCGCGCACGGACTCATGCTCGGGGCTGAAACTGAAATCAAGCGCCATGTCAGTCCACCTTGGCGCCCGAGGCCTTGATCGCCGCGCCGTAGCGCTGCATCTCGGCCTCGATGTGGGCCGCGAACTGCTCGGGCGTGCTGCCCACGGGCTCCACGCCGCGTGACAGCAGACTCTCTCGCACTTCGGGCAGGTTCAGCGCCTTGTGGGTTTCGCTGCTCAGGCGGGCCAGGATCTCGCGCGATGTACCCCCAGGCGCCACCAGCCCCAGCCAGGTGTTGCCGTTGAATCCGGGCAGGCTGTCGGCTACCGTGGGCACCTCAGGCAGGGCCTGTGACCTCACCGTACCCGTCACCCCGAGTGCCTTGAGGCGCCCGGACTTGATGTGCGGCAAGGCCGACAGAATGTCGACGAACATGACCGAGGTGTTGCCGGCCACGGTATCGGTCAGCCCTGGAGCGCTGCCCTTGTAGGGCACATGGGTCATGGTGATCCCCGCCATCATGCGAAAGATCTCACCCGACAGGTGATTGGACTGCCCATTGCCCGCCGAAGCGAAGGTGATCGTGCCGGGCTTGGCGCGCGCCAGATCGATGAGTTCCCTGACGCTGGAGACGCCCACTGAAGGATGGGCCACCAGAATGTTCTTGAGGTTGACGGTATGCGACACCGGCGCCAGATCCTTGAGGGTGTCGTAAGGCATCTTGGGATAAAGCCCGGGATTGATGGCGTGGCTTGTGGCGACCTTGCCAATCGTGTAGCCGTCGGCGGCGGCGCGCGCCACCACTTCGGTGCCCAGAATGCCACCGGCGCCAGCCCGATTTTCCACGACCACCGTCTGGCCCAGACTCTCACCGATGCGGGTCGCGACCAGTCGGCCGACGGTATCCAGGATGCCGCCTGCGGCTGAGGCCACCACCATGCGCAAGGCTTTGTTCGGAAATGCGCCTGCGGCTGGGCCCTGTGCACGAACTTGCCTGGGCAACAGCACGCCTGCAACCGGTGCGCTGGTAGCCAGCGTGGTGGCAATCAGGCCCAGGCTGCGACGGCGGCCTTGATGCGCTTCGTTCATGCTCATCTCCTCTGATGGTGGTCGGCAAAACAGACTTGGCGTATGCCAGAGCCCGACGGATCACCGTGGGTCACGTTTATAGTCGAACCCATTCTATCGACAAGGAGACCGGCATCGTGAGTGATCTGCCGAAATCACGCCGGGACGCCCTGCGTCCCGTGCCTTCGAATCATGTGGACCGTACGGCGTTTCGCGACATGTGCCGGGTGTTTGCGCAGCGCGAGGTGGCGCCTCGTTGGCAGCAGGCTGATCACGACAAGGCATTTCCTCGCGATTTCTATGTCGCCATGGCGCGAGCCGGTCTGATCGGACTGACTGCCGACGAATCGGTGGGCGGTGCAGGTCTGGGCGCGACGGAAGAGGCCATCGCGATGGAGGAGATGTCGCGCATCAATCCCAATCTGGCCGTGGCCATGCTGGTGCAGAACGTCGCGGGCTCATTGCTTTATGAATACGGCACATCGCAGCAACGTGAAATTGCTCGCCAATGCATCGCGGGCGAATGTCTCGTGGCGATCACCGTGACCGAGCCCGAGGCGGGCAACGATGTGCAGAACGTCAAGACCTCAGCCCGCCGGGAGGGTGACCATTGGGTGATTGATGGACTGAAGTCCTTCATTACTCTTGGGGGAGACGCCGATGTGCTGGTCACCCTGGCCCAGACCGACCCGATGGCAGGCCGCAAGGGCATGAGGTTTTTTGCCATCGACCGGCGCAGTGCGGGCATCACGGCCACCCCAATCGATACCTATGTCAATCGACCCGCACCCACTTATCGAATTCAATTTGATCAGGTCAAGGTCCCCGATGATCGGTTGCTGCCCGCCGGGTTTGCCGAGATCATGGCGGGCTTCAATCGCGAGCGCATCATGGTGGCGGCTCGCTGGCTTGGGCACATGCAGCACGCCCTGCAGTGGGCGCTGGAGTATGCGCAGGTGAGGCAGCAGTTCGGTCGCCCGATTGGCGCGAATCAGTCGATTGCCTTTTCACTGGCGCAGGCCCACGTGGATGTTGAGGCGGCGCGCCATCTCACCTATCACGCGGCGGCCCGCTGGGACAGCGGCGCGCCCTTGCGCGAGGTGATACTCGACGTGTCCTCGGCCAAGCTCTTTTCCACCCAGGCGGTGGTCCGCGTGACCCAGACCGCCTTGCATGTGGGCGGCGGCTGGGGCCTGACCGAGGAGCTGCCCGCCATGCGCATGGCGCTCGATGCGCTGGTGGCGCCCGTGACCGTGGGCAGCTACGAGATCCAGCTGCGCGCGATTGCGCGCGAACTGGGTTTGCCGGTGGACTGAGCGCGCATCGGCGGGGTGGCCAGCCGCTGTGGCGTTAGAGCCCTCGGCTGATGATGTCCTTGAGGACTTCCGAGGTGCCGCCTGCGATGCGGGTGACTCGCGCATCCACCCAGGCTCGACCGATGCCGTACTCATTGGAGTAGCCATAGCCGCCGTGGAGCTGCAGGAATTCGTCCAGATATCGACCCATCAGTTCGGTACCCGTGAGTTTGATCATGGCGGCTTTTTCACTGCTGATGCGGCCATTCACATGCTCAAGGATGCAGCTGTCGACAAAGGCCCGTAGCATGGTGATGTAGGCCTTGGCCTCGGCAAGCTTGAACTTGCTGTTCTGAAAATTCAGGATGGGATTGCCGAACACTTTGCGATCGCGGACGTACTGCAGGGTGCGTTCGAGCTCGGCCTCCAGAATCGCAATCGAGCGCACGCCGATCACCAGTCGCTCCTGGGGCAGTTGCTCCATCAGATAGACAAAGCCCCGGCCCTCTTCACCCACCAGGTTGCCGATGGGCACACGCACGTTGTCGAAGAAGAGCTCGGCGGTGTCCTGGGCCTTGAGGCCGATCTTGTCCATCGGGCCCTGCTTGGTGAAGCCCGGGGTGCCTTCTTCAACGGCAATCAGCGACACGCCCTTGGCGCCGGCCGCCGGGTCGGTCTTGCAGGCCACCAGCACCACCCCGCAGTTCATGCCATTGGTGATCCAGACCTTCTGACCGTTGATCACCCATTCGTCGCCGTCGCGTACAGCGTTGGTGCGGATGTTCTTCAGGTCGCTGCCGGTGCCGGGCTCGGTCATGCCAATCGAACCCACGATCTCGCCGCGACACAGGCGCGGCAGCAGATGCTGCTTGAGCGCGGGGCTGCCGTAGTGCATGAGATAGGGCGACACCATGTCCGAGTGCACGGCAATGCCCAGGTTGGCGCCGGCGCGGGCCATTTCTTCTGTGACCACGCAGGCATGCAAAAAGGTGCCCCCTCCGCCGCCATACTCCTCGGGCAAGGTGGTGCACAGCAGGCCCGCCTCGCCGGCCTTGCGCCAGAAGCTGCGCGGCGTGAGCCCTGACTTTTCCCAGTCGCGGTAGTAGGGGACGACTTCCTTTTCGAAGAAGCGGCGAACCTGCTCGCGAAATTGCTCATGCTCCTCGCTGAAGATGCTGCGTGTCACGGGGGGGCTCCTGAAGGGTTTGCGCTGAAGGGTTTTCGATGACAGCGTCAAGGTTACACTCGACAAAAAAGATTCCCGGCATGAAAGAAACCGTCGATCAGATTCTGGAGCGCCTCGAAGCAAGCGCGCGAAGAGTGCTCACGCCTTGCGGTCCAGGCAGTCTCGTGTGGCGAACCTGGGGCAAGGGCAAGCCGCTTGTGCTGGTTCATGGCGGCAGTGGCAGCTGGCAGCACTGGGTGCGAAACATCGATGCCTTTGCAGCCCATCGCCAGGTATGGTGCCCCGATACGCCCTACTATGGAGACTCGGCCGATCCCCCTGAGCCTGGCGGCATGGCCGGTATCACGCAGGCTTTTGCGCAGGGCTATGAGAAATTGTTTGGGTCAGAGCCGGTGGATGCGATTGCGTTTTCTTTTGGCTCGCTTGTGACCTGCGAGATGCTTGCGATTGCGCCGGGTCGGATTGACCGGTTGATTCTGGTGGGCGCCGCTTCTCATGGGTTGCCGCGTCACGATATCGGGCTGCAGCCCTGGAAATCGGTCGAAGAGGCCCAGGCACGCTACGCCTTGCACCGGGACAACCTGCATCGCCTGATGCTGGCTCATCCGGTAGACGACGAAGGTGCCGTGCGGTTGCATGTCCGGGCTGTGGAGGCTGGGCGCTTCAACAGCCGCAGGCTGGCCTTCAGTACCCGCGTGCGCGATCTGATCGGCAATCTCGAGGTGCGTCGGCTCGATGCCATTTATGGCGAACATGATCCGACCGCGGGTCTCGATCTGCCTGCGCTCAAGACGCTCTTCGAGACGCAGCGCCCTGACCTGCGCTTTCGGACCATCGCCGATGCAGGGCATTGGGTGCCCTATGAGCGCCCTGCGGCCTTCATGGCTGCGGTCCAGGAGCACTGGCCCGATTGGACAGACGCGCCCCGCTGAGCAAGGCCTGCGCGCTCAGGAGGGCAAACGAAGGGGGCAACTCCGATGCCCAGTCGCATGAGCGGTGCTGCCCCGCCGCATGATCGGTATAATTTGGTTGAGCTGTTCGGCTCCGCTCGATTCCACCGGCCGCCCGCGATTGTCTGTTCGCCAGGAACTCCGTCCTGAGGGGCCACGCAAAGATTCCCCCAGCATCTCTACCGAAAACCATGAAAATCCTTGTTCCCGTCAAACGCGTTGTCGATTACAACGTGAAGGTTCGCGTCAAGTCCGATGGCACCGGTGTCGACATCGCCAACGTCAAGATGTCCATGAATCCTTTCGACGAAATCGCGGTCGAAGAGGCCGTGCGTTTGAAAGAGAAGGGCGTTGCTACCGAGATTGTGGCGGTCAGTTGCGGTGTGGCGGCCTGCCAGGAAACCCTGCGTACGGCCATGGCCATCGGCGCGGATCGCGGCATCCTGGTCGATGTGGGCGCTGATCTCGATCTGCAGCCCCTGGCGGTGGCTAAGCTCCTCAAAGCGCTCTGCGACAAGGAACAGCCCGGTCTGATCATCGTGGGCAAGCAGGCCATTGACGACGATGCCAACCAGACGGGTCAGATGCTGGCTGCCCTGGGCAACATGCCGCAGGCCACCTTCGCCTCCAAGGTTGAGATCTCGGGCGAAAAGATGACCGTGATTCGCGAGGTGGACGGCGGTCTTGAAACCCTGTCCATGGCGCTGCCGGCCGTGGTCACCACCGATCTGCGCCTGAATGAGCCGCGTTACGTCACGCTGCCCAACATCATGAAGGCCAAGAAAAAGCAACTCGATACGGTTAAACCAGCCGATCTGGGCGTCGATGTTGCGCCCCGACTCAAAACCCTCAAGGTGGCCGAGCCTCCGGGTCGTCAGGCCGGCATCAAGGTGGCCGATGTGGACACGCTGGTCGACAAACTGAAAAACGAAGCAAAGGTGATCTGAAATGGCTGCACTCGTCATCGCTGAACATGACAACCAGACCCTCAAGGCTGGGACCCTCAACGCCATCGCCGCCGCCACCCGCTGCGGCGGTGAGGTGGCTGTGCTGATTGCCGGCAACGGCTGTGGTGCGGCCGCCCAGGCTGCGGCTGCTGTGGCTGGCGTTAACAAGGTGTTGGTAGCCGAGGCGGCCCATCTGGCCGACGGTCTGGCTGAGGCCGTCGCGGCTCAGGTGGTTGCGCTGGCTTCAGGCTATTCCCACATCCTCGCCCCGGCGACCGCCTTCGGCAAAAACGTTACGCCTCGCGTCGCGGCCCTGCTCGATGTAGCGCAGGTCTCCGATGTGATCGCCATCGATTCGCCTGATACTTTCCAGCGTCCGATCTACGCGGGCAATGCGATTGCCACGGTGCAGTCGGTCGACGCCATCAAGGTGCTTACGGTACGAACCACCGCCTTCGATGCAGCGGCCCCCTCGGGCGGCGCAGCGGCCGTCGAATCTGTGGCTGCGGCTGCCGACCCTGGAAAATCAAGCTTCCTGGGCCGCGAAGTCGCCAAGAGCGAGCGTCCTGAATTGGCCGGTGCCAAGATTGTCGTGTCGGGCGGCCGTGGCATGGGCAGCGCAGACAACTTCAAGGTCCTCGATCCGCTGGCCGACAAGCTCGGTGCTGCGCTTGGCGCTTCGCGTGCCGCGGTCGACGCTGGCTACGCGCCCAACGACTGGCAGGTCGGCCAGACCGGCAAGATCGTGGCCCCGCAGCTTTACGTGGCTGTTGGCATTTCAGGCGCCATTCAGCATCTGGCCGGCATGAAAGACTCCAAGGTGATCGTGGCGATCAACAAGGATGCCGAGGCACCGATCTTCGGCGTGGCCGATTACGGTCTCGTGGGCGATCTCTTCCAGGCCGTACCCGAGATGGCTGGCAAGATCTGACGATCGGACCGCTGCCCTGTCCAAACGCCCGCCAGCTTCCTGGCGGGCGTCTTACCATCTGAGTGCCCCTTTTTTTGCTACTCCCTTTTTCACCATCCCATTTCTGAACCGCCCCGTTTCTCGCCTCCCTGGGGGTGCGCGGGGCGGACTTGCAGGACTTGCATGAGGCACAAACCATGACCTACCAGGCCCCCGTCAAAGACATGCTTTTCGTGATGCGCGAGCTCGCAGGGCTCGAGCAGGTGCGACAGTTGCCCGGCTTCGAGGAAGCCACCGACGACACCGTGCAGGCCGTCCTGGAAGAAGCTGCCAAGTTCAATGGTGATGTGCTGGCCCCGCTCAACTGGACCGGCGACCAGCAGCCTGCCAGCGTGACCCATGGCGTGGTCACCACCACCCCGGGTTTTCGGGAGGCTTTCCGTGCGTTTGCCGAGGCGGGCTGGCAGGGCGTGCAGCATCCCGAAGCCTTTGGGGGGCAGAATCTGCCCAAGCTCGTGGCCACGGCCTGTGGCGAGATGCTCAACAGCGCCAACCTCTCCTTTGCACTGTGTCCCCTGCTGACGGATGGTGCAATCGAGGCCCTGCTGACTGCAGGCTCGCCCGAGCAGCAGGCCCTTTTCATTCCGCGCATGGTGTCGGGCGAGTGGACGGGCACCATGAACCTGACCGAGCCGCAGGCCGGCAGCGATCTGTCGCTGGTGCGCAGTCGTGCCGAGCCCCAGCCCGATGGTACCTACCGCATCTTTGGTCAGAAGATCTACATCACCTTTGGCGAGCACGACATGGCGGACAACATCGTCCACCTGGTGCTGGCCCGCACGCCAGGTGCGCCTGAGGGGGTCAAGGGCATCTCGCTCTTCATCGTGCCCAAGGTGCTCGTCAATGCCCAGGGCGAACTCGGCGCCCGCAACGATGTCTATTGCACCTCGGTCGAGCACAAGCTCGGCATCAAGGCGAGCCCGACGGCCGTGCTGATCTATGGCGACAACAAGTTCCCGGTCGCAGCCCCGGGCGGCGGCGCGCCAGCTGCGGGTGCCGTGGGCTGGTTGATCGGAGAAGAGAATCGCGGTCTGGAATACATGTTTGTGATGATGAACGCCGCGCGGTTTGCGGTGGGCATGCAGGGTGTGGCCGTGGCCGAGCGGGCCTACCAGAAGGCTGTGCAGTACGCTCGTGACCGCGTCCAGAGCCGGGCGGTTGAAGGCTCAAGCGGGCCGGTGGCCATCATTCGCCACCCGGACGTTCGCCGCATGCTCATGACCATGCGGGCTCTGACCGAAGGCGCGCGGGCCTTGGGTTATGTGGCGGCCTCGGCCTTTGATGCGGCCCATGCTTCGTCCGATGCGGCAGTGCGCCAGGCCAATCAGGTGTTCTATGAATTCCTGGTCCCGGTCGTGAAGGGATTTGCCACCGAGATGAGCCTGGAAGTCACCTCGCTCGGGGTCCAGGTTCATGGCGGCATGGGTTTCATCGAGGAGACCGGCGCGGCCCAGTACTACCGGGATGCCCGAATCCTCACGATCTACGAGGGCACCACGGCGATCCAGGCCAATGACCTGATCGGGCGCAAGACCGTGCGCGATGGCGGACAGACCGGCCGGGCCGTTTTGTTGCGGGTTCGCGAGACGCTGGCTGCACTGTCATCCACAGATGCCGATCTTGCGGCGATCGGTGCGCAACTCGCTGCGGGTGTGCAGGCGCTGGACGAATCAATCGGCCATCTGGTGTCGATCGGCAAGGGCGATGCGCGGGCGG
>Ga0315904_10006712_pt1 | contig 15659 bp, 8 predicted proteins | sample LakEriMetagenome_6_FD_203529 | JGI IMG/M metagenome (GOLD analysis project Ga0315904, IMG submission 203529) | Freshwater fungal communities from buoy surface, Lake Erie, Ohio, United States - Buoy 12 MA120 | ecosystem: Environmental > Aquatic > Freshwater > Lake | place: USA: Lake Erie, Ohio... | reverse complement strand
GAGGAACCCGTCTCGCCCATGAAGTATTCAATGCCGTTTTCCACGCCATCGTTGTCGTGGTCCTGGTCTGCGGTTTGCCCGGACGCGTCGTTGGCATTGGCCCAGGCATTGAAGCCGCCCGTGGGGACCGACTCCACCAACTGGAAGCCGTTCAGTGCCAACCGGATGTCGTAGGTGGGCTGTTCGGTAATGGCGAAGCCGTTGACGGTGATGTTGCCACTTCCGTCGGGCTTAACATCTTCGAATAGCACATAGTTGTTACCCCGCACCCAGGTGCTGCCATTTTGGTCGAGCCGGTTGTCGACAGTCTGACTTCCCACGGTGCTCGTCATGTTGGTGGTGCTCCACTCGCCTCGGCTTCTTTGATTGGTGGTGATCAAAATGGCCGAGGCGATGTACAGATCGTAGGTCTTGGCGGAATCGAGGCCGTTGATCACCAACTGCTGCGTGTTTGGTGAGTTCGCGTTGAAGTTGACGAATCCTTGCTTGAGCAAGCGGAGGGTGGGGGTGAAGTTCGCCGTATCAGGTCTGATCCAACCACCGGTTCCGCTGCTGGAGAAGCCCACGGTGGTGGTTGGACTAATGGCGTGGCTCAAGTTGGTAGCCGAGGATGATGCTATGGTATTCCAAACCGCGCTAAGACCGCCACCGGGACCTTCCAGGCCGGGCTGGACGGTGTCATCCAGATTCACGTTGATCGCAAGGGCGGTCTCCGCGATGACGGACAGAGTGCCATCGACAACCGTGAAGCTGTAGTTGTCCGCAGACAGGGTGCCCACGGCGCAGGTGATGGGGTAGTCTCCGACGGGCGACTCGAGGAGCGCCGTGGTGCTCAGGACCGGGGTGCCGGTCACCCCGGACGAGCCGAGATTCTGACCATTCTGGAAGCCGGTGATTTCGTAGGGAAGCGGATCGGGGTTGGCGGTGTTGACGAAGCGGAACGTGTCTTGCGCGGTCACGGTCAGTGGCGCCTGGCCGACTTCTTGTGTGATTGAGGTGATAGTGCCACTGGTTTCGTGCAACCAATGACCGCTGAATTCCGCGTTGATGACACGGGATCCCGCTCCAAGTGTGGTGGTGCTGCAAGTGGCCACACCCGTGACAGTATTGACGGCCACAGGATCACCCAGATAACTGAGTCCGTCATAGAATTGAACCGTGCCGCCGGTAGGCGGCGGCGAGACCGTGGCGGTGAAGATCACGTTTTGTCCATAGATCATCGCAGGACCTGCCGCAGCCAACTCGGTAGTGGTCTGGATGGCGGCCGCAACTGTGAACGTGTGGGTCGCGGAGGTGGCCGTATCGGGAGGAACGTTGTCATTGGCGACCGTTGCATAAATTTCGTAGGTGCCGTCGGGCAATGTCCCCAAATCAGCGGTGAACGGCGAACCAGTATCCGTCGAAACCGTCTGCACGGTGCTGCCTGGCGGATTGATCGGAGTCATGTGGAATGTGACGGTGTCGGCGAAGGCTCCAGGTTCGATCACGTTCGCGGAAACGATGACGGGAGTGCCGGTGGGATACCCCTGGTTGTTGGCAGGAGTGGTCAGTGACACGCTCAAGGTTGCCAAGTCATAGCCGAAGTTCGGGCCAATCATGACATTCCAGCTGTCTGTCGGCATGTCTCCACCCGCACTGTTGAAACGGCCCTCTTGTATGGTTATACCATTCAGTGCCCATCCGGTTAAATCGTTACCTTCCTGCATCCGATCCCCTTGTCCGCCATAATCGGCTGCGATGACGTATTCCGTGTTCGCGGCCAGAACCACCGGGGTGACGTTGCGACCGCGGAAGTTTCCCACCAAAGCGTCTCCCGGGAAGACAGTGGTCCGCGCCATCAGGACACCATCACTTTCGCGCCAGATGCTGACGCGGTGTGAGTCTAACAGATCGTCTCCCAAGGTTCCCGATTCATCGATTGGGGCATCATAGAAGCCCAGCCAGCTGACGACAAGCATTGAGGCCCCGGTTGTGAATTTATAACCATCGGCCTCTCCAGAAAACTGATTGTAGCCGTTCGTGCCGTTTCCGGATATAGAGTATGTGAGCGCATGCGCGCTGCCGATGGCTAGTCCTGCCATAGCTGCGAGAGCGAGCGCGAACTGCCTGAGGGCTGGCCCCAAATGGCTGCAGATATGATTGGTGTTCATGGTGGTTTTTTGTGTGTGGCAACGGGGGATGACTTCAGTATTGTCTCTAACAAGAATCCCCCAGTTCACAAATGTAAACATCTTTGTATTCGATAACACATAACGGATAGACAGAACCACGGCGGCAGGGAAGGATTATTTCAAATCATTCCATGAAAAAATGAATCCGCGGGAATATCCGCCACGGGTGAAAAAGGAAACCGGCGGAATCCGGAGCTTATGGGGGGGGAGGCTTCGGGTTCCGCCGGCTTGTTAGAGTCGGGGGGGGCTGTGCTTGTTGTCGCTCGCTTGCCCTGGGGGGAGGGCGGCGGGGGGAGCCTTGCTCGCGCCAACGGGAGGACCCTATCCCATTTCCGGCCATTGCAAAGCTCCGTGATCGCGTGTGACGAAATTGTTTCAAACCAGCCCGACGGGCTTGCACTCGTGTTTCGGGATCACATGGCCGGTGTTCGGGTTGCCGAGGTGCGAGGAAACCGCCTCTGCAAGCACATCGCGGAAATCGGTGGTGTGGCGGAGGTCGCGGTTCTGATGGAGTTTTTCCGGAGCGAGGCCGGGCCATTCACCGAGCACGGGTTTGCCGGACTTGGCGAGGCCGCCGCCGAGGGCTATCATGCAGTTGGCCCAGCCGTGGTCGGTGCCGTTGGTGCCGTTTTCCGCAACGGTCCGGCCGAAATCACTGAGCGTGAGAACAAGCACGTCATTCATCGAATCGCCGAGGTCCTTGGTGAACGCGGCCATCGCATCACACAGTTCGCGCAGACGTGTGGCATATCCGCCGTTCACATTGCCCTGGTTGTTGTGGGTGTCCCAGCCGCCGAAATCGAGTTGGATGAGTTCGGTGCCGATGTCCGCCTTGATCAGGCGCGCGGCTTCGCGGAACTGGAGGGCGATGCCGGATTTGCCATAGTTCGCGCCGTTGGCCGGCTTGTATTCCTGTTTGGCGATGGCTTCGAGCTGGCGCGTTCCCTCAAGCGTGGCGGCGGCGGTTTGTGACAGCATGTCCGCAAGAGCGGAGCTGCCGGCAACGGGCTCGGTGCAGTAGGCGGTTTCAAGCGCGGCACGGATGGCCGCCGCATCACCGCGCATTTGCGGCATGCCGAGATCGGCGATGCCGCGGATCGCGTAGGCCGGAGCACGCCCGCGCAGCATGCGGGGAAGATTGCCGCCGATGGCCACGGCGCGGATGCTGCCATGTCCGGTCGAACTGGCGAGGTGGCGGTTGAGCCAGCCATCGGATGAGAGGGAGTTTCCAACGACGCCGGTTTCCCAAGTATCCTGTTCCTCGAAATGCGAGCGCGTGTTTTCGGCGTAGCCGACGGCTTGCAGGGCGACGGCGCGATGCTCCTTGAACAATGGCAAGAGCGATGATGCGGCCGGATGCAGGCCGAAAAAACCGTCGAGATCGCGGCAGGTGTTTGGATCACCCGACGGGCGGAGAATCGCGATGGCCTTGCGGTGCTTGTAGTAATCCGCATCGCCGTGGGGGACGACGAAGTTCAAGCCGTCGATGCCGCCGCGCAGGAAAACGGCGACCAGGGTTTTACCCTTGCGTACGGGCTGGATGTTCGGCGCGTTTCCGGCGAAGAGATGAAGCGGCGCAAGCCCGCCGAACAGGGCGGCGGTGCCGGTGGTGCGCATGAATTGGCGGCGGGTGGTGTCCATGGCTTGGTTTGTTGGGTTCAACGGGATTGGAATTCCGGCATCATGTGCAGGAACGAGGCGAAGAGATAACGGCGGTGGTTCGGATCGGCGATGTCCTGGCGGAGGATCGCACGCAGCGCCTCGCGGCTGGCAGGCGATGGAGCATTTCCTTTGCGCGCGGCAAAAGCATGATCGATCACCGCATCGGCATGATGCGGATCTTTCAGCGCGTCCGCTTCAAACCATCCTTGCGGCAGCGGCCCGGCCAATCCTTGTTCCAGCTCCTTGCAATAACTCCACTTCTGAAGTTGATAGTTTGAATCGGCATAATCCTCGTTCGTTTCCGGAAAACCATCCGGACTCGCACGGTCGAAAAGATTGCGTCCGCTGCGGTCGCCAAGCGCGATGACCGCCCAAGGATGAAACGCGCCGGCCGTGCGCTGGTGGGCGGCGCCGAACTCAACGGGCGTCATGAGTTTTCCGCCAAGGTCCGCCGCCATGAAACGGGGCGACTCAACCAGCGCGGCGAGCATCCGCCGCATGTCGCCGCCGCTGCGGAGGAATTCCCCGGCGAGCGAGTCCACCGTGGCTTCATCAACCGGCATGCCGAGGTAGTGGGCCGCGAGTTTCTCCGCGATGAAACGCGCCGTCTGCGGCCGGCAGGCAAGCATTTCGACAACCATGCGGATGCGGTCGTCCGCCATCTCGGGCGATTGCGCGGCGGGAACAGACAGGCCGAAGACTTCAAGCGGCGCGGCCTCGTTCAAGTAAGGCGAGAAGCGGTAGTTGTAATCGACGCGTCCGCCGTCCGAAGTGGCCTCGCGCTGCGCGCCCCATCCTGTTAGAAGATGGGCCAGACTGGTGACGTCTTCCTGCCGGTAGCCGCCATGGACGCCGACGGTGTGGAGTTCCATCACCTCGCGGGCGTAGTTTTCATTCAACTGCCGGCCGAGGCTGTTCTGTTGGTCGAGATACACCATCATCGCCGGACTGGTGGCGGATGTGAGAAGCAGATCCTGGAACCGCGCGATGCCGGTGTTGCGGAAGGTCCGGTGTTCCTCCCATTTGGCGACGGCTCCGGTCTTGGCGATCCACGTCGAGAAATGATTCTGCGCGAAAAGCACGAACCTCGCCCGCACCGGATTCCGGGTGGCGAGCAGATCGGTGATGACCCGGCCGCGGATTTGATAGTCGGACAACTCCGGAAACCATGCGAGGGCCAGCGCCTCGACAAGCGCGTCGTGTTTGCCCCCCCAAGCCGCATTCGTTTGCCCGGCGAGCCAGGGTTTCTCACCCGCTGTTAGAATGCCGGCGAGCGTGGCTTCGTCCATGCCAAATCCAAGCGTGGTGGAAAGCCGCACGGCGCGCGGCCAGGACAGTGTGAGGGAGGGACCGGAATCCGCACGAACGGTGACGGGCGGGGATTTGGCACGGGTTTGTTTGCCGGATGTGTCGAAGGCGATGACTTCGATCTTATGCGAGCCCTTTGCCAGAATCGAAGCAGGCAGATGCAGGATCATCGGCCCGGCGGCGCGCGTGACGGGAAACGCGAGCGGTGATTTTTTGCCGTCAATCAGGACTTCAAAGTGGCTCAGCTTGAGATCATCGAAGGCTTTCACCACGATCGCATCGCCTGCCGGGGACAGAGCCGCACCGGGTTTCGGATAGAGCAGATCCACCACGGGAGGCGCGGCGTCGATGAACTTCGGGGTATCGATGCTGAAACCCGCAAGCGCCGCTTCTCCTTCGACGGGTTCGATGCTCACGGACTTGCGACCCTGCGCGAGATCGATCGAGGCCAAGGGCAGCCAGGTCCATTTGTCCTCGAGTTGGATTCTGCCGATTTCCATTTCGCGCTGCGCCTTGTAGCGGGCTTGCGGTTGGTGGAGTTTGACTGCGAGCACGCCCGTGCCGCGGGCATGGATCGAGAGACGGCGCTTGCCTGCGAGTTCGTCGGGCAGGGCCAGGCGCACGGGCTGCCCGAACAAATGGACGCTGCGCGGGCCGTTTTCCTCCGCCAACTCATGATCGGCGGCAATGTCAGTCTTCTTGATCTTGTCCCATCCTTTGCGATTGAGGTCATAGCGGTCCGCATCATATCCGGTTTCGAGTTGCTTCGTGGGATGCGCTCTCGAATCGGCGATCAGAGCCTGACTCAGGGAGGTGGCATTGTTGCCGCAGGGAGAAACAGCATGCAGTTCGAGATGATTCGCACCTTTCTTCAAATCGTGCGGATGAATGAGGAATACAGGATCGCGTCCATGCCCGGAGGCAAGGCGTTCGTCGTTGATCCATAACTCGGTGCGGATCGCTTGATAGTCCCGCTCGTTTTTCAATGCCGGACTATGGAGCACGGCACGGATTTCACAGCGGCCGTTGATCGCCTCGCCATCAATGAGAGTCGTGAAGGCCACCTTGAGTCCACGCGCAACGGGTGCCTTGTTTTTTTCATCGGCGGTTTTTGCAGCACCTTCCTGCATCATCATGGCCGCTTCCATCATCATGCCGCCACCCGGACCGGCGGCATCGGGCACTCGTCGCAGTTCGAAGCGGTCGATGTCGGCGGCACGCTGCGTTTGGTTGCGATAGATGAATTCGTTGGCAAGCGCGAGACCTATCCACTGCGGCCCCTTGCCAAGTTGCACAGGCAGGCCTACCGGCACTTGATGCCACGAGGATGAAACGAGGCGCACCGATCCCGAGTCGCTGGCATTTTCACCAAGCACGATGCCCAGCGAGGGATAGGCCGCGCCGACCAGCGTTCCCCTTGCGCGCGCCATGAGTTGATAGCGGCCGGGCTGCTGGATGTCCGGCTGGATCATCCACGCGGGGCGCGTGCGTCGCAAAGCTACTGCCCGGTGTCCGGAGGCGCTCGAGTCCAGCGCGACTCCTGGCGGCTCGATGCCCATGCGATCGTTGCGCGGCGTGTCGAGCGTGTCCTCACACTCGCCGATGAAGATGGCATCGTCTTTTCCCGGCGCGGCGAGGATCGTCACCGGATGCCCGTCACTCTCCAACAAATCCATTCCGCCGCCTCCCTCGACGGGTGGCTTGCACGTGACCTTGAGCAGGCAATCACCGGCTGGCAGCGATGCGGCATCGACATGATAAACCAGCCGCCAGAACGGACCGTCAAGCGGCGGAAAGGCTTCGACGGCTGCAAGTTTCCCGCCACCGGGCAGATGCAGCACGGCCTCGGGCACCGACTTGCGATCCGCGCCCGGCACGCCCACCCAGATGTCCACGCCGATGGCGACCTTGCCCCAGACGCAACTGCCTTCCGAGGGGCTGGTGATTCGCGGCCGCATTTGTTGCAGTAATGAAACGGGACGTTCTTTGAGAACTTTGACGCGCAAGCTGGAGTCGCCGGACCGCAGAATCATCTGGCCCGGAGCAAGCGTGCGGATGCGGGCGAATCCGGTATCGTGGCCTTTCAGAAATTCCGGCTGTCGCAGCACTTCGATCACGCCCGGTTTGTCCTGCTGGAGGTTCACCGTCGTGGTTTCTCCGATGGCAACCGCAGTTCGCACCGGAATCATCACGCTTTCCCCGAGCCGGTATTCGACCCCATCGGTGCAAAACTCCACAGGCAGCGCAAGGCCCGCGCCCAGTGATGTCCCCCACGTGAAAACCACGCGGAATACCCGATCCAAAAATCCAGGCCCTCTTTGCATCAATCGGACATTACGACAACTCCGGGCAGAATGTTATCAAAAAATCAGCACGAGACGTTTCACAAGACCGGGCGCGCCGCCAGTCTCGATTTTCCCGACGGGCGGGTTCAACGAGCCGTCCCCAACCGGACGGAGGAAGCAATAACCGGAAAAGAGATGGAAGTATGGCTGCCGCTCCTCGTAAACTCCTCCATGCCCCCGCGCCTCCGCTCCATGAAAGCCATCCTGTGGATTCCGATCCTGCTCGCAACAGGCTTGGGCACGGGTTTTTCCGAGCCGCTTTTCACCCAGAAGGGCACGGACCCCACCTTCGCGGAGTTGATGGACGGCAAGAAACTGCCCAAGGGCCATAACTCGACGGATGGAGTGACCGGATCGATAATCAACGTGAACAACAAACTCGTGGAACTGACCCCCGAGGCGAGGCGGCGGATACCCAGGGACATCCGCATCCATACTTTGGGAAACAGCGCGATCCCCCGCGGCGATTTCGCCAAATGGTCGCGCTGGTATCAGGAGGATGGGAGCACGCAGGTGTTCCGTTTGTTCAAGGGGGAAACGAACGTGCGCAACTCGCGTGCCAACGCCGCGCGGATCGAGGCCTTCTCCAACCTCAACTGGAAACACGGCGACTGGCATGAATGGAACGGCACCTACACCATCGTCAAACCGCATGGCGCCGCCATCTTCCAAGCCAAGAACAACGAGAACGACTGGTCGGTCCAGATCAACATGAGCCCGGAGGGCGACGTGATTCTCAACCACCGCCGCGCCGATGACAAAGTGATCGCCAAAAAGATGACGGGCAAACCCTTCCACATCCGCGTGCGCGACAACGGGCACGACTACGAGGTGTTTCTAAACGGAAAAAAGATGGGCGAGGGCTCATACGCAAGACCGGAAGGCACGAGCAATTTCCGCTGGGGCATGTATTTGGGAAAAAACGAGGTAAAGCATGATGCGATGATCTTCGTCTCGGGCGCGAGCTTCGATTGAACCCGCAAACCCGGCATTCGATCGCGGATTTCAGCAGGGCGGGTTCGCCGATCCCCTGTTTTGGGACGGAGCCGAATCGGCTTCACCCGCCCGACGGCCCGCAGATTCTTGATGCTTGGCAACCCGCCGGGATGCGGACAGTTTCAACGCATGTTCGACACCGCCCGCTACGACGGCCGCATGCCTTACCGGCGCTGCGGAGATTCCGGCCTGTTCCTGCCCGCCATCTCGCTGGGCCTTTGGCACAACTTCGGAGCCGTCGATGATTTCGAGGAAGCCCGCCGGATGATGCGCCGCGCCTTCGACCGCGGCATCACCCATTTCGATCTGGCCAACAACTACGGACCGCCGCCGGGCTCCGCCGAGGAAATCGCCGGCCGCATCCTGGTGAGCGACTTCATCTGCCACCGCGACGAATTGGTCATCTCCACCAAGGCCGGTCACGAAATGTGGCACGGCCCCTACGGCATGAACGGCTCGCGCAAGCACCTGCTCGCCTCGCTCGATCAATCGCTCAAGCGCCTGCGTTTGAGTTATGTCGATATCTTCTACTCGCATTGCTCCGACGCAGACACGCGTCTGGAGGAAACGATGTCCGCGCTCGCCACCGCAGTCCACAGCGGCAGGGCCATCTACGCCGGACTCTCGAAATACCCGCTCAAACGCCTGAAAAAAGCCGTGAAAATCCTCCGCGACATGGGCGTGCGCTGCCTGATCTATCAACCGCCGTATTCCATCTTCCAGCGCGACGTGGAAAACGAAGGCACGCTCGAATGGTTGCGCGGGGAAGGCATCGGCTGCATCGGATTCAGTCCGCTTGCACAGGGCATGCTCACGCCGAAATACCTTGATGGAATTCCCGCCGGTTCCCGCGCCGCGAAACCGCACGGCTTCCTCAAGACCGAGCAAGTCGAGGCCCGCCACGCGCAGATCCGCGCACTCAGCGATCTCGCCGCGGCCCACGGCATGCCGCTCCACCACCTCGCCATCCGCTGGACGCTCCGCTCGCCCGCCGTCACCTCGTCGTTGATCGGCGCGCGCAATGTGGCGCAGCTCGATGACACGCTGGAGGCACTGCGCGCGCCGGAACCGGATGAAGCACTGCTGGAGGCCATCGCTGGAATTGTCGCGGGGTGAACCTTAAAGATGCGATTGAGCTATTGGAAAAGTGAAAAGCAACACGCCGGAATGGAAAAGAAAATCGTATGAACAATTCCGTTTCCAATCTTTCTGCATAGCCATCCGTTGGCAAAGCCTCACCGCGCAAGCGCCTTCTTCTCCAGCCAGCCCAACCCGGTGAGGAACCTGCCTTCCTTATTCAAGAACAGACCTTCATCCACCAACCTGGCTCTCACAAGCGAGCAGAACTTTTTCATGGCTTGCCAACCACGGGCTTCCAGTGCGCGTCGAGTTTCGCGCGGAGGGTGGTGACGATTTCAGGGTGATCGGCGGCGATATTCTTTTCCTCGTTTGGATCGGCTTGCAGGTCGAAGAGCATGGGTTGTGCGGATTGAAGCGTGGCAAGGAGGCAGGGATGCTGGTATTTGTCGGAAGGAATTGTTTTCAACACGCCCTCCGCCTCGAAGGTGCGGGGCAGGATGAGACGCCAGCGCCCGTCGGCGACCCAGCGCCACATGATGTTGGCGGCGGGATCGTCGAGTGTTTGCGAGCGGATGGTGAAGTCCTCGCCGAAGACGTGCTGGCGTGATTCGACGGCTTTATGATCGAGCAGGTTGATGCCTCTGAGACCTTCCGGAGCGGACAGACCGAGCGCGGCGAGCACTGTGGGCAAGATGTCGATGGAGGAGGCGAGCGAGTCTGATTTCTCCGGCACAACGCGGCCGGGCCAGCGCACCATAATGGGCGTGCGATGCCCTGCGTCAAAGGGAGTGGTTTTGTTCTTGGGTGCGAACCACGCTTCCGTGGGCGACTGGATCCAGCCGTTGTCGGTCACGTAGATGACGATGGTGTTTTGCGCGAGCTTTTCACTTTCGAGATGGTCCATTAGTTCGCCGCAGGTTTCATCGAACCATTCACACATGGCCCAGTAACGCGCGATGTGCGGGGAGTCGGTCTTGTTCGCATGCTTCCGAAACAAGCGCTCCGGCGGCGTGTGGGGCATCATGGGCGCATACCAGACGAAGAAGGGCTTCTGTTGTTTGCGCGAGTCGGCGATGAAATCATAGACGGGCCGCAATCCCTTCCGACCGATGGTGAGACCGTCATCACCGTGGCGACTGCCCTTTGTCATGCCGTGGGTGAAGCCGCCGCGGGTGAAATCGCCGTGCCACCACTTGCCGGTTTGGAAACTGAGGTAGCCGGCCTCGGCGAGAAGTCGCGGCAGGGTGGGCGTCTTGTCGAGCATGGCGTCCCAACGCGCGGTGAGTTGCGGGCTGGAGCCGCGTCCGCCCTTGGCTTTGGCGTCCGGTGACAAGGGCGGATCGTTGGAAGTGATCTTGTTCTGATGCGGATAGAGGCCGGTGATGATGCTCGCGAGGCTGGGACAACACAAACTGCTGGGGACGTAGCCGCGCGGGAAGGTGAGGCTTTGCGCGGCGAGTTTGTCGAGATGCGGAGTCCGGATGTGGGGATGCCGCATGAAACCGTAGTCGCCCGCGCCCTGGTCATCGGAGATGATGAGAACGATATTGGGCTTCGGAGCAGCATGGAGGATCGCGGAGCAGAGGATGACGGCGAGGAGGGAGAGTTTCATGGGGTTCATTTGTTTTTACCCTTCTTCTTTTTTCCTGGAGGGGATTTTTCGAGAGTGATGGCGATGTCGTTTTTCTGCGGTGCTCCGGCGGTGCTGCGGCCATCAGCGATGTATTTTTGCATGAGAGCGGTGAGGCGTGAAACGACTTCCGGGTTTGCTTCGGAGACGTTCCTGGTTTCACCGATGTCGGATTGCAGGTTGTAGAGTTCGTGTTTGCCGCCGGTGAAGATGAGTTTCCACGGGCCTTGGCGGATGGCGAGGTCGCGGTTGGGCGCTTGGTGGATGGTGGCCTCGCGCAGTGGTTCTTTCGCGTTGCCGAGCAGCGCGGGCAGGATGCTCACGCTGTCCTCACCGGCATTGTCGGGGAGTTTCGCGCCGATGATTTCCGCGCTGGTGGCGATGAGGTCGTTTAGGCAGATGGTCATGTCCGACACGGAGCCGGGTTTTATTATTCCTGGCCAGCGGACAAGGAAGGGCACGCGGTGGCCGCCTTCGTAGATGCTGGTTTTGCAGGCGCGCAGCGGCGCGTATTCCCGTCCTGCCGCGCCGTTGTCGGCGGTGGCGATGACGAGGGTGTTTGCGGCGAGACCTTTCTTTTCGAGGGCGTCGAGCAGTTGGCCGAGCATGTGGTCGCCCTGATAGACCCAGTCGTCGTAAGGTTCCTTGTTGCCTCCCTTGCCTATGAACTCGGGTGAAGGAGCAACAGGCGTGTGCGGCGGGCACATGGGGAAGTAGAGGAAGAACGGCTTGTCAGACTTGCGGCCTTCGATCCACTCGACGGCCTTGGCGATCATGCGCGGCTGGTTCTCGACTTCCCGCACATTCTCCACCACGCGGTCCTGCTCGATGATCGTTCCGATGTTCCGCGCGTGGGTATAGCCGTAGAAGTAATCGAAACCGGCGGCGTTCGGACTATTCAGGAGTTTCGCTCCGACGGGGATGGTCTTTTCGTTTCCCGACTTCGTCTCCCAATCCATGCCGAGATGCCACTTGCCGATGCAGGCGGTTTCGTATCCGTGTTGTTTGAGAAACGATGCAACGGTGATGCGTGTCTTGGGAATGATGGGCGGATTGTAAGTCGTGAGCACGCCATACTGTCCGATGCGCGAAGGATAGCGGCCTGTTAGCAAACCATAGCGTGTGGGCGTGCAGACGGAGGCGGCGGTGTGCGCATCGGTGAAACGCATGCCTTCCGCAGCGAGGCGGTCGATGTTAGGCGTCTTGAAATTCGTTTCCGCGCGATAACACCGCGGCTGGCCGTAGCCCATGTCGTCGAAAAGCACGAAGACGATGTTGGGTTTGTCGGCGGCGGCGCGCGCGGCGATGAGTGCGGCGATGATGACGGGAAGCTTCATGACTGGGGCGATTTGTTATTCCTGCGCCCCGCCCCCCTGCCCTTCTTGCCTTTTTTCCCGGAGCCGCTGTCGGTTTTGCCTGCGGCGGGATTGAGTTCGGCGAGCACTTTGCTCAAACGTTCGCGCGCGGCTTTGCTGTCGGTGGTGTCGTCAGCGGCAGCCACGGGTTTCTCTACGAACGGAGCGTCGCTCATGTCGAAGAGTTCGCCTGCTTCGTTCATCTTCCAGCCCTGATCGCGCACGAACCACTTCGCTCCTTCCTGGACGAAAGCCCAATCGCGCGGAGCGCCTTTTTCACCGCGCAGTTGCGGGGCGATGCTCACGCTGTCGTATCTGAAACCCTCGGGCAGTTTGGCTCCCCCGAGTTCCGCGAAGGTCGCGAGCATGTCGGTGAAGTTGACGATGTCCCTTGAAACTTTTCCCGCGGGCGTGGTGCCGGGCCAGCTTGCGATGAACGGCACGCGCGAACCGCCTTCGAGCATCGAGGCCTTTTTGCCGTTGATCATGCGTCCGCCGATGGTGGACGGATAGGTGAGCGCGGTGCCGTTGTCTCCGGAGAAGATGATGAGCGTCTTCTCGCGCAGGCCGAGTTTTTCCACCTCCGCGACGATCCCGCCGACCTGCTTGTCCATGTAAGCGATATTGTCCGCGTAGTAATCCGCAGTGCCGGGCTTGCTGTCGGGCGTGCGCAGGATCGGCCCGTGCACGAGGTGCATCGGATAATAGAGGAAGAAGGGCTTGTCCTTGTGGCGTCGGATGAAGTCGATGCCGAACTGCTGGATGATGTCCGGGTTGTATTGTTCCTCCGGGGTTTTGATTTGCTCGCCGTTCTTCTCGTAGCTGTTCTGCCAAAACCATCCGCCCGCTGTCGGATCGGTACAATATTCGTCGAAGCCCCAGTCGCGCGGCGTTTCGCCAACCTGCCGCCACTTGCCAGCCGAACAGGTCGCGTAGCCCGCCTGCTTGAGCAGTTTCGCGACCGGGTTCTCGTCCTTGGATTTCGCGCCGGGGCCGCCATTGCGCCAGGATTGGTTGGTGAGGCCGCCGGTGCGGAAGGCATAACGCCCGGTCATCAGCGCGCAACGCGAAGGCCCGCAAAGCACGGCGGCGTAACAGGTCTCGAAGCGCGTGCCCGACGCGGCGAGCTTGTCGATGTTCGGAGTCCTGTACTTGTCCGCGCCGTAGCAACTCACGCCATCGAGTCCGAGGTCGTCGGCGAGGATGAAGATGATGTTGGGCTTCGGCGCGTCTGCCGCGCGTATGGAAACGAGAGGGACCAAGAGCAGTGCGGTGATGAGCGGGATGGAGGTTTTCATAGTTATCATGGGATCGGTGTTTTTTGCTATAGCGACGGGATTTTCGGATGGAATGACGGATGGACGGGCTGCCTTGCTGATAACGCATGCTGCTACCGCTGCTTCTTTTTACCCTTTCCACTGCGGTCTTTTCCTTCATCTCCGGACTTGGGGACATCGTTCTTCAACGGCATCGGTGCGTTCACATCCTCGCGCCATGCGACGAGGCACGCGTGGAGCTCCTTCGCCTTGTCGGGCTGCGATTGTGCGAGATTCTTCGTTTCGCCGATGTCGTCGCGGAGGTTGTAGAGTTCGAGTTTGCCGTCTTCGAGATACTCCATGAGTTTCCAGTCGCCACTGTGGATGAGGCTCACGGGCGTGGTGCGCCAGAGGCCGGGGCCGGAACCGAGGTAGCCGGGAAAGTGCTGGAAGATCGCGTCGCGATGGAGCTTCGCAGCAGGGTCGCGGAAAAGTGTCACGAGGCTCTCTCCGTCGAGCACCTGACGCGGCTTGGGCGCGGAGGAGAGTTCGAGCATGGTCGGAAAAACATCCACATGCGCGGTGGGCACGTCGCTCGCGGTGCCGGGTTTCGTAACGCCGGGCCAGCGCACGATGAACGGCACGCGCGTGCCACCTTCGTAGAGCGACCCTTTTCCGCTGCGCAGCGGAGTGTTGTCGGTGATGCCGCCGCCGTCCTCGTCGCCGGCTTTCATTTTCTTCTTGGGCCCGCTGCCCGGCTCGCGGATGAGTCCGTCTGGCCGGTCGTAGCCGCCAACGCCGCCGTTGTCACTGGTGAAGATGACCACGGTGTTGTCGGCGAGTTTCAAATCGTCGAGCGCCTTCATCACGCGGCCCACGCTTTCATCCACGCTGGCGATCATCGCGGCGTAGGTGGGGTTGTCGTGGCCACCGACAGCGGGCTTTGACTTGAACTTCCCGACGAGTTCCGGCTTTGCCTGGAAAGGTGCGTGGACGCCGAAGTGCGGAAGGTAGAGGAAGAACGGCCTGTCCTTGTGGCGCGTGATGAAATCCACCGCCTTGTCGGTGAGGAAGTCGGCGAGATATTGGCCTTGGGGATAATCTGTCTTGGGGTTGGTGGCGAAGTTGAAGTGGACGCCCGCCGAAGTGACGGCCTCATCGAAACCGCGCTTGCCGGGATGGAACCCGCCGTTCTCGCCGATGTGCCATTTGCCGAACATGCCAGTGGCGTAACCGGCGGCCCTGAGTTGCTTCGCGATGATGTCGCGGTCGAGCGGGAGGTTGACCACGTTGTCCACCGGCCGCAGCGGGCGCTTGCGCCAGTCGAAGCGGTCGATGCCGCCGACGGTATAGACTCCGGTGCGCGCGCCGTATTGGCCGCTCATCAGCGCCGCGCGGGTGGGCGTGCAGTTTTGACAATGGTGATGACTCGTGAGCCTCATCCCCTGCTCCGCCAGCCGATCGAGATTCCGTGTCTCGTAGTATTTCGAGCCGAACGCGCCCAGATCCGTGTAACCGAGATCGTCCGCCATGATGAGGATGATGTTGGGTTTCTCAGCGGCGGGGAGAACGGCATGCGTGGCGATCAACAGGAATACGGAAAGTATGAATGCGAGCTTCATATGACTATTTGTTCACTGGTCGGCATTCTGTTTCCTCTCCTTCCTGCGATCCGGCGCTTCGCCACCCCTATCGGGCTTCATGCGCTTGAGCGCTGCGGGTGTCGGGCTGCCGCCGAACTGTTTGTAGTAGAGTTCCTGAAACGGATTGATGGCCGGGATGTAGTCGGGGTTTTCGTTGACGAGGAGCGGCTGCACTTCGGTCCACCATTGATCGTATGCGACGCGGAGTTTCGC
>Ga0315904_10006710_pt1 | contig 15665 bp, 18 predicted proteins | sample LakEriMetagenome_6_FD_203529 | JGI IMG/M metagenome (GOLD analysis project Ga0315904, IMG submission 203529) | Freshwater fungal communities from buoy surface, Lake Erie, Ohio, United States - Buoy 12 MA120 | ecosystem: Environmental > Aquatic > Freshwater > Lake | place: USA: Lake Erie, Ohio... | reverse complement strand
TTTATCAAAATATTTTTTTTGCAGCCCCTACGGGACTCGAACCCGTACCCCTCCGCATATTGCGAAGTTGCTACCCTTTGCCCATATTCATTTTGGGTTACACCAAGGAGCCGGCCAACTTACTCAATCTCAAAATCCTTTTTAAAATAACTTAACGTATAATCCTTTTTATCCTTCACCATCTTATATACTTTCTCCTCAATCCCACCATCCGCAAAAAGCCAGTAAACCTTTGCGGCATCCTCCCGATCTTTGCTCTGCATCCTGGCCCGCGCCTGCCAGTACGATACCGCGCTAAAATCAATATTAAGCATTATAAGGGCCTCGGCGGTTGAAAGGTTGATACCTTCCCTCCCGCTGCTTATCTGCGAAAGAAACCACAAATCAGGGCTTTTGGCAAACTCCGCGGGATCGGATGTGAATTTATCATACCCGAAAGTTAAATAAAGCATTACCTCCTCCGCTTTGTATTTGTAAAAGATAGCAATCTTTTTGCCTTTAAAATGCTCTTTTATCCAATATGCTTTGGAGCGGTCAAATATCAACCCATCATCTTTTTGATCAATTACGGTACCAGTAAAGCATTGGTGTAGTTTAGACATAAGGGCCGCCCCGGTATCTGCCAGGACAACATTGCCATCCTTGCCAACAAATACCCGATCCTTTTTTAATTTGTCTGTCAAATAATACGTTGATGGCTGCATTGTTATTTTTACAATTTGCTCCTCAACATCTTGCTTAAACCCGGCTTCTGCCTGGGTGAATGAAATAAATAAATTTTCTGTCATGGTTTTGATTTTTGTTTGATTTGCTTTTGAATAATCGTTAACGGCAAGGCCGCTGTAATATTTTTTTTGTATGTCAACATAATCGGCCGCCCATTTATAAAAATTGGCATAATTGCTGAAAGGTGAAAAGCTGCTAATATGTAACTGATGAAATAACTGAGAATAGCTTTCAGGAGTTGGCGTACCGCTCAAATAAATAATTGGCTTGCCTTTGCATATTTCTTTCAATATTTTTACTTTTTGCGCTGGTTTGGGGTATTGTCCCAGGCAATGCGCTTCATCAATTATTATCAAATCAGGCAAATATTGCAAATTATGCAATTGTTCGTAATTGGTTACGGCAATCTCAAAGGATAAATTTAACGCCTTATGGTCCGCCAAAATACCGTCAATCACTTTCTTTTTTGTCACAAATAATACCTTTTTTTGCGACAGATTCTCAGCGGTTAATAAAGCGGTGGCGGTTTTGCCTGTTCTTACCTGCATAGCTAAATATACAAGCCCATGCGATTGTATTATTTTAGCGGCTAAATGTGCAATTGATTTTTGATAATTACGCGGTGTCATAATAAATAAAAAAATCACCCTCCGCCCCTTTCGTTCACATTTACAAACTAACCGTTTTAAATTATAAACAACGGAGGGTGAATAAGATACAGATTAAAACGGAGCCTCCTCCGCCGTTGGTTTCTCAGATGGGATCAGCGTTAACCAAAATTTCTCAAAGTATTCCAATTGCTTTGTATTATCATAAACGTATTGGCCTTTGACCTTTACTTTTTCAAGTTCAGGTAATTCGCCTGGATTATCCTTTGACCATTTCCACTTCAACGCCTTGCCATTTTGATTAACAAAGATCGTTGTTTGCGGTTTGCCATTTTCGCCAACCTTACTGGATGCGATTAATTTAATTTCCTGATCAATATCAGCATTCGCAATGGCATTGGTCAGTCCGCGATAATACCCGGAATCCGTACGGACCTGCACCAAATATTTTTGGCCTTCATCCTGCAGAGTCAATAGAAGTTTGCGGAACTTACTGCCATTGTATTCATCATCCTTAAACTCAATTTGACTTATTACACCGCTTACGGAGTCAAATAAATCAATGTCGCCATTGGCATTTTTGCGCGCAAATTTGCCCTCTTTTAAATTCAGGTAGGTAATGCCCCCTGTTGTATTGCTTAAGCCCATATAATTATCGGTTTGCCCAGAGCCGAGATGGTTTAATCTTCAAAAGGATATTCATCCTCAAATTTTGCTAATAATTTTTGTCTAACTGCTTGTGAGTTGGCCGCCTTTGCAATGTATAAATTGTCAATCATATCAAATAAATTTTGTGACCATGTAACCAAGCCATGTATTTCCGGATAAATCTGCATTGCATTATCAACGGATTTATAATAACAGCAAGCAGAAAATATAATTTTTACATCATCATCACCAATCCTTACCGGGTGTGATATTCTTATTATTTCTCCCATTTGTGTGATATTTGATAAGTTAATTGTTTTGGTTTACTTGCGCCATTCTCAGCCATCCATAATGAGTACGTTGCGTTAAATAAGTCTAAATCCTTACTTGTATCATCTTTGCTTATTAACTGCCATCCCGCGCCCTGTATGTCGCCTTTTTTGCCATCCGTACGTGTTTTGGCATTCAGCCATAATATGCCAACTTTATCAATGCGAATACCCATACTATTTAAAAGTAAACTGCGGTATGCGGCAAGCTGCAGCCAATATGATGAATATATGGCATTTGACGTTTTAATGTCAATCAGCATTTTTTGACCATTTATTGTTATGATCCGGTCAATTGTCCCGGCATAACCTAACTCAGCATTTATAATATTGATCTCTATTGCATCAATAATAAAGTCAAAACGGCTGCGAAACTCAACATACCGCTCAAACATGGCCCATTCGTTTAATTTATAATCAATGGAGCCGTTTGGGTTTACTAAATGCACCTCCTCACCTGCGTCATATAATTCCGTGAGTTTGTGGACTACTGATCCACGCCGCCCGGCTTCATCCCTTATTTCATCCGCATCTTTGCCGGCCTCTTTTAGCCAGTTGTAATATGCGGCTCCTTTCGGGTATGCCTCCAAAATAGTTGTGACAGATGGGACATAACCGCCATCATTGGTAATGTAAAATCTCGCATCAAGCAGCGTTAATTGTTTTGATTGTAAATCTACTGAGTAACTTTTCATAATTCGTATTTTATATTTGTATTGTTTTTTAAAGTGCCTGCAAGTTTTCTAGCTATTGTAGTATATTTTATATTTAGTTTTTTTGATAAATCTAATATGCTTTCATAAACAATTCCTGTGCTTGTATCTATTACTTTTTTTCTATTTATTTTTTGATTTTTTAATTCATGGAAACTATGTAGCATATTGTCACTTTTACTAACCCATTCCAAATTATTAAAATTGTTATTAATTTTGTTACCATCTTTATGATTTACTTGAGGTAAATTGTTTCCATTTTCAATAAAAGCTTTTGCTACCAATCTGTGAACACTATATATTTTTGATACCCCATTTTTACAAAGACTAACAATAGGATATCCGCTTCCAGATTTATGGCAAGTTTTTATATTCTTACCTTTAAATTTCATCTTTCTTATTGTGCCCCATCTGGACATTGCATTTATTATAACAGGCAATCTTCTTACATTGCCAAAATTGCTTACCTGATATAGATTTTCATAGTTTTCTATATCCTTCCAAATTTCATACTGATTATTCATAAACTAAATATTTATATGCAAATATATTATTTCTTTTTAAATAAAAAAATTATTTTGTATATTTGTCAAAAATATATTTTTATGCAATTAGTAAAAAAGAAACGAGGCCGCCCAAAAATGGCAGCAAAAGACAAACGAATCCCAATTACCATAATGGTAAAAGCTACAAAGGCAAAGGAATTAAGGGAGCAATTTAAAGAAATTGCAAATGATGATTTGCGATCTTCTTTTAAAGTAAAAGGCACTGTTAAATACAATGCTAATGACATTCCATTTTCTAATGAAGAAATATTAAATTGGATGAATACAAAATTGGATATGACTGAATATATAAAATTTGAGATGAATAAATTAAAAGATAAAAAATAATATGAACATTTACGACTATCTCGAACAAGGTGAGATCATTGACAAGGCCTGCTACGTTGCAGCAAAGGAATTAATCGCAGCCGGGCATCATGTTATCCCTTTACACAAAGGAGAAAAGAAACCTACGAACAACATCCGCAAAATTAACGATATTGTTCAGCACCCTATCAATCTGCAAAATATAGACTATTATTTTGAGCGTGATTGTGACATTGGTATCATGATTCAACGCGGGATGGAGGTGATTGACATTGATGAAAAGAACTGCAAAGGAATAACAAAAAAGATACTCAACACAATTGAGCAAGGGTGGCCTGATCTTTATGATAAATTGGTCATTTGCACCACGCCGACAGGCGGCGCGCATATTGAATATTATGCCGAAATAGTTGGAGGTGATCCGGTACTGGCAAAAATGAAAGGTAGTCCGCATCCGGTAACCGTAATAGAACGTATTGATGAAACGAATAAAAAGTACATAAAGACCGCCCCCTCAGCAGGATATTTTTACATGAAGGGCAACCCATGCGAAATGCCAAAGCTAACAATGGAAGAACGCGGTTGGCTCATGTCGGTAATGCGATCATATGACGAAACCCCGGTTTATGAGGTAAAGAAAAAAGATTATGCGCGCGAAGATAGTCCCTGGAAAGTATTTAACACCCAAAACAATTGGCGTTATATTCAGCAAGAACTTACGGACCGTAATTGGAAAATAGTTATGGAACTTAATGATCGCGTGGTGGTCCGTCGCCCAGGTGCAACGTCAAACCATTCAGGGAGTATATTTAAAGATAGCAATGTTCTTTATTTATTTTCAACAGGGAGTGAACTTGAGGCAGGTAAAGGATATACACCTTTTGGTATTTACGCCCATTTTTATCATGACGGCAACATTCACAACGCTTCAAAGCAATTAGCGTCACAAGGCATCGGCGTTAATATAACAGATGAAGGGCAGTTTTGGAAAAAAGAAAATAAGCGGATAAAAATAAAGTACACTGAACTAGCGGCATGGCTTGAATCTATTGGATATTATTATTATGATAATCAGCTTGTCCAGGTCATAAATAACAAAGTCCGCATTGCTGAAATATCTGATTTAATAAAAGCATTTTTAAATGAAGTTGAGCCGGATATTTTAGACGATATGATTGAGAAAGTCCCTGTAATATTTAAAGAAAGTGGCGGACTAATGCAGGGTTTGATCGGAGTATTAAACCGCGAATTTGTCCGGGATAGTAAAAATGAAACATGGTTTTTTTTCATTAATTGCGCCGTAAAAGTTACAAACGAAAGTTGTGAGCCTGTTTTATACAATGAAATAAATGGTTTAGTTTGGGAGGAAAACATTATAAATAGACGCTTTGAGCCGATTGATTACAAAGGATGCGATGCTGAAAGATTTATAAGTATTTTGGGCGGCAGTGATGTTCACCATTTAGAGCAAATAATTGGATATAATTTAAGCCGTTATAAAGACCCATTGATTTCAAAGGCTACGGTTATTATGGAGGATGTATCTGCTGAATCAGAAGGCGAAAGCCAGGGCCGATCCGGTAAGGGAGTGATGATTAAATTCATAAAAGAGTTCAGAAAGACAAGTTACATTAATGGCAAGACCATGAATTTTAGCGATTCATTTCTGTGGCAATCAGTACAAATGGACACTAACTTGATTTTTATTGATGATGTTGAAAAGTCTTTCAGGTTCACAAAGCTATTCAGTCAGATTACTGAAGGGATTGAAATAAACGCAAAGAATAAAGCCAAAGTAATCATTCCTTATGAAACCTCTCCGAAGATCATTATAACCTCAAATTACGCCGTTGGTGAAATGGATGATAGTACATACGATCGAAAGTTTGAGTTCCCTGTGGTGAAGCATTTTACGTCAAATTACAAGCCAATAGATGAATTTGGAAGAGCGTTCTTTATTGACTGGGATCCTTTAGAATGGTCAAAATTTGACAACTTTATGATCGGTTGCGCTCAAAAGTATTTAATGCTTCAAGACCGCGGAAAAATTACGGTACGTACTTCAAACTCAATAGATAGGAATTTAATAAATGATACCAATAAATCATTTGTTGAATGGATGGATGATCAACTGCAAAACAACTTTTTTATGTTTGCGCCTGATGTTCTTAAAACTGATCGGGTCTTCATTAATGGCAAATTAGTCACAAATGCCGTCAATATGAAGCTGTTTAAATACCATTCAAAAAGTACCGATTATTATATCTGTGAATCAAAAGAAAAGATGCTGGGCGAAGTTCAAAAGATTTGTAACAATAACAAAATTGATCAGAATATTTTGACTAAGTGGATAAAAAAATGGGCAAAAGTTAGGGGGGTTGAATTTGATGAAACATATAGAAAAAGCAATATATCTGGACGGTTTTACAGGTTTATTTCATGGCCTGAGCAGAATATTGGCACTCCAGATAATGCCGAGGATACATCGGAAAATTATTTTTAATAGGTCGGAATGTGGGCAGATTTGGCAAAATTTTGCGCTTTTAATTTTTTTAAATTCCGACATTCCTACCTTTAAATCAAAAATTCCGAGTAAATGTCGGAATAGTTAAATAGTTGAAAATCAATACTTTTATATTATATTTCCTACTTTCCTACTTATTTTTAATTATAAAAATAAAATAATAAAATATATATAAAGTAATAGATGTATTATATTATATATATAAGTAGTGAAAAAATGGTGGGAAGGTGGGAATTTTATAAAGTTTGACAATTTGATTAATTTTTATAATTTTTGCACTATGAGCGTATTTGACGAAACGCCCAAAACAATATTTGGGTGATGCAAAATCTACTGATCAATAAAGTTGCCAAAATTATTGAACAGGAATTATGCACCCCAAAATTTAGGGAGTTGACTATAAAAAATAAACAATACGATAAAGCAAGGTATCTTTATACCTGGTATTTGTTTACTGAGTTAAATATAGATAGGATTGTCATAAGGCAGACCATGCCTTGCTATGCATATCCAAAAACAATATATCAAATAATCAAAAGGATGTATCTTCGCAGAAAGGAATACGATATTAAAGCGGATATGCAAATGATTAAATTAGGGTTAAAGAAATGAGCAGCACATTAAAATTAGATTGGGAGCAAATAGGCAAATGGCTTGAGGCTGGATGCTCAGGTAGTGAAATTGCAGACGTTATAGGTTGTCATGAAAACACAATATACGAACGTTGCAAAACTGATATGGGATTGGATTTTGTGGCGTTTAAAGCAAAAAACAAAGCTAAGGGAATGAAAAGCCTTAGATTAGCGCAATATGAATCTGCAGTAATTGACAAAGATAGAGGAATGCAAATATGGTTGGGTAAACAATGGTTAGGTCAAACAGATAAAAGTCAAAACACAATCGACCTGCCACAATTAAAACAAGTACATATAACTCCTAATGGCAGTACCGAGCAAAGTGATTTGGCCGACTCACAAAGCCTATAAAGACGGAGCGCAAATAATCTGCAATGAAGGCGGGAGCCGTAGCGGAAAATCTTACTCAACTATACAGATATTAGTTAGTATTGCAACAACTAACAAAAACAAAAGAATATCAATAGTAAGTCATTCATTACCTCATATTAAACGAGGTGCTTTTAGAGATCTGCAACATATTTTGAAAGAAACAGGCAATTGGTATGAAGATTGGATGCGTTGGACTGATTTTGTTTATACATTCCCTAACGGATCATACATTGAATTATTTGGTTTAGAAGATGAAGGCAAGGCGCGCGGACCGGGTAGGGATATTCTATTTATCAACGAAGCCAACCTAATTAGCAAACTATTGTTTGACCAATTGGCTATGCGTACAACCGGAACCATATTTATGGATTGGAACCCGGCGGAGTTTAGATCCTGGGTTTATGATATTGCCGACAACCCCAAAAACATTAAAATCCATAGTACTTATTTGGATAATATCCATAATCTTAGCCAGCAACAGATTGATTACATTGAATCGTATAAAGATTTGCCGGATGATTTTATGTGGAAAGTGTATGGGTTGGGGGAGCGCGGTGCGTCAAAGGAATTGATTTATACACAATGGAAAGTATGCAGCGAATTACCGGGCAAAGGATCGGTGTTTTACGGCCTTGATTTTGGATATACCGTACCGACAGCACTTGTAAAAATAGAGCATTATGAAGGCTCTAATTATGTCCAGGAAATGTTATATGATGCTAAGTTGACAATTTCAGACCTGGTAATAAAATTGAAAGGGTTAAATTTGTCAAGGAGTGACGAAATATTTTGTGATGCAGCGGAGCCAAAAACGATTGAAGAGTTGAATCGGCATGGTTTTAATTGTAAGCCAGCGGATAAAGAAGTATGGGCCGGAATCATGAAAGTAAAGTCATATCCATTATACGTTGAACATAAAAGCAATAATCTGAAAGCGGAATTGCAATCGTATAAATGGAAAACGGATAAGGATGGAAACATAGCAAGTGATGAAAGTCCTGTAAAGGAAAACGATCACTTATTGGATGCAATGAGATACGGCATCTTTACTAAACTTACAACAAAATCACCCAGTTGGGTAGCATTCTAATGAGTTGGATAATTAAACTTTTAGGCATTGAAAAGATACAGAAAAAAGCAATGTCATTCCCTGGTGTTTATGTAGGCGCACCAATTAGCTTTTTCAAATGGGATAGGGATCAAAATGCTTATGCAAACAATGATACGGTTTATACCGTAATAAAAAAGATTGGTCGCAAAGCTGCAATGGTGCCTATTTATAGCTATTTGCCAACAAATCAAACAACATTAAAACGTTATAAACATTCGCCAGTTAATAACGTACAACGTTATCAAATTGACCGGGTAAAAGCATTGGATGAAGTTGTAAGTAATTCAGCATTAAGCAAGTTAATAAACAAACCAAATCCGACGCAGGGCGCAGATGCGTTTTTTGAAGGGTTGTTTAGCTTTTATGCGTTAAATGGTGAGGCATTTATATGGCTTAATCGCGGCGGTGTTGAAGATGGGGAGGTGTTGGAAATGTATTTAATCCCGCCGGATAAAATTGAATTAGTACCGGATCCAAATGATCTTTATGGTGTTTTGGGTTACATATTGGATGTAAATGGGAAATTAATATCAATTGCTAAATCCGACATAATACATTGGAAAACGTTTAACCCCAACTTTGACGTTGTGGACCGTACCCATTTGCGCGGGTTCAATCCTATGCTGCCATTAAAACGCAGGCTGCAACAGGACAATGATGCAATGGAGGCGGCGGTTGCAATGTTCCAAAATGGCGGAGCCAAAGGCGTGTTGACAAATGAAACATTGGATAATTTAACACCGGAACAGGCTGGGCAATTAAAGGCAGTTATTGACAATAAGATCAATAATACAGCCATGAAGGCGGCGGTTGCAACGCTTCAGGGCAAATGGGAGTTTTTGAATATTGGCAAGGATAGCGTTGATATGCAGTTATTGGATAGCCAGGATAAAACAATGGAGCGCATAGCAATGGCTTTGGGTATAGATCCTGATATATTGGTGCCAGGTCAATCATTCAGCAATAAAGAATGGGCGCAAAAGAAGTTCGTAACGGACTTAATTATGCCGATGTGTAATAGTTTGCGTGATGAACTCAATCGGGTATTAGTGCCATCTTTTAACAGCCGCGAATATTTGGATTATGATTTTAGCGCATTACCGGAATTGCAGGATGATTACTCTAAAATGTCGGCGGTTTATAATGCTATGTTTGACAGAGGGACAATAAACGGCAATGAATACAGGAAATTATTAGGCTTTGAACCTACAATGGTACCAATGCACGAAAGGTATTTAATTACCGGAAATTATGGATTGATTGAGGATGTAGACGTACCGGAGGAAGATATAAACAATGACAATGGTTCGGAATATAATGATTATATGGCACCGTAGTTCCGGATGGCAGTTTGCAGGTTATGACGTTTCAACGGCGTTTATTAATATGATGGCCGTTGATTTTTATAGCGAATTAATTATGAACATTGAATTTTGCAGAAATTAAAAAATATTGTGAAAGCATATCGAAAAGGAAGTATCCGGAAACGGAAAAGGAAAAAAACTGCATAAATGAATTTGGCAAAATGATCATTAAACGTGGCCATTTTACAAAAGAGTTAATTAATTTTATCTACAATTATGACGGCCAGACAGAGACGAATATATTGGAACAGGGAAAGGAACAAAGCCGTTAAATATATCAATAAGTACAAAGGCAAATTTTACCGGGCCTTACAATCTGACATTAAAGGATTTCAGGATGCTTTGCAGAATAGCGAACAGGAGGCAAGGCGTTATATTAATACCTTGCTTTTTAGTGATGGCATAATTCGCACAATGTCGCAAATAATTAGGGAGGTCGGCGTTAAATATGCCAGGGATAATTACAATACATTAAGACGCGAAAAGCAATTTGGCACAACAGATGAATGGGTGCAAATAATAATGGAATATTTAGGCACCAACTTTTATGATAAAGGTGTATTGCAAATAGTACAAACAAGCCGGGCAATGATGTTGGATATATTGGATAGGGGCAATCGTGAGGGGTGGGGTTATTATGATTATGCAAAATATATTAGTGAAACGGTGCCGGGCTTAAATAGAAACCGGGCGGATATGATAGCCAGAACGGAGGTGGGGCGGGCAATCCATGCCGGAACGTTTGTTGGGGCTGACCGTTCACCGTTCCAAAAGCAGAAAATGTGGGTGGCTGCAAAAGATAATAGAACAAGGGGAAATCCGTTTAAAGGTCAAAAGGACAAGGCGGACCATTGGAATATGGATGGGCAGACCGTAGATTTTAATGAAAAGTTTGTTGATAGCAGATCGGGCAGTGAGTTAGATCATCCGCATGATCCGCAGGCAAAAGCCGTTGATGTTATTCGTTGCAGATGTACATTTGCAGTAATAAATAAGCGTGATAAGAACGGCAACTTAATAAGAAAAAACAATATAGTTGACGCATTTAGATTATAAATAAAAATTACTAATCCAACTTTGTTAAAATGAATACTATTCAGCATAAGGTATATGATTTAAAGGCGTTGGATGTTGACACATCTAAACGTAGCGTGAAGGTCGCTATTGCTGAAATGGAATCTATTGATAGGGATGGTGATGTATTTGACAAATCCGCATTTGATAAGACTATTGGCGAACGCGGCCCAAATGGCTCAAATGAGATTTGGCATTTAATCAATCATGAACGTAAACTGGAAAGCAGTTTAGGTAAGTTCCAAAAGCTATATAAAGAGGGCAAATATATCGTTGGTGAAAATAGTTACCGCGATATGTTTTTGTGGAAAGAGGTGGCCTGGCCTTTATACGAAAGCGGTGATATTAGCCAGCATTCCGTTGGGTTTACCGTACTGAATCAGCAAAAGAACACAAACCACAATGTAATTACAGAAGTTGCATTATGGGAAGGATCAGCGGTATTGTGGGGTGCAAACCCAAATACACCTACCTTTGAGGTTGTGAAATCCTTTTTAGAGCAAAAGAAAGAAACGGCATTTGATTACATGGCATGGGTTATTAAGAAACTCAAAGATGGTAAATATACCGGTGAAAACGAATCATTATTAGTAAACGAATTGCAGGAAGTATCAGCATTATTTTTGCCGCAGGAAACTGCACAAAAGACAGAAGAGCCGCAGGAAACTGCACTTGATGTAAGTAAGCTGAAAAAGGCAATAGACATACAATTATTAAAATTTGTAAAATAAAAATTTATAAAAATGGCAAACGAAATCCTCGATGCACTGAATCCCTTAGTGGATGGCATCAAATCTGAAATCAAGGCAATTGATACAAAATTAGCCGCTGATATCGCGCAACTGAATGAAGATGCGCAAAAGAAAAATGAAACAATTGGCGAACTCCGCGACAAAGTAAAAGAATTTGCGGCTTCTGCTAATCGTTTGAAATCTAACGTTGAGACTGATGTTAAAAAAGATTGGTCAAATACTGACAGATACAAAGCTGCGGTGATGGACATCGTTGCTGAGAATTTTGACAAAATCAAATCTGAAACTGCATTCACTGCAACTAAGGATATGTCATTGACCAGCAACCTGACTGGTACTTCACAAATCAGCTACGTACCAAACGCGATCATGCGTTCTTTCTTCAACCCGCATCTGTATGATGTTTTCCGCATCATCCCGACTGCAACTGGTAACGTAACTTTCCCTCGCGCTTCCGATACCGTAAGCGAAGGATCTTTTGGCGCACAAACCGAAGGCAACAGCAAGGCTCAAATCGACTATAACATCACTATGGTGAATGTTGCAGTTCCTTTCATCGCTGGCTTTGCTAAAGTAAGCCGTCAAATGCTGCAGGATCTTCCTTTCTTACAAGCGTACTTATCACAATCACTTGTTGAAGATTGGAACAGAGCGGTTAACACTCGCTTCCTGAATACAATCGCTTCCGGATCAACTGCACTTTCTTCCGCTGCTACCGTTAACGCAGAGAAAATGATTGACGGTGTTGCTCAACATGGCGCACTCGGTCTTGGTCAACCTAACTTGATCCTGACTACTCACGCATCATGGGCTACTTTGATGAAAACAAAGCCTGGTGATTATAGCATCCCTGGTGGTGTTACAATCGGCGCAAACGGCGAAACCCGCATCGTTGGCGTACCTGTTGTTCCTCATTCTCAAGTAACTGGATCTCGTTTCTATGTCTTAAATACTGATGCTTTCGGTATCGCTCAGGCTTCTGCCCTTAGCGTTCGCAGCACTGAATTTGATGACAAAGATTTCCAAAAGAACTTAATCACATATCGCGCTGAGGCTCGTATAGAACTTCTGAGTTTCCAGCCGAAAGCTGCGGTTTACGGAACTACTGGAACTGCTTAATTTGGTTTTGGTTTTTTGTTTTGGTTGTGAATCATGCGGCCTTCCCTTTTGGGAAGGCTTTTTTTTATGTATATTTAACCCATGAAAGCAATATGCCTAAACTTAATATCAAGGCCGGACCGTTGGGAATTAGCGCAAAAAGAATTTGAGCGGCAAAATTTACAAGTTGATAGATTTTTGGCCATTCCTAATGATGATCGGTTTTTGTCATTTAACTTATCACAACAAGCAATTTTGCGCCATATTGTAAATACAAATGAGGAAACTATTGTATTTGAGGATGATGTAAAATTTGTAAATGACAATATGCAAAATGTATTAAATACTGCACCTCAGAACTGGCAAATGCTTTATTTATCCGGCCATGTTTTAAGGCCGCTGAAGAAAATTAATAAAGAATGGTGGAGGTGTAAACATACACATACAACGCATTCTGTTATTTATAAACCTGAAACGGCGCAATATATTTTGGATCAGTATGATCCATTTAAAAGTGGGATTTATGATGATTTTCTGTTAAGGTGCATGCAACCTAAAATTAATGCTTACATTTGTAAGCCGTTCATCACAACTCAGCGGCCCGGATATAGTGATTTATGGCAAACGGAAACGGACTATGGCATAATACATACCGAAAGCAAATTACTATGAACATTTACCATATTACATTTACGGATCAACATATGACCAAATCTGCGGTATTGTCGCAACAATCGGCGTTTAAATCCGGAGCCATAAGCAGCCATATTTATGGGCAAAATTGTTATGATCCATATTTTTTTGTGACAAACCGCAATGTGTTAATTCAAAATAGAGGTGTTGGTTATTGGATATGGAAACCGTATATTATACTAAAAAAATTACATTCAATTCCAGATAATTCATATTTGATTTATAGTGATGCTGGCGTTGAGTTTATAAAACCATTGCAGATTTTAATAAATTCAATGGACCAGGACATAATGTTATTTGGCAATAATTACAGGCATTTGGATTGGTGTAAAATGGATGTGATGGATGCAATCATTCCGGATTGGCGCATAACTTATAATATTGAAAACAGGCAATCGCAGGCTTCTGTCATAATTATAAAAAACAATAAATCAACAAGGGATTTTGTAAAGGAATGGGGGTTACTTTGCCAAATGCCAGGCTTTATTGATGATAGCGAAAGCAAGCTACCAAATTATGCAACGTTTCAGGAGCATAGGCATGATCAGGCAATTTTGACGTGTTTAGCTTATAAATACGGAATTAAACTGCATTGGTGGCCAGCGCAATATAATAATGGCCAATTTGTTTATGATAAATTGGATTGGTATTGTAACGATAATTATCCTGTAATGTTTCATCATCACCGTAAACGAAATAACGAATGGTAAAATCAATAACATTAGAGCGTTGGGAGGAGGCCCAAATAGCTGAAAGGATATGTCATAAGTTTGACCGAAAACAAGGTGAAAATCACTATAAAAATACTTATTACAACTATTTCAAATATTTAGATATAAAAGACTCAAATGCTTTTATAATTGAAATTGGTTGCGCTGATTTCCCGGCATTGCAATGGGTAAAATTTGGTAAAGGGATTTTTATTGAACCTATGCCATCTGAGATATTAAAAGACATTGCAAAAGAATTAAGATGTGATATTATTGCGCAACCTGTTGAGAATATTGAAATTCCTGAATGTGATGAAATCTGGCTTTTAAATGTAATGCAGCACGTTATTAATCCGGACCTATTTATAAGCAAATGTAAACAAGCTGCCAAGTTAATTAGATTCTTTGAGCCTATTGATTGGCCTATTGAGATTTACCATCCGCATACGTTTACATTTGAATGGTATAAAAACCATTTCCCTGATGCTAAATTATACGATGGCAAACATCCTAATTTTCATGAAGCTAAATGCGCATACGGAATATGGTCACAAGTCTAAGCATAGGAACAGGAGGCCTCGGTAGATTTGGCAATCAAATGTGGACAATTGCCGGGTGCATTGGCATAGCAAGGGCAAACGGTATGGAGTTTGCTTTTCCTAAATGGATTAATCATGACAACGCGTTATTTGGCGGTAATAAAGATGATTTCAGCAAATATTTTGTCAATCCATTGCCTTTAATACCTGATGGCAGACATTGGCATAATTACGGATATTTTTGGGGATATAAAGATGTAATATTACAGAAAATGGATTGGTCAATAGATGCACATCTGCAAAGCCCTAAATTCTTTGAGCATTGCATTGATGAGGTAAGGCATTATTTTAAAATGCGTGATGAAGGTGAGCAAAATGATTATTGCGCCATTCACGTAAGGGCCGGGGATTATATTGATGATCCTAATGCGTATCATCCAAGATGCAGCAAAGAATACTATGAAGATGCAATTTGGTATATGCCGACAAATACAAAATACATTGTATTTAGTGATGATATAGAATTTGCAAAGCAAAGGGTTGGTGTTGATGGATTATATTTAAGTGGACATTATTTGGATGATTTTAAATTAATGAAGCGGTGCAAACATTTTATTATTGCAAATAGTAGTTTTTCAGCAATGGCGGCGTTATTAGCGGACCATCCGGAAAAAATAGTTATTGCACCTAAACGGTGGTTTGGGCCTCACGTTGACATATCGGCAAATGATATTTATCATAAAAACTGGCATATTATATGAACATAAATTAGCCCAAACTATATAGAATGGGCTAATATTTTGTATATTTGTTATAATCACAAAACAATATACAATGACAAATTTAAATCAAATTTGGGTACCAATTAAAGATTCTCCTAATTATGAAATAAACATA
>Ga0315904_10006709_pt1 | contig 15668 bp, 11 predicted proteins | sample LakEriMetagenome_6_FD_203529 | JGI IMG/M metagenome (GOLD analysis project Ga0315904, IMG submission 203529) | Freshwater fungal communities from buoy surface, Lake Erie, Ohio, United States - Buoy 12 MA120 | ecosystem: Environmental > Aquatic > Freshwater > Lake | place: USA: Lake Erie, Ohio... | reverse complement strand
AGGCTCCGGCTCAAGCGCGAGCGACCCGCCCGGGAAACCGGATTAACCTGTTCGCCCGGATAACCCGAGCAGCCAATCAATCCCGTCGGACCCGTGCTACCTCATCCGCACAAGCACACAAGTACACGAGCACACAAGTACACAAGCACACGAGCAAAAAGGAAAAGTGATGTCGATCGCCGTTCAGGGACTGCAATTTGGCTTGAAAAAGAACCTCGATTGGGCCCAGCGACTGACCGCTGACCTGAGCCCGGAGCAGATGACGCTCCAGCCTCCTGGCGATCGACCTGCTCCGGTCAATCATCCGGCCTGGATTTTCAGCCATCTCAATGTTTACCTGCCGGTCATGGCAGGACTGCTCCGCGGCGAGACGTTTGAAGACCCAAAGTTTCATCCCTTCGGGATGCAATCGAAGCCGGAGGCCGACGCGTCCGTTTACGCCTCGAAAGAGGATCTGCTGAAGGCTTGGAACGCCGGACATGAAGAACTGGCCAGGCTGCTCTCGACGGCGACCGATGCGACCTTGCTGCAGCCCGTGACCTTGCCGCGGTGGAGAGAAATCATGCCGACCGCAGGCATCGTAGTGCCGTATTTGTTGCTGGTCCACGAGAACCAGCATCTGGGCCAACTCAGTGCCTGGCGGCGGGTGCTCGGTTTGCCGCCGGTCTAAACCGCGGCGACGAAGTGGCTGCCTTGCCCGCTCCAACTCCCGCGCAATCCCACCAGAGCGAACGCCCCAGCGATGTCGACCCAGCGATGTCGACCCAGCGATGTCGACCCAGCGATGTCGACCCAGCGCGGTCGACTCTCTGGAATAGGTCCTCAGTCGAGTTTCGCCGCTGTTCGGTTCGCTGTCGCTTGGTTCGCTGTCGCGAGCCAGGGCTCACCGTAACGGACTCACCGTAACAGACTCAGCGTTTGACTTCTACGGTCGGGCTGGTCGGATTCTCAACCACGGCAATCGCCGGGTGCGGCGGTTCCTTGAGCAACAGCTCGCGGAAGAAGTCGACAGACTCATCGACGACATCGGCTTGAATCAAGAGCAACTCGCCTGGCTCGGCGTGCTGGATGGCTTGCTCGACGCTTTCCTTCCAACTGGCGTACCAGGCCTTGTGGCGGACTCGCGCTCCGAGGGCGAGACCCTCGCGGAACAATTGGATGATGTCCCCGGGTTGGCGACCGCGGACATAGTCCCCTTCGTAAAGAATCACTCGATCGAAGTGATGGCCGAGTAGTTGACCCTGGCGGATCATGTCGCCATCGCGTCGGTCGCCGGCAGCGGAATACACGGCTGTGCGCCGCTTGTTGGGGAAGTTCTGCAGAGCATCCAGGACCCCTTTCAGGGCCGAAGGGTTGTGACCGTAATCGACGACCAGGGTCAGCGAACCGTACTGCAGAATGTTGAACCGGCCGGGAGTTCCGTCGATCGAGGGCTGGAACGATTCCAGACCGGCCCGAATGACTTCAGCGGGGACTCCCAGCGTCCATGCGGCGGCCGCACCTGCCATCGCGTTCTCGACTTGAAAACGGATTCGTCCACCGTGGGTGATCGGGATCCGATCCAAGCCCAGGAGCGTGAATTCAGTTTCCCCATGTGCGAGGATCAGGGCGTTGTCCCGGACGAATACGGCTTTGCCGCCGGCCTTGCGACGGGCGACCACGTGTTCGTTTTCGGGGTTGAAGGAGAACCAGACAATCTGCCCGGGGCAATGTGATTCCATTGCCACGGTCAGCGGATCGTCTGCATTTAAAATCCCGCTGCCGTCTTTGCTGACTGCTTCGATGACCACCCGTTTGACTTTGGCGAGCTGTTCGGGTGTTGAGATATTGGCGATGCCGAGGTGATCGCCCTCCCCGATATTGGTCACCACGCCGACGTCGCAACGGTCATAGCAGACGCCCTCGCGGATAATTCCGCCCCGAGCGGTTTCGAGGACCGCGGCGTCGACATTCGGATTCTGCAGGACCCGCCGACCGCTTTGCGGGCCGGAGCAATCGCCGCTGTCCAGTCGCCGTCCGGCGACGTAGACGCCATCGGTGCTGGTGAAGCCGACCCGCTTGCCTTGGAGGAAGAGGATATGGGCAATCAGCCGGACCGTGGTCGTCTTGCCGTTAACGCCGGTCACCGAGACGAGGGGGATTCGCCCGTTGTCCTCACCTTTGAAGAGCAGGTCGACGATCGCCTCGCCCACAGGCTGGCCTTGGCCTTCCGAGGGCTGGAGGTGCATTCGCAGACCCGGCCCGGCGTTGACTTCCACCACGCCGGAATTCTGGTTCTCCAGGGGAACAGTGATGTCTCGAGCCACCACATCGACACCGGCGATGTCGAGTCCCACCATCCGCGCGGCTTCGACTGCCCGGGCGGCAACGTCGGGATGGACTTGGGCGGTCACGTCGCAGGCGGTACCCCCACTGCTCAGATTAGCATTGCGGCGAATCAGAACCATCTGGCCCTGGGCTGGCACTGATTCCCAATGGAAGCCTTGTTGTTCCAGAACCGAGAGCGAGACATCATCCATCTTGATGTGGCTCATGATGGTTGCGTGTCCATCGCTCCGCCGCGGGTCGCGATTGACCTCCTCGACCAGCTCTCGAACGGTTGAATGGCCATTGCCAATCACTTGGGCTGGTTCACGACGGGCTGCGGCGACGAGCCGATCGCCGACCACCAGCAACCGGTAATCCGAGCCCTCAAAGAACTTTTCAACCATCACGGTCGACTCTTCGCGGCGGGCGTTTTCGTAAGCCCGGACGACTTCGTCGCGCGTGTAGAGATTGGTCGTGACCCCGCGCCCGTGATTGCCGTACTGAGGTTTTACGACTACCGGGGGACCGATGTCGAGGGCTGCTTCCCAGGCATCATCGGCACTTTCCACTGGCCGGCCGTCAGGCACCGGAACGCCGACGATTTTCAGCAGCTTTCGCGTCAGCTCTTTATCCTGTGCAATCGACTCGGCAATTGCCGGCGTGCGATCGGTTTCGGCCGTGAGGATGCGGCGCTGTTTGGAACCATAGCCCAGCTGCACGAGGCTGCCGGAGTTCAAGCGGAAAAAGGGAATTCCCCGTCGCCGGGCGGCATCAACGATTGAGCGAGTGCTCGGTCCCAGGCAAACGTCGTAGGCCAACTCCCGCAGCTTGGCAACTTCGGCTTCGACATTGAACGGGCGATTTTCCACAGCCGCCAGGACAAGGTTTCGACCGACTTCCAGCGCCGCCCGAGCCAGATTTTCTTCTTCGTATTCAATCGCCACGCGATAAACACCGTCTTCGTCCAGCTCTCGAGCCCGGCCGTAACCCACCTCGGTTCCCGCCAGGGACTGCAGCTCGAGGACGACATGCTCGAGGATGTGAGCCATGTAGGTCCCTCTGCGGAGCCGCTCGAAAAAGCCTCCCCGCTCGCCGACGCTGCAGCGGTGCTCGATCATCGTCGGCAGCCAGCCCATCAGCCGCTCATTGAAGCCCGGGATCATCTCGGAGGACGTGTCTTTCAGCCCGGCGAGGTCAACCCAGACTTCGAGGACCGGGAAATTGGCCCAAGTATTGGGACCACGCAACGCGAGAACCTTGCGAAACGTCAGAGGCGCCACAACAGAATCGTTGGACATAGTTGATTTTCTGGCGGTCTAAGACCGTCGCCTTATTTCAACGACGACAAACGTTAACGCTAACAACGTCAACGCACACAAAGTCGACGCACAACAGCAAGGGAAACATGCGTGACGAATTAACGGCGGCAGTTCCCCTCGCCGCTTCGACTTGTCCGGGATTTGGGATATTCACTGGAAATCAGGATGATTGCCGCGGGCCCGCCCCAAACCTCTCCAGATTCAACACCGAACTCGCCTGGTTCATTCTGCGAACGCTTTCGCTCGGAATGAACTCGTTTCTTCTTCTGAAGTTGCCCTTCGTCGGAAAATGACCCTTCGTCGGAAAATGACCCTTCGTCGGAAAATGATATAGCCAGAGAGCAGCGAAAAATCCCAAATCAGCGCGGGCGTTCGGGAAAGGCATCACGCCAGCCTCGCCCGGACCCCGAAAAGACAACAGAACTACGTCTGGCAGGACCGCTTGGATCGAGTCGAACGGCAACAATTATCGGATGGAAGACCACAAAAGCTAGAGCCGATAGCCGCGAAATATTCGCCAGCCCTCCCAGTCGCCGCCGGCTGTCATAGAATACCCCCAAAACGCAAACCCAAGGGGAGCAAACCGCTCGCTGTCCGGGTCCAGGGCCCCCGGGGTCGCTATCGACTTTTCCGGCCGGTTTCAGCCCCAGGCAGCTCTCCGGTCAAAAGACTTGCAATCTTTTGGCAAAACCTGAGCATTCTCCCCCCACCTGTCGAATTCTCAACTATTCGAAACCGACCCCAATTTGCGGAACGGAAACGGCTTGAACCGCTCAACCCCGGATGAAACCCAACTCAGCACCCTGCCCGCCGCTGTCCAGGCTGGTCTGGCCGTTGCGTGGTCGCCGGGCGAGTCGCTGGTGGCCCAAGCCGAACTGGACCTCGACGGCAAGCAGAATTTCGGGCGCTCCTTTCTGGTCCTGTCCAGCCAGCGACTGCACTTTTTCAACCCACAGGAACCAAATGGGCTCAAGTCGTGGGAACTCACGCCCGAACTCGCGATGCGAACGTCACTGCACGCCGGACTGGGCGCCGCCCGTTTGCTGGCCGGGGCCAATCTGGTGCAGACCTGGAATTACACCGCGGCTCAAGCCACGTTCGTCGAGCGGCTGGCGGTCGCCCTCAATGCCGTCGTCAAAACGCGGGGCAACGGAACCTTGGAAGCGGGTGGCACTCGGAGCAGTACGACCTGTCCCTCTTGCGGGGCCCTGCTTTCCGCTGACCAGCCGATATGCCTCGCCTGCGCCCCATCCGCCGCGCCGCCTCCGGCCAAGTCACTGGTTCGGCTCTGGCGGTTTGCACACCGGCGCCGCGGCATGATCCTGTTTGGCTTTCTCGTGACACTCGCCGCCACGGCAGCCGGCCTGGTGCCACCGTACATCACGATGCCGCTGACCGATCGCGTGCTGATCCCCTGGCAAAACGGCGAACCGGTTCCGTTCAGCGACTTTTACTGGTATCTCGGCGGGCTGGCTTTTTCGGCACTGCTGGCTTGGGCACTTGGCTGGGCCAAAACCTATGTAATGGCGAAAGTCAGCGAACTGATCAGCGCCGATTTGCGGAATGAAACCTACGCGCATCTGCAGCGACTCTCTCTCGAATTCTTTGGAGGGAAGCGGACGGGCGATTTGATTTCGCGGATCGGCAGCGACACCGACCGAATCTGCAACTTCCTTTCGATTCACCTGCTCGACTTCGCTTCCGACATCCTGATGATCACCCTCACCTCGATCATCCTGTTGCGAATCGATCCGATGCTGGCGCTGGTGACCCTGATTCCGTTCCCGGCGATCGCCTGGTTGATTCAGCGGGTCCGGGTCAAGCTTCGGCATGGCTTCGCCCGCTCCAGCCATGCTTGGGGGGAAATGGTCAGCGTCATGACCGACGCCATTCCCGGAATTCGCGTGGTCAAGGCATTTGCGCAGGAGCGGCGCGAAATCGAACGCTTTCGCGAGGCCAATGACCACGTGCTCGAGTCCAACCTGCGGGTCAACCGGCTCTGGGCGTTCTTCAGTCCGACCGTCAGCCTGCTGACCGAGATCGGCATTTTGGTGATCTGGACCTTTGGTGCCTGGCGGGTTTTTCAGGGTCAAATCACGGTTGGCGTGCTGACCACGTTCATCGCCTACATCAGCCGTTTTTACGTCCGCCTTGATTCGCTCAGCCGGATGCTGGCCAACACCCAGCGGGCGGCGGCGGCGACGTATCGGATTTTTGAAATCCTCGATCGCCAGCCGAGCGTCATGGAACCGACGCGGCCGATCGACCCGGGCCGGCTGGCAGGGAGGCTGGAACTGAGCGGAGTGCGCTTCAAGTATGGCAACCGGGAAGTCATTCGCGGCGTTGACTTTACTGTTGAACCGGGAGAACTGGTCGGCCTGGTCGGTCCCAGCGGTTCAGGCAAAAGTACCCTGGTGAATCTCGTCTGCCGATTTTACGACGTGACCGAGGGAGCGATTCTCGCCGATGGTCAGGACATCCGTTCATTTCCGATTGAGAAGTACCGCAGCAACATTGGAATCGTGTTGCAGGAACCGTTTCTGTTTTACGGGACGATTGCCGAGAACATCGCCTATGGGCGACCGACAGCCAGTCGCGACGAGATTATCGCCGCAGCCCGCGCCGCCCATGCGCACGACTTTATTCTTCGCCTCCCCGATGGCTATGACTCGCTGGTGGGAGAGCGCGGCCAATCACTCTCTGGCGGCGAGCGCCAGCGGATCTCGATTGCCCGCGCGATTCTGACCAACCCCCGGATTTTGATCCTCGACGAAGCGACGTCCGCGGTCGACAACGAGACGGAGCGAGTGATTCAGGCGGCCCTCGACAATCTCGTCCAGGGTCGGACCACAATCGCCATTGCGCATCGCCTCAGCACGCTCCGCAACGCCAGCCGGATCATCGTGATGGAAAACGGCGAGGTGGCCGAAGTCGGCAAACACGAGGACCTCCTCGCCCGGGGAGGCGTCTACACCCGGCTCCATCAAGCCCAACTGGTCAACTAGGAGGAAAAAGGTGTCAGGACTCTTTTTTGGAAACGAGCCCAGACACCTGATGTAATGCGATGAATGGACCCGTTTCCCACCTGACTGCAACGATTCGCCTGGAGCGCCGCTCCGACGGGACATTGCTGGTCCAGCTGCCCGGCAATCTGGAGCAGCTGGAAGTGTTCCCGCTGCGCCTCTTTCCGCTCTCCGAACCGCAGAAGTGGATCGCCCTGCTCAATCCCGAGGGCCGCGAAGTCGCCCTGCTCGATTCGCTGGAAAACCTCCTCCCCGCCGCTCGGGAACTGTTGAACGAGGAGCTTTCGCGCCGGGAGTTCGTACCGATCATCCGGCAAATCACCTGGGTCTCAGGCAACTCCGAGCCCTGCAGCTGGAGAGTCCGAACCGATCGGGGCGAGACTGAATTCGTGCTGAAGAACGAGGACGACATTCGCCGACTCGGAGCGCGGAGCGTCCTTGTGGTCGACAGTCATGGGATTCGCTATCTCATTCCCGATCGTGAACAACTCGATTCGTTCAGCCAGCGGATCGTCGAGTGGTATGTTTGATGGTCCATTCGCGGCCTTCGAGAACCGCCCGCGGGCAGAGATTCCAATTCCCCGGGAAAAATTCAAACGGCAACTCCGAGCGCCGCTCTCGGTGCCCTGACCTTCCGGCGTTCGCCCCGGGAACATTGACTCCACCTGGGCTTGCAGCTTCCCTCAACCCACTGCGGAACCTCTTATCCAAAACCGCGTCGCGCCCGCACTGCAGAGCCGTTCGACGCGCTGAGCGAATACCACGGCAGAAGGCTTGACGGAATGAGGGAAACCGACGCAAATCCCCGAGCGCATACACTGCCGGAGTTGCCCCTCAGCCAATTGCCTTTTTCGGGTTTGATGAACGGCGGCCTGATAGGCTCTGAAGTCACATCGTTCGGAGGATAAAATGTCAAACCTGGTTCTGTTGGTGGCTGCCGCAGCTTCGTTTGTCACACGGCTGGGCCTGTGCGCGATGTTCGCTGTTGTTGGCGTCATCCTGATGCTTTCGGGGCTACACAACATCCAAACCCAGAACGCTGAGGAAAGTGGAAAACGACGCTTGGTCAACAAGGCATTAGGCCAAGGCAATTCTTATACCGGGTCGAAGGCCGTATTGGTTGGATGGATCCGAATCATTAGCGGTGGATGCGCCATCCTGTTTGCATTTCTCTTTTTGATTTACAGCCTCTTTTTCGCAAGATGACCAGCGTGCGGCCAGGGTTCGCGCGCAGAGAAGGCCGGATTGCAGTAGGCCAGGATGATGGTGGTCAAGGAACTGAGGGGCATCATCAGCGCGGCGATCAGCGGATGAATCAGACCCATCGTTGCCAACCCAACCGAGAATGTGTTGTACAGAATCGAGATCACCAAGCTGACGTGAATGGTGGTCATCGTCTGGCGACTGGCCGAAGCCAGCTGCAACAAATCGGTCAAACCACCCCGGCTCAAATACACCGGCGCCGCCGCCAGACTCGCTTCAGCTCCCCCCTTCACGGCTACGCCGACCGAGGCCGCTGCCAACGCCGCGCTGTCGTTCAGCCCGTCACCCACCATCACGACCACTTCCTTCGAATTGCTGCTGCGGACCCGTGCAGTTTTATCTTCGGGGCTCAAGCCACCCCAAGCCGATTCCGGGGGAACGCCAAGTTGGCCAGCTACCACCGCAACCGTATCGGGCTGGTCCCCGGAAAGAATGCCAACCTGCCAGCCGCGGCGCTGCAGTTCGCTCACCGTCGCGGCAGCATCGGACCGCAGCTTGTCGCCAATCGTCGCCAGCCCGCAGACGACGCGCTGGCGAGCGACATAAATCACGGTCAGTCCGGTCCGGGCCGAGGCGGTTGCCTGAGCCTTGAGAGCCGGCGGAATCTCCAGTCCCAAGTCAGCGAAGTACTTCCGGCTGCCGATCACCAGCTCGCTTCCGGCGACCACTCCGCGAATTCCGCCGCGCGGGTCCTGTGCGGCTTGCTCAACTGGAGGCAAGGAGCCTAGCCGTACATTCAACACCTGCTCCAGCGACTCCTGCTGCAGGGCCGCTGCCAGTGGATGACTCGAGCGGCTTTCCAGCGCGGCAACCTGAGCCGCCAGGTCTCGGTCTCCCCACCACTGGACGAGCCGGGTCTGACCTTGAGTGAGCGTGCCGGTCTTGTCGAGCCAGATCGTTCCTGCTTGAGCCATCCGCTGCAGCACGTCACCACTCTTGATCAAGATACCTCGCCCTGCAGCGCGGCTGATCGCCAGGGACAAGGTCAGCGGCGCCGCCAGCGCGATGACGCAGGGGCAGGCGACAATCAGTACGGCGACCGTGTTCTCAACGGCACTCGTTCCCGATAGCCGCAGCCAGTACAGAAATGTGAACGTCGCGACGGTGAGGACACCATAGACAAACCAGACTCCGGCCCGGTTGGACCACTCAATCACAGGCGGCTTGTCCCGGGAGGCGGCTTCCATCAGTTCCATCAAGCGCCCCATCCGGGTTTGCCGCCCGGTACGGGTGACCGTTATTTCAAGTGGTCCGCTGAGGTTTTGGGTGCTGGCGAAGACCGCCTCACCAGCGACCCGCACAACCGGACGAGCCTCGCCCGTCAGCAGCGACTCGTCGAGCGTCGAATGCCCCGTCATGATTGTCCCATCGGCCGGCACGCCTTGGCCCGGCAAGACCTCGATTCGGTCGCCCGGCTCGAGCAGGTCGACCAGCGTCTCAACAACCACGCCATCGATCAGCTTCCGCGCGGAACGGGGAGTCAGCCGGTAAAGCAAATCCACCGCCTCCGCCGTCTGACGTTGTTGGCGAAATTGAATGTAGCGCCCCACCAGCAGCAAGGCGACAAGGCTACTGAGTGAGTCAAAGTAAATCTCGCCTCGGCCGGCAAGCGTGTTCCACAGTCCGCTCAACGAGCCCATCAGCAAGGCAATCGCGACCGGGATGTCGACGTGCGGTGTGCGGGTTCGCAGGGCACTCCAGGCGGTGCGAAGAAACGTGCGGCCCGGCCCCAGCACCGAAGCGAGACCCAGCAGGCAACTCGCTCCCCGAAACAAGGTCTCAATTGAGCTGCCCAGCTGCGAGAGGAGCCCGAAGTAGAGTGCGGCGCCGAGCAGCATGTTGTTGCCGGCGAGCGCTGCCGCGACCCCGAGATTGACCAGTTGGCGACGATTCTCCTGAACGACCGCCGCCTGCTGGGCCCCGCTGCGAACCGGAGCAGGAGCATATCCCAGCCGGTTGAGCATCCGGGCAATCTCCGAGAGCGCGGTTTGCTCCGGCTGCCAAACGACTTCGACCGTCGACCGGCTCCAATTGACTTTTGCAGAGCTGACGCCGGGGACGAGTTGCGGGAGCTTCTCCAGCAGCCAGAGACAGGCCGCACAGTGAATCCCATGCAGCACGAGGAGGGACTCCTTACGGCCATCGGGGCGCAGCCGGACGTAGAGCTGCTCGAAGGCCGCCTGATCAAAGTCGCAAAAGCTGCGGGCCAGCGGAGAGTCGCCCACCGACTGGCCCGTCGGCTGGTTGCGAAGATAGTACGCTTCCAGCCCATGTTCGTGGATCAGCGCGTAGGCGGTGCGACAGCCGCGGCAGCAAAACTGCGCGGGCGACTGGGAGTCGATCATCCCGGAAGGCACCCCGGCTCCGCAGTGGCTGCAGGCGAATGCAGCGGTTGCTTCAGCACGGGAATCATCAGGGGCCGGGTTGAGGCGAGTGCGGAGAGCGTTCATTGCTTCTCGCAGCAGCAAGGCAAGGGAACTTCGTCAATCTGCTGCACATGCTCGAGCGTCTCGACCAGGCTGGTCGGCGCGGCGACTGCCGTATTCTCCAGCTGAATCGGCGCGCGAAACAGGATCGTTCCGATTCCGATCAGCAAGACCATTGCCGCGACCGCTGGCTGCACGTTCCAGTTCGGACGCTTGACCAGCCAGGCTCCACCCCAGACCAGCACCGTCAATACCGGCAGCGTTCCTCCCCAGAACAGCAGCATGACGAACGCGCCCCAGAGTGGATTCGCGGTCCCGGCTGCGGCCAGAGCAAACACATACAGCCAGCCGCAGGGCATCCAGGTGGTGACAAAACCAACCGCCATCGACCGCTGAAAGGGAGGAAGTTGCCGACCTCGCCGCAGCGCCCACTGCAAGCCAAGCACCAGCCCGGACGGAGCCCAAGTGCTGCCGCGCAGCCAGCCGAAATGCCGGGCCAGCGAGATGAAGGCAGTGGCGACCATCAGGCTGCCAGCCGCATAAGTGGCCGTTTGCTGCCAGCCGGCAACCTGGCCACCGATGTCGAGCGCCAGCCCGAGGCTTCCCGCGGCCAGTCCAATCAGCAAATATGTGGCGAGGCGACCGAGGTTATAGCCCGCGACGGCGAACCAGCGCGGATGCTTCCCTTCAGCGTTGCCGGCACTGCTCGTTCCGGCCATCAAGGCAAACGGGCCGCACATCCCCACGCAGTGCAGACTGCCAAGCAGACTCGCAATAAAGACAGCAGGACCAAGCGCGAACATTGGAGGCTACCTTGGGATATCGGACTGAGCTGGACGAGACGGATTGCTGCGGGCTGCCGGGACCTCGATCTTCAGCACGGCCAAGTACTTGGCGGCTCCCCGGCTCGCGGTGACTTCGAAATTCCAGTTGCCAGGCTGCTGCGCACGAAAGCTCGTTACGTACTCTCCCGGCAAGAGTTCCCGCAGCAACACGGTCTCCGCCTCGGCGGCTCTGGCCCGATGATAGAACTTCAATTCGACCACTGCCCCGCTGACGGGCTGGCCACTGCGGTCAACCAACTTCAGCCTCAGTTCGCGCTCGCCGCTTACATCCGCCCGGGTCCCAACCTCGATTCTGGTCTGCCAACCCAGAGCGGCACTCGCACGCATGCTCTCCTGCCAAGAGTCCCAATTCAGCGCCCGCTGATCGTATCCCTCAAAAACGACATGCGATGGATCTTGTGAGGTCAGGGTAATCGCGACGATCCAAAGCACGGCCTGAATGGCGAAAAATGCGATGATCCCTCCGGTCCAAAGCAGCCGGGCGGTCGCTTCGCGTTGAGCGAGTGCATCTGGAATCGGGCGCTGGCACATCTCGGCAAGGCTCATGGCAAGGGGCTCGATGAAGGTGGGTATGCAGGAACGGATGAGGAGTTTGCAGCGGCAGCGACCAGCAAAAAGCGTGTCGCTTGCATCGCAATCCATTAACGCGGCCCAATCAGCGTCCAGCTGGCTGGTTTGACAACGCCCTCGCGATTGCGGACTTCGAACTCCAGTTTGGCTCGACCATCGCGAAATGATTCCAGGGGAGCGACCGCACTGACATGGAATGTTCGAGCCTCGCCCGGAGCGAGAGTCATTTCCGGCTCGCTGAGCTTCAACTCCACAACGGGAGGCGAAAGGACCTTCAGGGTGTAAGTACTGGGTTCGTCAGTCCGGTTGGTAAGCTTCAGCAGCAGCAAATTGCGGGCCGATTTTTGATCCTCGGTCACGGTGAACGGATTGCCGCGGTCGCGCAGCACTTCGATGTTAAACGACTGTCGCGCAGTGAGGAAAAAGAAAAACAGGCCGGCAATCCCGGAGAGTAACAGCGGGTAGAGGAAGACTCGGGCCCGCGCTATGCGATTCGGCTCACCCCGATCGTTTTTCTGGCTACTGTATCGAATCAGATCAGGGGCCCGACCGAGTTTGCTCATTACCTGGTTGCAGGCGTCGATGCATTGGGTGCAATTGATGCACTCCATCTGCAGGCCTTTTCGAATATCGATCCCGGTCGGGCAAGTTGCCACACAAAGCCCGCAGTCCACGCAGTCGCCAAGCACCGGCAGGCTCGCCGGTCCCGCGCTGGCTGCTTTCAGCTTCGCCTTGCCGCGAGGTTCTCCCCGCCGGGCGTCGTAGCTGACGATCACCGAAGACTGGTCGAGCAGCACCGATTGGAAGCGGCCGTAGGGACACATGATGATGCAGACCTGTTCGCGGAAGTAGGTAAAGTCTGCCATCATCGCAATCGTCACGAACGCCATCACGAGAAATGGGGTCGGATGAGTTGCTGGCGACTGATGCATCCACTCCCAGAGTCGATTGACTCCGACAAAGTACGAGAGAAACAGGTTCGCAAGCAAGAAGCTCAAGACGAGGTAAACCGGATACTTCAGCATCCGAAACCAGGTGGGACGGGTCGCCTTGGGTTGGCCCCCCTTCCCGGCCGTGCCGTCAAAGAACCGCTCGACCGGACGATAGAAAAACTCCAAGTAGACCGTTTGGGGACAGCCCCATCCGCACCAAACCCTTCCGAACAGGGCTGTGATTAAAAAGATTGAGAGAATCGTGCCAACCAGGAACAAGGCGAGCAGCACGGTATCCGTGGGCAGGAAGGTGAAGCCGAAGATGGTGAACTTCCGCTCGGCAATGTCGAGCAGGATAAACGGCTTGCTGCCGATTTTGACAAACGGCAAGGCGACGAACAGCGCGACCAGGGCGTAGGCTACCAAGCGCCGCCGCCAAAGCCATTGGCCATAGCTCAGTTTCGGCTTGAGCCAACGCCGCGATCCATCCCGCTCGAGCGTCGAGAGGACGTGCTCGTCAGGTGGCAGCAGGCTGGGGGCAGTCGTATCGGTCTGGATGCTCATCGTCGTCTGTTGAACGGAGAAGACATTTCGGATGGTCACAATCAGTCGGATTGGCGGCTGCACGCAAACGGACCAACCCCAGCCGGCAAGCACTCGGTGCTACTGCGAACCGCCGCTGGACGGGTTGCGTTTCGGCCAGGGAGGAATCGGGTTTCCTTCCGGAGCCTTGGGATTGCTGGGCTTGGTGCCGCGGAGTGAGGCAACGTAAGCTGCCGTCAAGACAATTTGATTGACGTGGCTCAGGCGATTTCGCCAAGCGGGCATCGAACCGTTGGCCGCCCCGCCTTCGATCACCTTGGCAATATCCTCCAGCTTGGCGACGTTCTTCCAGTTGTCATCCGTCAAGTTGGGGCCCACCAGGCCCTCCCCATTCTGGCCGTGGCAGCTGACACAGTTCGCCTTGTAAGAGATCTCACCTACCGTCAACCACTTGGGCTGGTTGAGGTAGTCGAGCAAGGTCGCTTCGTCAGGCTTGAGATCCCCAATTTCAGAGAATCGCCGCTGGAAGATGGCGGCCGCCTGTTGATCGAAGTCGTCATAAATCGTTCGTCCGGCCGGGGCTCCAAGGTGAAAGTAGAGCCCGTAGCATGCCGCAAAAATACAGGAGGCCCCGAACAACCATTTCCACCAACCCGGGGTCGGGTTGTCATACTCCGTGATTCCGTCGTAGACATGTTCACCAGCCAGGCTCTGGACTTCGTGCTCGAGGGCAACCTCGCCAGTTTGCTGAGTGGTTTGATGATGGACTGTAAGTGATTTACTCATGAGTCAACTTCTCCGGCTGCTCCGTCAAGACAATCTGCGCGTGGCGATTCGAATCCTCGCTGTTGCCAATCAGCGTGCGCAGCGTGACGATGATGAAAATGGATGCGAACATGACGAGGGCAGCTTCGGCGAAAAAGGAGTAATCGCAAAGCGCCAGAATTTGTTTGATCATCGATTTGTTTCTCCTCAGCGGGGTTTTACTGTCCACCCATCGGACCGGTGGATTCAACCGTGAGGCCGAGCCCCTCTCCGACGGTTTCCGCTTTCGCGTTCAGCCCGGTCGTCTCAGCCGCGGTATCTGCCACCGTTTCAGTCGCCGTCGCTTCCGACTGGCTGCGTGCATCCTCGTTGGCCCGGCTTGCGGCCGGGGCTGATTCGGCTGCCGGCGGTGTCGCTGCGGTGGGAGCCGCTGCGGGGGGCGAGGCTGCGGGGGACGAGGCTGCGGGGGACGAGGCTGCGGGAGGAGACGCGTAGAGATCGGTGCCGAGCCGCTGCAGGTAGGCGATCAGGGCGATCGCCTGAGTCTCGGCCAACTCAATTGGTTGGCCGTCCGGCCCGGTGACCTGCGCTTTGCTGCCTTGGCTAACCAAATCCTGAACGAGCTTGGCCGCCTGTTCCTGAGCCATGGTAATTCCGTTGTCCAGCTCAGCTTGATAAGGAGCCCCAAGCATTTTGGCGGCCCAAACACGTGAGGGGATTTCCTTGAAGTTCAGTTTGGTCTGTTCTAGGTGGGCGTAGACCGGCATCACGGATCCCTTCACCAGCTCGCTGGGATTGCGGAAGTGCTCAATGTGCCAGAGCACGGAGTTTTTCCCGCCTTGCCGGGCGAGGTCGGGACCAATCCGGCGCGAGCCCCATTGGAAAGGATGGTCGTAGACAAACTCGCCCGCTTTGGAGTATTCACCATACCGCTCGGTCTCGGCAAAGATCGGGCGAATCATTTGCGAGTGGCAGTTGTAACAGCCCTCGGCCACGTAAATGTCGCGCCCCGCCAGTTCCAGCGGAGTGTAAGGCTTGACCGTGGCAATCGTCGGGACGTTGGAACGAATCAGGAAAGTCGGAATGATCTCAAACGCCGAGGCTACCAGCACGGCGATGGTGACCCAGACGGTGAAGCGAATCGGCATCCGCTCCCAGACCCGGTGCCAGCCGGCTTGCAGCCAGACGTCGAGCCTCTTCCCTGCATCGAGGACTCCATCGATTCGCGGCGCGGGGGCCGGTGCGTCAGCGTACTCCGCGCTCAGCGGAGCCGCTTGATAAACGGTAACCTGGTAGGTCCGGGGGCGCGAGAGCCAGGTCATCAGGTAGTTGTAAGCCATCAACAAGGCGCCAGCGAGAAAGAGCGAGCCGCCGATGATTCGGGCCCACCACATTGGCTTGATGGCATTGACCGTCTGGACAAACTGCGGATAGACGAGGTTTCCTTGGCCGTCGAAAGCCCGCCACATCAGCCCCTGGGTCAAGCCAGCCACGTAGATCGGCACAATGTAGAGCAGGATGCCGATCGTTCCCAGCCAGAAATGCCAAGTCGCCAGTTTGGTGCTGAACAGTTTGGTCTGGAAAATTCGGGGGAGCAGCCAGTAGAGCATCCCGAAGGTCATGAAGCCGTTCCAGCCGAGCGCGCCGGCGTGAACATGGGCGATGGTCCAGTCGG
>Ga0315904_10006707_pt1 | contig 15671 bp, 20 predicted proteins | sample LakEriMetagenome_6_FD_203529 | JGI IMG/M metagenome (GOLD analysis project Ga0315904, IMG submission 203529) | Freshwater fungal communities from buoy surface, Lake Erie, Ohio, United States - Buoy 12 MA120 | ecosystem: Environmental > Aquatic > Freshwater > Lake | place: USA: Lake Erie, Ohio... | reverse complement strand
AATTCACAACGTGCACTTTCAAATAACTCTGTTGCTTACTCACGTAAGCCAGAAATGGAGCAATTTATTGCAGAATGGAAATCTCTTTATGACTCGAAGTCTGGCGAACGTGGAATCTATAATGTTGCGGCAGCGCAGAAGCAGGCAGCGAAGTATGGCCGTAGAGACCCTGAAATCCATTATGGAACAAACCCGTGTTCCGAAATTATTCTCCGTCCTTATCAGTTTTGTAATCTTTCAGAAGTCGTATTACGTGAAAAGGATACAGTTGAGGATGTTTCAAATAAAGTACGTCTTGCAACAATTCTTGGAACTTGGCAGTCAACGTTAACAGACTTTAAATATCTTCGTAAAATCTGGAAAGATAACACAGAAGAAGAGCGTTTATTAGGAGTTTCTTTAACTGGACAATTCGGACATAAATTCTTTTCAGGTAAACAAGATATTAAGAAATTAGAAGAAGTTTTAGTTGGGCTTCGTGAATACGCAAGAACAATTAATTCAGAAGAGGCTCAGAAAATTGGGATTCAAGAGTCTGCTGCTATTACATGTGTAAAGCCTTCTGGAACAGTTTCCCAATTGGTCGGGGTGTCTTCAGGAATGCATGCATGGCATTCACCATATTATATTCGTACAGTACGTGGCTCAAAAGGAGATCCAATCTCTACATTTTTAAAGGAAGTCGGAATTCCAGTAGAAGATGATGTTATGAAACCAAACGACACATACGTATTTTCATTTCCAGTTAAGGCACCAGAAGGTGCGATTGTTAGAAATGATTTAACAGCAATAGAGCACTTAAATACTTGGCTTGTTTATCAACGTGCATGGTGTGAGCACAAGCCTTCAATTACTGTATCTGTAAAAGAAGATGAGTGGATGGAAGTGGGGGCTTGGGTGTATAAGCATTTTGATGAAGTTTCTGGAATCTCATTCTTGCCACACTCTGATCATACTTATAAGCAGGCTCCATACCAAGAAGTTACAAAAGAAGAATACGAAGCAGTTCTAGCACAAATGCCAAAATCGATTCGTTGGGAAGATTTGTCTTTCTACGAAACAGAGGACGGAACTTCTGGAACCCAGACACTTGCCTGTACATCAGATGGTAATTGTGAGATAGTAGACATATCAGCTTAGTGATACAATAGTATTTGGGTTAATACCCAAATTCTCAGGGCACCCTGCCCTGATTGGAGATGATAAATATGGCTAAATTCGATAAAGCCGATTTAAACAAAGATGGGAAAGTTACAATGCAAGAGCAAATTCTAAGCGCATTAGGTACATATGGAAGAGCATTCTTAGCAGCAGCTATGGCTCTATATATGACTGGAAATACAAATCCAAAGGATTTGATCGCAGCAGGCGTAGCCGCAGTTGCCCCAGTTATCCTTAAGGCGCTAAATCCAAACGATAAAAGCTTTGGATTTCAGAACAAGTAATCAGTAGATTAGAAATACTCCTGTGCTAGAATTGGTACAGGAGTATTCCTATTTAGGAGACTATGGCAAATGGCAGTACAAAAAAATTTCGAAGTAGATCAAAATGCTACATTTACTTTTCAGGTTCAATACACTGAAGAAGATGCAGTAACACCTATTTCTTTAGTTGGCGCATCAGCAAAAATGCAAGTCCGAGACACACCAGGCGGATCTAAGTTAGCTGTATCATTAACATCGCCATCTGGTGGAATCACAATAGATGGAATAAATGGAACATTAACAATAAAGATGACTCCAACTCAAACAAATAAATTATTCTATCCAAAATCTTCTTACGATATTATGGTTATCGATGCTGCTGGGAATAAAATTAAACTCCTTGAAGGGTTTATGGCTCTCAAAAGATCGGTGACCATTTGATGATAGAAAAAATAATAGTAACAGAAAATGTTCATAATGTTATAGTTTCTTCTCCTGGCCCTCAAGGTGTACGCGGAAGTACAATCCTTAATGGTAATGGTGCACCAGCATCAAATTTAGGTTTAACAAACGATTTTTATATAGACAATGTTACAAAAATATTTTATGGTCCAAAACTTTCTGACACAACTTGGTCTGGCGCATCATCATTTCTTTTAGCAGCTTTTCAGGTTCCAGATCATAGACACACTTATGACGGAGACATAGACGAAAGTTATGTTCCTTAAGTTTGATTTTAAAAAATACATGATATAATTATTTTGTACAAAGGCTTTAAATTTAGAGGTAATCATGGCAACTAATTATCCAAACTCTCTGGATACTTTAACAAATCCAAGCGGAACAGATAGTCTTTCTTCTCCGTCACACGCTCAGCAACACTCAAACGCTAACGATGCAATTGAAGCACTTGAGGCTAAAGTTGGAGTTACTGGCTCTTCAGTAACCACATCTCTTGACTACAGAGTAAGCACTCTTGAAGCAGGAGGACAGGTAGGAACAGAACTAGGACTTGCTGGAAATAATGATTCAACAATAAGCGGAATAGAAAACAAAACAGCAATTGATACTTTTTCTAAGTCCCTATATTCAACAGTAAGATATACGCTTCAGATTAAAAAAGACAGTCTTTTCGTATCTGATCAGTTAGACATAGTTAACGATGGAACAGATCTACATGTAAATAGATATGAGATATCATCCAACACAAATAATTCTCTTTATACTGTGCAATTAGAAGAAAATGCAGGTATAATTAGTTTGTCAGTAACACCAACAAGTGGATCTATAACCGCTAGATATTATAGAACCGCCTTAAAAAGTTAAGGCGAAAGGGATAAAAAATGGCAACAGTAGATAAGAATTTTAGAATTAAGAATGGGTTAGTTGTTGAAGGATCAACAGCTACAGTAAATGGATCCAATATCCTTACTGAGAATTCAACAGAGTTTATCCAAGATACCGCCGCTGCTTTAATTACAGGCGGAACTCATACAAACATAACCGCCACATATAATGACTCAACTGGTACATTAAATTTAGTTGGTGCAGTTACATACACTGATGAGCAAGCACAAGATGCAGTAGGTAATGCAGTAGGAACTGGTCTTTCATATAACGATTCAACTGGTGCTATATCTGTTGATACAACAGCTATACAGGCAAAGGTTGCAAACGTATCAGATACTGAAATCGGATACTTAGATGGTGTTACATCAGCTATTCAGACTCAGTTAAATGATAAGGCTTCATCTTCAGATCTTACAACTCACGCAAATCTTACAGAAGCCCACGGTGCAACTGGTGCAGTAGTTGGAACAACAAATACTCAGACACTTACAAATAAAACTTTAACAAGCCCAAAAATTAACGAAGACGTAGCCCTTACAGCAACAGCAACAGAGCTTAACGTCCTCGATGGAATTACGGCATCTACAGCAGAACTCAACATCCTTGATGGAGTTACTTCTACAGCAGCAGAGCTCAATATTCTTGATGGAGCAACACTTACAGTAACAGAACTTAACTATGTTGACGGAGTTACATCATCAATTCAGACACAATTAGACGCTAAGCTTCCAAAAGCTGGCGGAACAATGTCTGGCGCAATTGAAATGGGTACAAACAAGATCACAGGTCTTGGAGCACCAACAAATGCAAATGATGCAGCAACAAAGACATACGTAGACGGCGTAATAACAAACCTTGTTGATGGTGCACCAGATCTATTAAATACTCTCAACGAATTAGCAGCAGCCATTAATGATGATGCTAACTATTCAACAACACTTACAACAGCATTAGGAAATAAGCAAGATAAGGTTTCTGGAGTATCAGATACTGAAATCGGCTACCTTGATGGAGTTACAAGCGCTATTCAAACACAGATTAACGCTAAGTTTAATACCGCAGATGCTTCAACATCAAATATTACAGAAGGAACTAACCTCTACTTTACCAATGAAAGAGCACAGGATGCTATTGGTGATAACCTAGGAACAGGACTTTCTTATAACGACACTACAGGTGCAATATCTGTAACAGCAAATACTTATGATGCATATGGTTCAGCAGATGCTGTAGCAACTGCAGCATCAAATTCATTAGACGATGTTCTAGATGCAACTACAGCATTTACAGCAATAAATGTTAATTCAGTTGCTAAGCAAGTTGCCGCAACAACAGGTAATATTGTAACTGCAGCAGCAACTACAGCTTATTCATGGGCAAAGGCTTCATACCGAAGCGCAGAGTTCCTTGTTAAGTCAAAGACTGCAACACACACAGAAGTAACAAAAATTATGTTGACTCTAGATTCTTCAGATAATGTTTATCTAACAGAATATGGAATGTCATCAACAAGCGGAACTTCTCTTCAGTCAATTACAGCAGATATAAGCGGAACAGATGTAAGAATCCGTGTAACACCTGCAAATGCTAATACCGAAGTATTAATTACTGGTACACTGTTAGTATAATTAAATAAAAGGTAAGGGGTCCTTTCAAAACCCCACCAAAAACAATTAGGGGATATGTGAACTTAAATGGCAACAACAAATAAGAATTTCAAGGTCAAGAACGGATTAAATGTAGCTGGAACAGCAACATTTGATACCGATATCGTACTTGGCACAACTCCTATTGCTTTTGATACAAATACTAAAAGGCTCAAGGTTTATATTGATAATGCCTGGCAGCCTATTGCTTTATACTCTGAAATACCAGATTTAACACAATCCCTTACATTTATGGATGTAGGTCTTTCTATTGATTATAATGGAGAGCCAACATATATAATTCAGGCTAATGGTGTAACACCTTCTGCAACATCTAAATTTATGGATGGTGGGTCGCCAACAACCACAGCAGTAGACTACATATTTGATTCAGGTCCACTTCAGTAATAATTTATTAAATGCTATAATATAAAATAGGAGAAAAAAATGTCAACAGTAAGAATTCAAGTAAGAAGAGGTACAGCGGCTCAATGGACTTCCGCCAACCCAGTTTTAGAAGCTGGAGAGATGGGTCTTGAGACAGACACAAAGTATATTAAGTTTGGTGATGGAACGGCAGCTTGGTCAGCATTAGGTTATGCCAATGACCCAGGATTCCTTGATCTCTCAAACCAGTTAGTTAATTATGTAGAGCTAACAGATATTGGAGCGGTCTCTGGTGTAGCGGGACTAGATTCAAGCAAGAACCTTCTCGTTCCAGGAGCATCTATTATTGTTGAGGGCTCTACAAATAATGAATTTGAAACTACCCTTACTGTTACAAACCCAACAGCTGATAGAACAATTACATTCCCAGATGCTACAGGTACAGTAGCACTTATGTCAGACATTACCGCATTAGTAGACAGTGCACCAGGAACATTAGACACATTGAATGAATTAGCTGCAGCGCTAGGTGATGACGCTAACTTTGCGGTAACCGTCACAAATGCATTAAATTCTTTAAGTAATGGCAAGCAATCAGTTGTTGCAAATGTTACAGATACTGAAATTGGATATCTTGATGGAGTTACTTCAGCAATTCAAACTCAGTTAAATGCAAAGCAGGCAGTTGTTTCTGGTGTTACTAGTACACAAATTGGCTACCTTGATGGCGTAACTTCTGGAATTCAAGCACAGATTGATGCAAAGCAAGCTAAAGTTGCAAATGTTACAGATACAGAAATCGGACACCTTGACGGAGTTACATCTGGAATTCAGTCACAATTAGATGCAAAGCAAGCAGTTGTTTCTGGTGTTACCAGCACACAAATCGGTTATCTTGACGGTGTTACATCATCAATTCAGACACAGTTAAACGCAAAAGCCTCATCCTCTGATCTAAGCTCTCACGCTTCAGATACAACAGGTATTCATGGAATTGCGGATACTGCAGCTCTAGCTACAATAACACAGGCCAACACAGCAGCAAGTAATGCAGAATCTAATGCAATTACTGCTGCAGGAATAGCAGCAGCTTCAGCAATTGCTACAGCTGTAACTAATCATGAAAATGATACAACTTCTGTTCATGGAATTGCAGATACATCTGTTTTAACGACAGCAAGTAATACACAAACTTTAACAAATAAGACTTTAACAAGTCCAAAAATTAATGAAGATGTTGCAATAACAGCAACTGCTACAGAACTTAATTATGTTGATGGAGTTACCTCAGCAATTCAGACTCAGTTGAATGCAAAGGCATCATCTACTGACTTAAGCTCACATGCAACAGATACCACATCTATTCATGGAATTTCTGATACAGCACAATTAGCATATTTAAATGCAGCAAATCAAACATTTACTGGAAATATGGAAGTTGACGGAAATATCGTTGTTGATGGAAATTTAACAGTTAATGGTACATCTTTTAACGCATCATCAACAACTATTGTAATTGAAGATAACATGGTACAGCTTGCTCATCAAAATTCAGCAAATACAGTAGACCTTGGTCTGGTAGTTGCTTATAATGATGGAACAGTAAAACATGCAGGTTTCGTAAGAGATGTTTCTGCTAATGAGTGGAAGCTCTTCAAGGGAGTAAGCACAGAGCCTACAACCACAGTTGATTTCAGTCAGGGATCACTAGATGATCTTGAGCTTAATAATTTAGCTGCAGCGGGAATTATATTTACAGATGGAACACAAACAAAAGAGGGTGTGCCATCACAAACCACAATTATTCAAAAGACTGCAGCATACACCCTGTCAGCATTGACAGAAAGAGACGATCTAATTGAAGTGTCTCATACTGGTGGAACTGCAGTCGATATAACAATTCCAACAGATTCAACACTAAACTTCCCAATAGGTACTTCTATCGATGTACTTAGAACAAATACGGGTGGAGTAAGAGTTGTAGGTGCAGCTGGAGTTACAGTAAATTCAACCCCAGGAGCTTTCTTAAGAGCTCAATGGTCATCTGCAACACTTTTCAAGCGTGCTGCAAATACTTGGGTACTAATCGGCGATTTAGCAACAGCATAATAGAATAGGAGAATAAAAAAATGGCAGCAGGTAAAAAAACAGGTAAAGTTTCAGGTCAAATAAGTCAGCCAGAAGCAGTAGTAATATCAGGTGCAGCAGACGTTGGGACTTCAAGACCATATCTAGCAACAGCAAATACAACTTCTGAGGCAAATGCTGCAGGAACTGGTGGAGCCGTTACGTTAACATTTGCGGTTCCTTCTGGATCGGCAGCAGCATCTTCATTTACTATTACAACAACTCCAACCACATATACTGTAACTACATCTTCAAGTCCGTATACATTCCAAGGTCTTGCATCTAACACAGCATATACATTTACAATTGTTGCAAATAGCTCAGTAGGATCTTCTGCCCCCAAAACATCATCTTCAGTAACAGCAACAACTGTTCCTCAAGCAATTCAAACAGCTTCAGTATCATCAACAGTTGCAAATAGAGATGATCTTACATGGACAGCTCCAGAAACTGGAGGTAAGGCTATATCAAGCTATACTGTAACTTCTACAGACGGGCCTTCATATACTGGAATCGTTACAACATCAACACAAGTTACAGAAACTGGTGGAACCTCACAAAGTTATGATATATATGCATTAAATGCTAATGGAACATCTTTAGCTAAAAGAGTTGGTCCAGTTACTACTTTCTTCGCTCCACCAGCATTCTTTAGCCCACCAGCATTCTTCTCCCCACCAGGGTTTTTTGCCCCACCAAACTTCTTTGCCCCACCAAACTTCTTTGCCCCACCAGGGTTCTTTGCCCCACCAGGGTTCTTTGCCCCACCAGGGTTCTTTTCACCACCAAACTTCTTCTCCCCACCAGGGTTCTTTAGCCCACCAGGGTTCTTTTCCCCACCAGCATTCTGTTCATTTAACTGCCCATATGGAACATACTGTGACAACGGTAAGTGCATAGGTTAATTTACATTATATAATGTAAACATAGTAGAAAGATAAAATATGCGAAGCAAGTACGCTTTAGCCGTAGAAATAGAAGAAGGTCTATACGAAATATTTGATATATTATATTTTGAAAAAGATACAGATATAGATAAACGGTATAGGAAGTCCATTTCTATGGGATCAAAGGCCATAGTAGCTCCAGACCTTAATAATATTAAGATAGGCTCCATATTAGTAGATAATAAGTTTATTATTGATAATAAAGAAGGAGTTAGAGAATTTAATCATAATGATATTGTTTACGTATTCTTGTCAAACAATAAAATTTTTGGTATCATGTCTATGGATAAGAGTAGTATTGATTTTGCAAAGTATAACGCAGCTTTTGACGGCAATGTAATTATCGTAGATGTTTCCGAAGAAGATTCCGTAGGACTTGGAGATATCTGGCACTCTAGCAAAAATTCAATATTGAAATAGTAGAAAGAATAAATTATGTCTAAATGGAAAGAATGGAAAGAAAATTTAGGTGATGCTAGACCATGGCATCTGATTGACCCAAATAAAAAAATACGTGAGCAATCAATTATAGATAAAAGAATGAGTCTTTGCATAGGTTGTGAATTTTTTTTGCCGACAAAACAATGCGACAAATGTAAATGTTATATGCCTGCAAAAACAACTCTTTCAAATGCTGAGTGTCCAATAGGTAAATGGCATAGGGAAGATAGCGAATAGCATGGTAAAAAATGTAATTGGTCCAGGGATAGTTATCTATAAAAATATTTTTCCAAAATCTATGAATCTTGTAGAAAGATATGAAAAAAACATAGGAGATAATTGGGATAAAGCCAAAACTAATGAAAGCTCACTGTATCAAGGTGTCGGTAGATTTTGTCAAGCTTTTGTGTATAGCAATATTTCTTTAGACCAGGATGCAAAAAATTCAAAAGAGTTGCTAGAGATATACGATGAAGTAATGATAAAAATTAAAGAATGTTTATTAGACTATGAAAAAGATTATCCAGTTAAAGTAGAATATTTTGAAGCATTAAATGTTGTTAAATATTCTGCAAACGATTTTTTTAATTATCATACAGATGATGGACCAGACGTCAGATATACAGTATCTTGTGTTGCATACCTTAATGATGATTATGATGGTGGAAATCTTCATTTCAAATTCTTTGATATTAATTATAAACCAGAATCTGGAGATTTAGTGATTTTCCCATCTTCTTATATATATGCACATGCAGCATATCCTGTTAAAAGTGGAATAAAATATATATTAAATTTAATGACAGACAGAACACAAAAAGGGCACAGAAGTGACCAATATAAATAAATTGGATAATAAATGTTAAGTAATGCTGAGTATATAGCCCCAGGTCTTATTGTATATAGAAATGTATTTTCAGAGGACCTTAATTTAATCAACAGGCTAGAAGAAATTTTATCTAATGAATCAAATGAAAATAATTGGAATACTTCAAAAACCCCACCTGGACGTGCTCCAATAGGTAAAAAATATAGAGAATGCTCAGATTTTAAAATTAAAAAAAATACGTGGGATGATTCGGGAAAAAGCGAATCGATATTAAAACTTGAAAAAATTTGGGAAGACTGTTATACATCGGTGTTAGGCCCAGTTGAAGATTATGCTCAACATTTTAGGTTACCACCACTGGGATATTGGGCTCCATTTAATTTTGTAAAATATGATATAGGTGAATATATTGAAGTTCATTCTGACCATGCTTATTCTCACATATGTGTTTTGTCTGCTGTTGGATACATAAACGATGACTATGAAGGAGGAGAGTTATTTTTTGATAAGCTTAATTTAAAGATTAAGCCAAAAGCTGGCGATTTATATTTATATCCTTCTACATATCTTTATTCACATGCATCCCTTCCTATTACCCATGGAACTAAGTATGCTATTGTTACCTTTCTAGATTATTTGGAGGCACCACACACTCCAGAATATAAAGAAATAGAACATAAAGAAATAGACAAAAAACAAATAAAAGCTGTATACTATAAATAAATTGGAGAATAAATGTTAAGTAATGCTGAATTTTTAGGCCCAGGTATTGTTGTCTATAGAAATGTTTTTACTCCAGAAATGGATTTAATTAATAGACTAGAGAATACACTATCTGATAGCTCAGATGTAAATCAATGGAAAACTGCAAAGACTGGCTATGCACTGGTAGATAAAGAATATAGAGATTGTTCAGATTTTAAAATTAAAAAAAATACATGGGATGATTCTGGCAAAAGCGAATCCACGTTAAAGCTTGAAAAAATTTGGGAAGATTCTTACAACGCACAAATTGCCCCAGTTGAAGATTATAGTCAAATGTTTGGATTGGCTCCTTTAAAATATTGGGAGTCATTTAATTTTATTAAATATGGAGCAGATCAACATTTTCAAGTTCATTCAGATCATGGATATTCTTATATATGCGTACTTTCTTCAGTTGGATACATAAATGATGACTATGAGGGAGGAGAGTTATTTTTTGATAAGTTTAATTTAAAGATAAAGCCTCGGGCAGGGGATCTTTATTTATTCCCATCATCATTTATATATTCTCATGCTGCAATGCCAGTTACTTCTGGAGTTAAGTATTCTATTGTTACAATGCTTGATTATTTAGAAGCTCCGCATACTCCAGAGTATAGAGAGATAGAAAAAAGATATACAGAAGATTATGTATGATATTTTAGTTTATAAAAATAACGCAGATTCTGCCAACATATCTCAACTTTCTGTCAAAAGAGATTGGATGGAAGATACAGTAGATGCACATGCCTATAAATGTTTCCCAGTAACCCTTACAAATTCATTAGGATGGGGAATATCATACCCAGAGGATATATCTTTTGTATGGGATGGAATATCAGATACTTATAGTCACCATGTTAAAGTTTTATCAGGACATAAGTATTGCAATTTAGGTAGAGCAAATGGAACTATAAGCTTTAAAACTGGTTTAGTTTTTAGAACTAACGAGAAGACAACTTTATTACAGATGCCAGTCCCAAATTTATTTACAGAAGATTATCAATCATTTACAACACTCATAAGCACTTCATTTTTTCAGGGTGAGCTACCCTGCGCTTTGAAAATATTAAAAGCTAATAAAATAATAACAATTAAAGCAAATACTCCAATATCATCTATAATTCCAATATCTTTATCAGAAATGCAGGGCTCTTCAATTTCCTACTCTGGACAAGAAATATTAAAGCCTAGCGAATATGGAGAACAGCATTTAGAAATAGTAAAAGAAAAAACTTCTAAAGGTCTATGGACAAATTTTTACAGAGATGCCATAGATCCAAGAGGAAACAAATTGGGAAACCACGAAGTAAAGTCAATTAAATTAAAGGTAGTTGAAAAATAATATGGATAAAAAAATAACATTTGTTTCTCATCAATTGTACAACAATGAAAATTCAGAACTCGCACCGAAGCCAGGAAAAACACAAATTCCTAAATGGTTTACTTCTGCAAATAAATATTGGAAGGAAGAAGGAAAAAAAGAAGTTTTAAGGCACAAGTGGGGTTCAGAGATACTTGGATTTAAGTCTTGCCCAGCTTTACTAGACATATTTTTAAGTGGATATTATCTAACGACACCTTGCGACATTATGTTTTATAGAGATCCAGAAAATAATTTATTGTTAGCCAAAACAGAACCAGGATATGAAAAATTTATTGATTCAAGGGTGCCTATGGAGGGATTCGAAGTACCGTATGGGTATGAAGCTCAACACTTTCACTGGTATCCAAATTGGGGAGTTAAATTAGAAAAGGGTTATAGTGCAATTTTTATGTCTCCAATGAATAGATATGATTTACCTTTTATAACTACTGCTGGTATAATAGATAGTGATATGTTAGAAATACCAGGCCTTACTCCATTTTTTTTAAGAAAAGATTTTTCTGGTTTATTGCCAGCAGGAACACCATATGTTCAAATATTTCCATTTAAAAGAGAAGACTGGAAAATGGAATTAGATTATAAAGAAGAAGAAGAAATGAATGAAATAAAAAATAAAGCTTCAAAAATTTTAAGAACAACTGAAAATGGACAATATAAAAAAAATTTATGGCAAAGGAAGTTATACGAATGATACAAGATTCTAATAAAAAGGTTCAAGAAAGAGTAAGATACTCAAGACAGTCAATAACCCCTTCTGGTTATTTTGGTTCATCTTCTGATAATATAGTCGAAATAGAAAATTTTATTACAGAAGAAGAGCAGCAGTACCTTTTAAATTTTGCAAAAAATAATACCGAATGGGATATTACTGAATCTCAATGGAATGAAAATGGTAACATAATATATGACCACAGGGTTTGGGAAAACCGTGTGGCTACAGTTGGTACCTTAAAAAAAGCAGATCCTAAAGTAGTAGAGATACTTACGCTTGTAACAGAAAGAATGCAGCCAATAATTGAAAATAAATTTAATGTAGAGGTGTTCCCAGCAGCACCAGCAATAGTTAGGTGGCCAGTAGGCACTATGCAATTCCCACACGCAGACAAAGAGCTTCACGAAGGACCAGATGCTGGCACACCAAATGAATTTCCATGGTACGACATCGGAACGGTATTCTATATAAATGATGACTATGTTGGCGGGGAACTATATTTTCCAAAACAAAATATAGTTTTTAAAACAAAAGCCAGGGGAGCATATTTTTTCCCTGGAGACATGAATTATATTCATGGTGTTAATAAGGTAAAAGAAGGATGTAGGTACACATTCCCACTTTTTTGGACAGTAACTAAACTAGAAAGAGAAAAAAATGACTAATGAATTTGATTTTTTTGAAATTTATCCAATGGTTGATGTATATAAAAACTTACTTCCAGACTCACAAAGACTAGCAGAAATAGTTAAAGAGTCTGCAAAGTCATCCAATGGTAAATATTACTTAAGAGAATGGGATCAGTGGTCTGTCTTCGGCTCTTATACACAGCAAAAACATAACGATAGCGAGCCCAGAGAACTTGGAGAAATGTATGATAATGAAAAATATTTATCTGATTCTGTATATTCAGCTTACACAAAAGCAATATCAAACTATATAAAAAGGCACAACCTAACCCTTCCAGATGGGGCCTCGCTTCTTACGTCATCATTTTCAAAATATGATACAAATGTAGATCATATGCAAAATAATATGTCTATGCAGTATCATACAGATTACATAATTTCTGAAAGAGAAATGCCAGGACCAAAATTCTTTTTAACATGTACTACATACCTAAACGACGACTACGTTGGAGGAGAAATTGAGTTCTTAATGGATGGAAAGCAGTATCCTTATAAGCCAGAGTCGGGGGATATTCTAGTTTTTCCTTCTATAGAGCCATACTTTCACGGAGTTAAAACCATAACATCTGGAGAAAAGTTTTTTGTTAGAAACTTTGTGTCATACCCATATGGCGGATCAGAAGAGTGGATCAGAAATCAAAAGCATTACGGTGCAGTACGTTGGGCTAAAATGGAAGAAGAAAGACTAGAAAAAGAAAATCCTAAAAGCATGAGATATATTAATATGGGAGATAATTATGGAAATAACTAAATATAAAGAAGATGTATTCCATGTCTCTAATGTTATATCAAAAGAAGAAGCGGGTAGAGCTATAAAATACCTAGAATTTTTAGCAGATTCCAATATATTAAAATGGAATCAAATATCTTTTTACGACTCTTATGCAATGGGATTTTGGGACTCAGATCCAAGGTTAGCCATGTTTGATTTACCACATGATTTTTTTTCTCAGCTTAAAAGTAAGATAAAAAATATTTCAGAAGAAGTCCTAGGAAAAGAGTTATCAGAGGTTAGTTATCACGCACAAAAATGGATAGAGGGAGCTTTTGCCAGTTTTCATTCAGACAATTCTGATAACGAAGGTAACCCCACAGCCTTTGAAAGAAGCAAGTATGCAGTCTTTATGTATTTAAATGAAGACTTTACTGGAGGAGTTTTAAATTTTAAAAACCATGATATAACTATTAAGCCAGAGCTAGGTATGCTTGCGATATTTGCTGGAGGCCACGGCAATGAGCATGAGGTTACAAAAGTTAAAAGCGGAACAAGATATACAATAGGATCATTTTGGGACAACGCTGATGCAGTTTATACTGAAGAACAAAGAAAAAAATGGGCTGATGAATTGGCTGAAGTTAGAAGTCAACAAGAAGAAGAGTATAAGGTCTGGGCAGAAAATAAAGAAAAAGGAATTACATTAGACTACGTTGGCAAAAACGGAGAATAAATGAATATTCAAAAATTAGAAGACAATATATATTATTATACAGAAATATTTAGTGATATATCTTCTTACAAATCATTGATAGACGAATACCCCCTAGATTGGCATGACTGGATTTCTAGCGATACAGACACGGTGTATGGGTCTTATGCTGGAGGAGAACACTATATTCCAGACATAATATTAGATCCAATAAAATATGTTACATATAGTTGTTTAGACAACTACACTAAAAATACAGGTGTTAAGTTTGGGTGGATTCCAAATTCTTATAGAATACAAAAATATTCAACTGGCGCTTACATGGGGCCACACGTAGACTCAATAGATGAAACTGCAGATAAGTCTCCAACTATATCTATAGTTTTGTATTTAAATGAAGACTACGAAGGCGGAAACATATGCTTTCCAGAACAAGGGCTTGATATTAAACCAAAGGCTGGGAGTATGATTATATTTCCTTCATATCCACCATACTACCATGATCCGAAACCAGTAACAAAAGGCACTAAGTATATGTGTCCTATATTTTGTTTCAAGGAGCCTTTTTAAGGTATAATCTTATTATGTCTTATAAATACTCAGTCATAAAAGATAATCCACTCGGTTTTTGGTTTCTAGATGAACAGTCTGGAACTACCGCTATAGATATATCTGGCTGTGGAAATAATGGGGTATATGCACAATCTGTTTCTGCTTTTCCTCTTCCACTCACATATGGCGGAGTAAATTCTGTAGAAATAACTAGCTCACAAAGCATAACTTTTCCATTAACATATAACTATTATGGAATAAGTAAAGGTACCCCAATAGCAAATAGTAGCTATTCTTTTAGTCCATTTACGATAGAGTCTTTTATTTATCCAAAAGCTTTAACATCAACAATGGAACCAGTAGTTGCAGATGCATCAAACGGTGTCGGACTTTTTGCGAACAATAATGGCGTAGCATTTGCACTAAAAGGTTTATCTAATATTGATTATAGAGTAGATTTTGCTATACCTAATTTTAGCCGTGTGGTACATATTGTATGTGTTTACTCAGTGTCAGAAATATCAATATATATAGATGGAGAAAAACAAGCTTCAAAAATATTAAATGATTTTAAATTTACAAATTCATCTTTATCACTAAAATGCGGACCCACTTCTAATTCATCAAATAAGTTTTTAGTTGATTCTGTAGCTATATATAGATATTCTTTATCAGAATCTCAAATACAAAATCATTATAATTTAGCTCAAGCACTACCAGCATTTAATACGACCTTCCCAGACCTTGGAGAGCTGTTTGACATATACGATACAAATATATCAACTAAGTTTGAGTATTCCTACCCAGCAAGAAAACCCTGGAAAGATTTAACTACCGCAGGACTAGAGTATGATTTTATAAAAAATAGAATACAAATTCCTGTGGGATCTGGAACTTCTCAGTCTGCATTTTTTACTGAGTTTTTATATATACCATCACAATATGGAATAGACGCTTCCAAGATAGAATGGTCTGCGACAGAAGGAGTATCCGTATACTCAAGTGTTGA
>Ga0315904_10006705_pt1 | contig 15673 bp, 14 predicted proteins | sample LakEriMetagenome_6_FD_203529 | JGI IMG/M metagenome (GOLD analysis project Ga0315904, IMG submission 203529) | Freshwater fungal communities from buoy surface, Lake Erie, Ohio, United States - Buoy 12 MA120 | ecosystem: Environmental > Aquatic > Freshwater > Lake | place: USA: Lake Erie, Ohio... | reverse complement strand
ACCCCAACCGCCCCCACCCCCATCACGCCGAACAAAAGCCAGATTGGTAGGAGAGGGAAAAGGAACGAGTGGAGCAGGGCGATGGCGAGGCCGACGGTCAGGCCAATCGCGAAGTACTTCAGCAATCGACGTAGGAAAAACCGCGCGTCGAAAATCTTTCGCGAGGCAATCGCAAAGCATACACTGACCCAGAGCAGCGCCGTGACAAAGACGTCGGTGTCTCGCGGAACCAAATTCGGTGCTATCTGACGAGCGATCATCGAAGTAAACACGATCGCTCCAGCCAGTGCTGCGGGAACAAGAACCGCCGCGAGCTCCTCTCTTGCGGCCCCCGTCAGTGTCTTGGAACGGCAGAACGCCCGTACGACGAGACCCAGAAAGCAGAGCATCGCTGAAGCCGAGAAAATCATGAAACCGAGCCTGCTGCGTGAGGGGTCGTCGGATACAAAGAAGCTATGCCACGGCATAGCGCAGGTTAGAAGCGAGCAGGCGAGGAGAAGACGTCCTGAAAAGTCCCTTGGAGAGGCTCTCCTTCTAGCAATCGATTCGGAGAGCAGTATCAGTGAGACAACGAGACCCGCTCCAATGGTGACGCATATCCGAAAGAACAGCGTCTCGCCTGGTGTCGCTGCGGAAAGCGATCGAAAGAACAGCCAGATCGAAAACTGGATGGAGATGAGAAGCAGGATGCGATTCGCGAGCCTCTTCGGATTGGCCCAGACTGCTGCGATTCCGCAAAATGCTGAAATGCAGGCGGAAAGAATGACCAGAGCACTCATTAGATCAAAATGCGGTTAGTCGATCAGGGGAGGTGTCAACCACGCGAACGCAATTTCTGTGCATGAGCAACTAAAATAACAATATAATGGATACGTAACTTACAAAAATTTTGGCGCTCTGTCGATCTACCTAAGTTGCTGAATTTCAGGAAAGAGCATTTGAGAAACGCGATCTCTTGACTTTACGAATCCGTACAGCGGATACTTTTCCGCTGAAAACGCCGAGTCCCGAGTAAACAAGCTTTCCCAATGGCGCTTCAAGAACCCTTTGGTACCAGGCGAGAATTCTCGGGAAGGAAGCCTTTGGTTCTGATTGTCGACGACGAGTACGGTCCCCGTGAGTCTATCGCTTTCAGCCTTTCGGCTGAGTTTGAAACCAGAACAGCTGGAAAGGCGTCCGATGCACTTCGGTTTCTTGCAGAGCAGACTTTCGACCTCGTGCTTCTCGACATCCGAATGCCTGAGATGGATGGGATTCGAACCTTGGAGGAGATCCGAAAGATCGACGCTGAGATTTCAGTGATCTTGCTCACGGGATACGGAACCTTGGCTACCGCTCAACAAGCGATCGTGGGTGGTGCTAATCAGTATCTCGTAAGCCGCCTGATATTCAGGAACTTATTTCAGCGGTTCGTCGCCATGTGGAAGGCACTGCAGCGCGTCGCCGGCAAAAGCAAATGACCGCTCAGGCTCTTGAGCTAAATGCGGCCTTGAAGAGAGAGATCGCCGAAACGGAGCCACATGTTTGGCAAGCTCGAGCGGCCGCTGAGCTGGTTCACGACCTAGCAAACCCGCTTACGGTCTTGATTGGGTACGCTTCCGTTCTGGCTCAAGACGCGGCGCTGCCAAATGAACCCAGCGAGGAGCGCATGGCAAAGATTCGAGCCAGTGCGAGCACGGTGCAACGGGCTGCCCAATACTGTCAGCACTTGGCAGAGAATTGGCGCAACACCACAAAGCAGGTTTCGAATGCCGAGAGATTCGAGATTGCATCTATCGTCCGAGAGGTAAGGGACGTGATTTTTTTTGGGAGCGAAAGCATCGTAGTTGCAGATAGACCCGCATGCTGGGTCCGAGGCTCGGCTTTCGAGTTGGCGCGTGTTTTCCAAAATCTGATTAAGAACGCTTTGGAAGCTCAAGCGACCGAGGTTATCGTTTCGGTAGAGAGCAAAGCCGGTCGTGTGGTTGTTTCGATAGCCGACAACGGGCAGGGCATGGAAGCAGATACGGCGAATCGAGCAATTCGCGGCGGATTCACGACCAAGACGGCGGGAACTGGTCTGGGCCTTTCGATATGCCGCCACATCATCGGTGCACACGGCGGCGAGCTAGCGCTGAGGTCCGCGATGGGTCGTGGGACAACGATATCCATCGACCTGCCGCACGCGTCGTAGTCGCCGCATCTGCTAGTCGAATCTGCACGCCAACCTGACCCATGAGACGCCGCCGAGTCAAAATCACTGGCATCGGAGTCGTTAGTTCTGCTGGTATAGGCCGAGAACGTTTTTGGCGCGGGCTAAACGAATCTGGTAGTCACATAAAGCCGTTCGCGAAGATCTCGCGCGAGTGGGGAAGGTTTTCGGCCGCGTGGATTGATACCTCCCTCATGCATGAGGGCCTCGAACTAACGCCCGCCCTCAGGGCCGCTGCGCGACATACGAGGATGGCAGTTCTTGCCGCGAAGTTAGCACTAAGCGACGCACACCTTGAGGCTCAAGAGCTGGCTAATAAACGTGTTGGGGTATTCACAGGTACCTCACTGATGGACTTTGGCGCGATAACTACAGAGACAGAGTCGGTTGCTCAAAAGGGCCTGAAGGGCGTCCATGCGCGACTGGTCTTCAGCGCTAGTGTGGCGCATGTCGCTGCTACGGTGGGTGAGTCACTAGGTTTGCGGACCAAGAATATGACTTATCAGAGTTCTTGCTGCTCTGGACTCGACGCGATCGGTCATGCCGCGCAGTCGATTGAAAGCGGCGAGTGTGACCTGATCGTATGCGGCGGAAGCGAAGCGCCGTTGTTCAAGCATCCGATGATCGAGTTTAGGGCTGTTGGAATGACGACCGGCACAGACGAGCTAGCTGCTGAACAGTGCCGGCCGTTTGACCTGTGGAGGACCACTGGTGTGATTGGTGAAGGGGCTGCAATCGTCGTGTTGGAGCCGGAGGAGAGCCCTCGAGAGGGAATTGCCGACGTGATCGGTTACGGATTCTCCAGTGATCCCGCGGGTGCGGTGTGCGGCGGTATGGATCAGTCGATTCGACTAGCGGTAACGGACGCTCAACTGGGGCTGGATTCTATTGAAGTCATAAGTGCGTGGGGCCCTGGACATCGGCTTATCGATGCGGCTGAAGCTCGCCAGTTACGTGCGATCTTCGGCAGCAGGATCTCTGGGGTGCCAACGTATTCGATAAAGGGATCCGTCGGAAATCCGTTGGCGGCAGCTGGCCCGATGCAGGTGGCGGCAGCTGCAATCGGCCTTCAGGTCTCACGGGTGCCGCCAACGGTAAACTTCAGAGCGCGAGATCCTGACTGTGAACTCTGTTTGAGTCCGACTGCGCTATCTTTTGCACACAAGTTTGCTCTAGTTAACACGCATGGGGTGAACGGCACAAACTCAGCGTTGGTCCTCAAGCGAGCCTCATGATTACCGCACTTATCGCCGCAGTACTCATTTTTCTTGTAGCGACCCTCATTCTCAAGGCGAACCCGAGTCGCCGAGTAAATCTGCTGGTGGCGACGTGCTCTTACCACGCGAGCATTTGGTTACTGCTACTTTTTCTCTCTACTAGTGTAGCTGAGCTGGACGGGCTCTACTTGCTTCGATGGACGACGGCAGTCGGAGCGCTAATGCCCCTGCACCTACTTCTCATCAAGCAGGAGATATCTGGCGAGAGTCGGCAAGGTCGGCGCGCGCTGCGGCTCTTGCCCTGGATTACGATAACTGCATTTGTTGCTGTTGTTCCCTTCTCAACCTGGTTCATTCCAGCTCACTCGACAGCTACGGAGCGCGTTTACGGAGTCGGTTACTTCGCCTACATCCTTGGCGTTGTTTCCATGTATGTCGCCCTCTTCTTCAGCGCGTGGCGTACGCTTGGCCGTGTCTCTGGTGTAGAGCGGCTTGAACTTCAGGTTTGGCTCTTGGGTGGCATATCCACCGCGCTGGGCGTGATCGCATTGATGGCCGCGAGCGCCCTTCTGCGCGACCCTTCGCTGATTGGCTTTCAGCTACTGACAATCCTTCTGTTTTTCGCGGTAACAGCCGTCGCGATTACCAGCGGACGTGTCTTTGATGCTCGGCATCTCTTTCTTATCGGTCTCGTTCGACTCTCTCTCGTCGCCTTAGTGGCTGGAGTCGGGTTTGGAGTGAACATGCTGTTTGTATTGTTCGTTCCGAGCGCAGTGGCATGGATCGCGACGGCAGCTGTTGCTCTCTGGTTCGCTGCCGAGTGCGAGAGACTGATCAACAACGTTTTGCTCGTCTATCCCGAGGCATCGCATGCAAGGGCGAAAGCGTATGAAGTCGCGACGCGCGAAGTCCGGAGTGAGGTACTTGAGGATGCGTTTGTTCGCATTTTGCGTGGTTGGGCTCAAAGCGAATCGGCGTTTCTCGCGATTCGTTCCGACGAAGGCATCCGGGTGGCTCAGGGCTTCGCTGCAGTCGAGGAGACTGTTTTTAAGACTATGGCTGATCTGCGCTGGGCTACGCCCGAGCGGTTGCAGCGAGAGAGAGGATCTTCCGAGCGAAGGACACTCGAGCAATTCATGCATTCGCGGAAGCTCGGTCTTCTCGTACTTCGAGAAGGTTTGTCCGTGGATGTGCTCGTCGGAATTGGCGTTCGCGCAACCCGGCGTCCTTTCACCTACCCGGAAGTGCAGCAAGTTCAGGAGATGGCCTCTATCATCCAGACGGCCTTGGCCAGAGGCTACATTTGGCGAAAAGCGCAGCGGGCGGAACAGCTCGCCACCGTCGGCCTTCTCGGTGCGAGTGTGGCGCATGAGATCCGTAATCCGCTCGTGAGCATCAAGACGTTCGTTCAGCTGTTTCCGACCCACTACCAGGACGAAAATTTCCGGAATCGCTTCTCCGGGCTCATCGCCAGCGAGGTCGCGCGCATCGAGCGCCTCACTGAACAGCTCCTCGATCTGGCTTCCCCTCGCAAGTACCTGCTGAAGCCCACTCCGCTCCACGAGGTCGTCCGCGCCTCCTGCGACCTCATTGTCAGCAAGGCCGAGGACAAGCGGGTCGAGGTCATCCGCGAACTGCTCGCCTCCTCCGATGTCGTCCTCATCGATGGCAACGCCGCCAAGCAGGTCATCCTCAACCTTTGCTTCAACTCCATCCAGGCCCAGGAAAACCAAGAACGGCCACGCTGGATTCGCATCACCACCCGCAATGTGTCCCGCGGCGTCGAGGTCACCGTCGCCGATAACGGCCCCGGCATCTCCGCAGAAATACGTCCGCGTCTTTTCGAGGCGTTTCAGACCACAAAATCCTCGGGCTTTGGCCTCGGGCTCGCCATATGTAGCGACATCCTGTCCAGCCTCGGCTCTTCGATCCGCGTCGATCCTTTCGTCTCCGGTCAAGGAGCGACCTTCCGGGTCGTCTTCCCATGCCCGCCTCCTTCCTCCTAGCCACCGAAAACCCATCCCTGCTGTCCGCCTGGTCCGCCCAGGTGCCCGCAGGCCGTCCGGTGCTGGGATTGTCCGAGCCGCTGCTCGGGCAGCGGCTCCCACCGGGATTGCCCGTCGTCATCATCCTCGATGCGCTGTGCGCCGACAAGATCCCGACGAGCCTCGAGCAGTGCCCGCTGCTGCTGGTCGGCGAGCCTCACTCCCGACCTTTCGAGGAAATACGCCAGTCCGGTCGGGCCCAGCGACGCTTTTCCTACACGGAAAGTCTGACCGAGTTGCGCGATCTGCTGCCGCTGGTCGAGGAATTGGCCGAGCGGAACGCCGCCGTCGATCTGCTCATGGAGCGTCTGCGGCGCTCCGATCTCCCGCGCCAATCACCGACCGCTTCTTCGTCCTCTTCCCGCAATAGTCCGTGGGGCGATACGCTCGAAATCTGGGACTTCCTCGAGGCCGCGGTCGAGAACCTGTCTTCCCGCGAGCGGATCCTCAGCGAGTTTCGGCGCGCCGCCCGCTACCTGCTCCGCGCTTCCCACACGGTCTTCCTGCTCCGCGAGGAGGGCGGATTCCGCGCGGACCGGGGTTCATCGTTCTTTCCCGCCGACGATCCGGGCGCGCGCTACCTCGCGCTGCACCCGCTCATTCTCGACGGTGTCGATTGGCCCGGTCCGCCGGATCCCGTGGCCGAGCTATCCTTGCGTAATCGCATGGCCCTCTGGGGCGCCCGCCTGCTCGTGCCGCTGCACGACCACGGGCAACTGCTCGGGCTGATCGCGTGCGGGGTTCGCGATGATGGTCAGCCGTTCGATGAGGCCGACAAATCCCGCGCGGTGTTCGTGGGTCGCCTGCTCCGCCAGTTTCTCCGCAGCGGCGCGGAAATGGAGCGTCTCGCGTCCGTCGAGAAACGCGCCCAGGTGGTCGCTCAGCACCAGCCTCCGTCCTTGGTCCTCAATCCCGGCGAGGATCCGGCCCGGACCGTCCCCGTCGCCGTACGGGCACTCATCGGCCGGGTGCGCCAGTCGCGCGATATCGCTCGGCTCACCGCCGCCCCCGACCAGCCGTTGCGCGCGTCCGCCGGGTTTGTCGCTGAAAATGGTCTGACCTGGGCTTCGTGGGAGGACGCCAGCGAGGAGGTCTTCGAGCGCGAGCGTCAGGCGCGCGTGGATCGGCTCAACATGCTGCGTGAGCTCGCCCTCACCCTGAACCACGAGATTGGTAACTCCCTCGTGTCGCTCGCTGCCCTGCGCCACGCCGAGGAGCACCTGCCGGCGCCCATCCGCGAGGCTATTCGCATCGATGTCACCCGCCTCGAAACCCTCAATCGCGAACTAACTTACCTCGCAGCGCTCAGTGAGCCACAGATCGAGGTGGTCGATCTCCGCGAACTCCTCCAAGAGGTGGGCTCCCGCTGCTCAGTCCGCATCGAGATCGGCCCCCAGCCCGTCCCGCTCGCCATCGCCCGCCGTCTCGCCGACTTCGCCCTTGAGTCTGTCGTGCGCGCCGTCACCACCAACCGGGGCGAGCGCGGCACCAAGGACCTCTCGGTCCAGCTCCGCTCCGCTGGGTCCGGAGACGCGCTGACTGCGCTGGTCTCCATCAAGGGCGGGGCGCTTGAGCTGGAGGGAATCCTCCCTGAACCCACCGCCGATAGCGTTCCCAATCAGGGTAACATGGGGGTCTTCATCGCCAAGGAGGTCATCCGCCTGCACGGCGGTTCGATCCACGCCGGGCCAGGCATGGAGGGAACGGAAATCCTCATTTCGCTGCGCAAATGGTAACGCCCGCGGCGCTGCAGGCGTTTCTCGACTGGGTTGATCGCGAGCGCTCGATCCGCGCCGTCACGCTGTTCGGCACGCAGGCCCAGGGGCGGGCCGGAGCGGGTTCAGACTTCGACGTGCAGATTGTGACGACGCGACCGAATCTTTTTGAGGATCGTCACTGGACGTCCGGTATTCCGGGCTGGCGGGTCCGCGCCTACGCCGTCCGCGACGCCACCGGGGGTGCGCGCAAGGCGACGCTGCTGCTGGAGGGTGCGGAGTTTGATCTCGTGATCGTGCCCGCCTGGCGTCTGCGCGTGGCGCGCATGCTGGTGCGCTGCGGGCTTCACCGCAGGGTGCGCGGTTTGGCCCGGGCCTTGGGGCCGCTCGCGGTCGTGATGCGGCCGGGCTATCAGGTTCTTCGGGGCGGTCCGGCTTGGGAGCGTTTCTACGACCGCGTCGTCCGGGAAGCTCCGGATCCACGGTTGGACCGGGCCGCCGTCCTCGCGCTCGCGGAGTGCGCCTACGTGGATTTGCACTGGATCTTGAGCAAGGTGGCGCGCGGGGAACTCGTCGCCGCGCAGCGTTGGCTCCATCGCACGCCGGTCGAGGTCAACCTGCGCCTGCTCACCGAATCGCGTCAGCGGCGCGGGCTCGAGCCGGTCTTCGACGGCCGCCGCGCGGAGATGCTCCTGACGCCAGCCGAACTGGATGAGGTCCGGGTCAGCGCCGCGCTGGAGCCTGCCGCCCTCACCGCCGCCGTGCTGCAATGCGAGGCCACCCTTCGCCGCCGCGTGTTGGAACTTACCAACGTCCCTCCGCCTTGGCCCGCGCTCGTCCCGTCCAGCTCCGGCATCGTCGCGTGAGCGATGCGATGACGGTACGCTTGCGCGGGCCGCGGTCTGCGCCGCGCCGGCTCAGCCGGCGCCGCTGAAGAGCTCCGCGATCACGTCCTCGATGGTGATATCGGCGACGGTGCCGAGATTCAACCTCGCTGAAAAAGCTGCGCGATGTGGGCCGCCAGCAGGTCGTAGACCAGTCTTCGTTGTTCGACGTAGAAGACCTCGATCCGGCCGCGATGTTCGCGGTAGATGAAGCGAAGCGATCCGACCCGGAGCCGGAAGTGCCCGGCATAGTCGCCTTCGAGCTGTTGAGTGTCGCCGCCGGGCAGCGCGAGCAAGGCTGCTTTACAGCGTCGCCGGGGTTCGGGAGCGAGTGCACCGACGTACTCCCAGACCGAATCCGCCACTACGACGGATCGCTTTCTCATAGGGAGGAAGCGGCCCGGAACTTGATCTTTCCAGACTTCAGCGACGTGAGCGCTGCCGTGAAGTCGGGGTTGCCGGCGAGCTCGAGGGTTTCCAGCAAGGCCCCGAGCCGTTCGTCTGAAATCAGGTGGGCTACCGGCTTCTCGTGCCGGGTCACCGTAACCAACACCCCGGACTCCGCCTCGTGAACTGCCGAGGCGGTCTCCCGCTGTAGCTCACGAAGAGTGTATGTCGTTTTCACAATGAAAAGCTGACCGGGTACGCGAGTGGCGTCAAGGAACGGCCCCACGTCTGCCCTCCAAAGGGCGTATCGTAGGTGCGTACCGCTCGGCCATGACGACGAGGCTCATTCCCGAAGGGAGTAGCGTATCTGTCCGACGGAGTGCGCCCTTCTGTGAAATGGACAGCGGTCGTAACTGTGAGCGCACCGCGGGGGTTGACAGCGAATTCAGGCGTAGGCGTGTCTCAGCCGCACGCTGAACCCAAGCGGCGGTCAGGTCTGATCGATCTCAGCCGGTGCCGCTGAAGAGCTCCGCGATCACGTCCTCGAGCGGAACGTCCTCGATGGTGATATCGGCGACGGTGCCGGCGGTGAGGATTTCCTGGGAGACGGCGACGACGTGCGTCAGAGGCACGCGTACGGTGAAGCGTCCGTCGGCGGGATCCCGCGTGGTTTCACCGTAGGCGGACTTCCACGTCTCGGGAAACGCGGCAAGGTCGCGCGGGATGAAGCGGAAGATCTTCACGCGGCTCCCGTTGCCGGCTTCAAGACGATCGAGCGCGCCGTCGTAGATCTTGCGGCCTTTGTCGATGACGATGACCCGCTCGCAGAGTTCCTTGATGTCCGCCATGTAGTGGCTGGTCAGCAGGATCGTCACGCGGTAGCGCCGGTTGTAGTCGCGGAGAAAGGTCCGGACCGCGCGCTGTGAAACCACGTCCAAGCCGATCGTGGGTTCATCGAGGAAGAGCACGCGCGGGCGGTGGAGCAGGGCGGCGATCAACTCCATCTTCATCCGCTCGCCCAGCGAGAGCTCGCGGACCATGACGTTCAGCTTGTCCTTCACGCCGAGCAGCGTGACCAGCTCATCGAGGGTCTCTTGAAACTGCGCGGCGGGGAGGTCGTAGATGTGGCGCAGGAGTACGAAGGACTCGCTGGCGGGCAGGTCCCACCAGAGTTGATTCTTCTGGCCGAGCACCAGTGCGAAGATGCGACGATAGGCGTTTTCGCGCCGCGTGGGGTCGAAGCCGGCTACCCGCGCCGTGCCGCTGGTCGGGTAGATGAGGCCGGACAGCATTTTCAGGGTCGTCGTCTTGCCGGCGCCGTTCGGGCCGAGGAAACCGACGAACGCACCCTCGGGAATGGAAAACGAGATCTGGTTGGCCGCCGCAGTTTCGACGAACTCCCGGTGAAAGAGTCCCTTCACGCCGCCCCAGAACCCCGGCTTTTTCCGGTAGGTGCGAAAGACGCGGGTGAGGTTTTCGACTTCGATCATCGGCTCGGAGAGAGGGGAAGAATTGGCGGCGCGGCCGGGGGCGTCAATGCGTCCCCGTGCCGCTGAGAGGTCAGCGCGGCGCGGCCGCCGGTGGTACGAAGGCGGAGCCGAGGACGCGGTAATCGAGGATCGTGTGGCTGATCCGCCCGGTGTCCAACGCCACGCGGTCGGTCAGCGGCTCGGTCGGGGAGCGGTCCTCGCCGAGGTGAAAGACAAAACGGTGCGTGCCGTCGTCGGCCGCGGGGCTGAAGAGCCCGGGAATGACGACGTGGGCCGGCACGGTGCGGACGACCGGGGTGTCGGGCCCGCAGGGATCGGGGAAGTTAAGGTTGTGCACCGCGAAGCCGGGTCCGGGGATCGTCGCGACCAGCTCTGGCAGGAGCGCGGCGGCACGGGCGGCGGCGGTGCGGACGGATGCGAGGATCCGGGCATCGGGCTGCCCACCCTGGACCCGAATCGTCGCGAAGGCCTCGGCGGAAAGATCGTGGGACAGGGCGATTCCGGGGAGGCCGTGGATCGCGCCCTCCCACGCGCCGCCGATCGTACCGCTGGCGAGGATGAAACCCAGTGAGGCGTTGCGTCCGATGTTGATGCCGGAGACGACGGCGTCGATCCGCTCGCCGCGCGGCAGCAGGTGGGCGAGGGCGATGTTCACGCAGTCGCTCGGCGTCCCGTCGACCGTCCACGTCGGGCAGCCGAGCAGCGGCGGCAGCGCGGTGGACGTGACCGTCCGGTGCCGCGACTTCGCGCACCCGATCCAGCTTTGTTCGCTCTTTGGGGCGACGACGAAGACGGAGTGCCCGGCGTCCTTGAGGGCGCGGACGAGTTCGAGGAGAAACGTGGAGTCGATGCCGTCGTCGTTGGTGACTAGGAGCTTCATGGGAGCGGATCGCCGGGACCCGGCGGAGACGGGAGGGATGTCAGGCGGGGCCCGGCAGTGCAAGGGCGGGCGCGTCGGGAGCGAGAGAGACTGCCGCGTGCTCCCTTGAGGCCCCGCTGCACGTGCGGCGAGGGTGGTGCAACCTGTGCGGTCGCGTGGGAAAGCGGACGTGACGTGCCGGTGGCTGGTGGGGTTGAACAAAAAAGGCCGGAGCCCGTGAAGGCTCCGGCCTGAAGGGGAACGGATCGCAAGCGATCCGAAGGATTCCGGTTAGGAGGCGGAGGGAGCCGGCGCCTCGGGAGCGGGAGCGCTGCCCTGAGCCTGCTGTTCGCGTTCCTTCATCGCGGCCTTGCGCGAGAGGCGGACCTTGCCGGACTTCTCGTCGATGCCGACGCACTTGACCCAGATGGTCTCGCCCATCTTCACGACGTCTTCGGTGCGGCGTACGCGCATGTCGGCGAGCTCGGAGATGTGGCAGAGGCCTTCCTTGCCCGGGAGACACTCGACGAAGCAGCCGAACTCCTTGATGCCGGTGACGCGGCCCTGGTAGATCTTGCCGTTCTCGATCTGGGCGCCGCCGCCGCAGAGCGAGTCGATTTCCTGGACGGCGCGGTTCATCGCGTCGGCGTTGTTCGAGTAGATGAACACCTTGCCCGAGTCGTCCTCGGCGATGTCGATCTGCGCGCCGGTCGTTTCGACGATGCGGCGGATCGTCTTGCCGCCCGGTCCGATGAGCAGGCCGATCTTTTCCGGATCGATCTGGATCGTCTGGATGCGCGGAGCGTACGTGGAGAGGTCCTTGCGCGGGGCGCTGAGGGCGCCGAGCATCGTCTTGAGGATTTCGATGCGCGCGTCGCGGGCCTGGAAGATCGCGGTCTTGGCGATCTCGAAGGGCAGACCGTTGATCTTCAGGTCGAGCTGGAAGCCCGTGATCCCCTTGGTCGTGCCGGCGAGCTTGAAGTCCATATCGCCGAAGTGATCTTCCTCTCCGAGGATGTCGGTGATCGTGGTCCACTTCGCGATCGAACCATCGGCCGCGTTCTCGGTCATCAGACCGCAGGAAATACCGGCGACGGGAGCGATGATCGGCACGCCGGCGTCCATGAGGGCCAGACAGCCACCGCAGATCGACGCCATTGAGGTCGAGCCATTGGAGGCCATGATCTCGGAGACGACGCGGATGGAGTACGGGAAGACGTCCTCGGGCGGGAGGATCGGCACGAGGGAGCGCTCGGCGAGCGCGCCGTGGCCGATTTCGCGGCGACCCGGGCCGGTGAAGCGGCCGGTTTCGCCGACGGAGAAGGGCGGGAAGTTGTAGTGGAGGATGAACGACTTCGAGGTCGCGCCGCCGGTCAGGCCGTCCATCTCCTGCGCTTCCTTGGTCGGTCCGAGCGTGGTGATCGCGATGTTCTGGGTGTCGCCGCGCTGGAACATGGCGGAACCGTGGACGCGCGGGAGCACGCCGACTTGGGCTTCGAGCGGGCGGACCTGCTTGGCGTTGCGGCCGTCGGCGCGGACGCCGCGCTCGAGGACGGTCTTGCGGTAGGCCTTGTATTGCAGGTCCTCGAAGACGACGTTGAGGTCGACATCGGTGAACTTGCCCTCGCCGAGTTCGGCGAGAAGGGCGGTCTTGGCCTCTTCCTTGAGCACCTTGACGGCGGCGCCGCGGGCGGCCTTCTCCTTGCCGAAGATGGCGGTGGCGAGGCGCTCGGCGGGGACGACGCGCTCGATGATGGCGCGGGCTTCGGGCGTGGCGCCGACGAGGGCGAACGTGGCCTTCGGCTTGCCGCAGAGGGCGACGAGCTCGCGGATGGCGCGGATGATCGGTTGGATGGAGCGGTGGCCGAACTCGAGGGCCTCGATGAAGCGCTCCTCGGTGATCTGGTCGGCCGAACCCTCGATCATCAGCATGTCCTTCTCGGTGCCGACGTAGATCAGGTCGAGGTTGCTGGCGAACATCTGCTCGATCGTCGGGTTGGCGACGAACTGGCCGTCGATCTGGCCGACGCGCACGGCGGCGATCGGACCGGCCCACGGAATGTCGGAAATCGCGAGAGCGGCGGAGGCGCCGTTCACCATCGGGATATCGGCGTCGTTCAGCTGGTCAGCGGAGAGCAGCTGGCCGATGATCTGCACCTCATTCAGGAAGCCCTCGGGGAAGAGCGGGCGGCACGGACGATCGCAGAGGCGCGACGTGAGAATTTCCTTTTCGGAAGGACGACCCTCGCGCTTGAAGTAGCCACCCGGGAAGCGGCCGGCGGCGGCGTACTTCTCGCGGTAGTCGACGGTGAGCGGGAAGAAGTCCTGGCCGGGGCGCATCGTCTGGGCGACGCAAGCGGTGACGAGCAGGTTGGTTTCGCCGACGCACACATTGACGGCGCCGTTGGCGAGTTGGGCGATGGAGCCCGTGGAGAAAGTGATTCCGAGTTCGGGAACCACGACGTTGTATTTCTGATTCATGACTTACTTTCGATGACTGACTGACTGGCGTACGGACGTACGTGCGGACGGCGGATTTGGGAACGACCGGGCGACCGCCGGAAGCGGCCCGGTGGCGCAGGCGGAAGGCCTGCGGCGGGTTCGGGCGCCGACCGGTCTCGTGGAGAGACGGGCGGCAGGCCCTGGGTTGAGGCCACCGGTTGAACGGCGGCGCGGTTGGGGTGGAATTCCACCCTGCATCCCCGTGACAATCACGAGAGATTTCCGGTTGGCGCCCCCGGCCCCGGAGGGCGTGGCGGCAAGCGGAAATGTCCCGGACGTCGGCGAGTGTCGTGAAGACAACGGGCGACCCGCGGATCGGGTCGCCCGTGTGCAGAGAAGGGTTACTTGCGCAGACTGAGCTTCTGCAGGATCTCGGTGTACTTCGAGAGATCCTGGCGCTTGAGGTAATCAAGCAGCTTGCGGCGGCGGCTCGCCATCTGAAGGAGGCCGCGGCGGCTGTGGAAGTCCTTGCGATGCGTGCGCAGGTGCTCGGTCAAGTGATTGATCCGGGCAGTGAGCAGCGCGATCTGGACCTCGGACGAGCCGGTATCCTTGTCGTGAGTCTTATACTGAGCGATGATTTCGGGCTTAGCGGTAGCGGTGGACATGGTTTTTGATGGAGTTACACGCCTGAAGGGGGGCGGCGGGCTGCAGCTCCCGTGTCACCCGCGGCGCCTGCGGGGAGAACCGCAGGCTAGGCCGGCAACACCGTTCCAATCCTGCGGGATGCAGGACCAGGCATGGTGGGCGCCCGTAACCTGACGGGCATCCACTAACGCAAGTGCCGAGAGTCTCGACTGCGCCGGCCGGGCGCAAGCGCGAAGTTTGAGCTAGCCTGACCGAAGGAAGACTTCTCGGATTGCGCTGCAACCGGGTAACTGTTGCACTTTCTTTGTGATAGTGGCTCGATGCAGGAAGAGCTCATTTCGAACGATCGCGTGGCTCGTCACGACGATCAATCGGCCCTTCGAATCGATCTGAAAGGGATGCGAATAAGCTGCATTCGCGGGTCCGACGATCGTGGCCCACTGTTCGCGGATGGTGTGCTCAGGGGTTTCGATGCCGATGCCGTGGCGGACCACGAGTTCATTGACCAGCGCCGAGACCTCCTGCGTCGCCCGGCGTCGGGTTCGCGGGTTGGTTTCCAGCGGCAAGCGGCGCAGGGAGGCGATCAGGTCCTCCGCGGTGCGGCTGAAGCGGGTGGGCTCGGCGTCCGAGGGCATGGTCAGGACAAATCCGGCGGCGGGCGACCGCGCTCTGCTTCATACAGCCGGGCATGGCGGGCGAAGACCGCGAACGCATTGACGGTCGCGACGTACAGGCCGGGATAGCCGTCGCGGAATCCAGCCTTGAGCACATAGCCACGGAAGAAGCGCCAGAGCGCCCGGCCCAGGGCGTTGATCGCTGAGAACCGCCGTCCGCGCTCCTGCTGCTGGCGGACAAAGAGGTCGGCGAAGGGATTGATCTTCGCGATCTGGGTGGCGAGGTTTGGAAACGAGTAATGATGCAGGTCCCCGCGCAGCCGCAAAACGGGGCCGTCACATTCCATCTTCTCGTGCACCACCGCGTCGCCACCCCAGCGGGAGCGGCGGCGGTCGATCAGGCGCAGGGAAAGATCCGGGTACCAGTCACCGTGCGTGATCCAGCGATCGATGAACCAGACTTTGCGGGGAAAGCGGGCCCCAGCATGGGCCGTATCTTGGCCCTCGGCGAAGAAGGCTTCGATGTCCCGGCGGAGCGCGCCGGATACTTCTTCGTCGGCGTCGAGGCACAGCACCCACGGATGGCGGGCGAGCGCGAGGGCATCGTTTTTGGTATCGCGGTACCCGCGCCATTCCAGCGTGTGCACCGCCGCCCCGAATCGAGCCGCCACGGCCGCGCTGTCGTCGGTGGTACCGTTCAGCGCGACGATGATCTCGTCGACCCACCCGTGCACGCTCGCGAGGCAGCGGGGCAGGATCCGGCCTTCGTTGCGGGCAACGATCACGACGGACAACGCGAGGGGAGGACGGTTCAAGGCGGGGGAAGGAGAAACGGCACCCGAACCGCGGCCGGACGACGGCGGTTCGGACGGGACAAGGTGGACGCTCTACCCAAACCGAGCCGGAGCCCGGGGGCAAGCGTCAGACCCGGCCCGCGGCGCTGCGTGTGATCTGATAGAGATAGCCGCAACTGCGCCAGGAACGGACCAGATTCTGGCGCGCGGCATCGGGGCGGAACGCCACAAAACTCAGGGCCGCCAGCACGGCGAAGCCGGCCGCCTTGGCGAGATTGCCGACGAGACGCGAGGCGAGGTAGCCGGCGGACGATCGCCCGCCTTCCCGGTCCTCACGGAGCCGCCCCAGCACCCGCGACCGGGCGGAATCGAAGGCGTGCTTGCGCA
>Ga0315904_10006704_pt1 | contig 15675 bp, 15 predicted proteins | sample LakEriMetagenome_6_FD_203529 | JGI IMG/M metagenome (GOLD analysis project Ga0315904, IMG submission 203529) | Freshwater fungal communities from buoy surface, Lake Erie, Ohio, United States - Buoy 12 MA120 | ecosystem: Environmental > Aquatic > Freshwater > Lake | place: USA: Lake Erie, Ohio... | reverse complement strand
TGATGAGAACGAATTTTATCAAATGTTTAAAAAGAATAGTCCAAAGCGCTATTGGGATAAAGTAGTAACAGAAATTACAAATAAACTTTTTTAGTTAAAATCATTTAACCAATCAACATATAACATATAATTAATATGTTTAATTGATTTATTATGTCTAAATTTTTTTGCTTGATTTGTTATCGAACCACAAATACATTCATATTTTTTATGTTCCCAATCATTTTTTGATTGATACCACTTTTCTCCTTTTTTCCTATATATTGAAAATTGTATTTCATGTTCTTCTTTGCTTCTAATTGGTATAATTATATTAATACATTTTGTATTTTGAATAAAATATTTTTCTCTTTCAAGAATAATTTGTTTTGTTGTATTTTTTAAAACTTCAATACATTCTATTTTATAGTTATTATTTTTAATAATATCAAATGATGTAATATAATGATCTTTACCATTTAAATATCTACCATAACAACATTTATGATCACTTAATCTTTGATTTAATGTTTGTGTTGTACTTCCAATATAAATATTACCATTTGTATTATCGATAAGCTTATAAATTCTTCCTATTTTTAACTTTTCTTCCATTATATAATTATTTAAATATAATTATTTATTTTTAAATCATTTTTTATTTATTAAACTTCGCCGTTACGAGGAATGGATTCGCATGACCATGTGTCTGCGCCAATCCGTTAAACACTTCTCCCCATTGTTGATCATTAGGAGGAAAGAGAAAATCACGTTCTGCTTGTGATATACGATTGATCCAAGTTGCTGCATTAGTTCCCAATACCTTCTGGTAGTAAATTAGAGCACTGTACCTTGCTTGATCTTGACCATTAGCAATTAAACCATTTGGTAAAAGAATCTCGTAATACTTTGGATCTGTATCTGGATATTCTGGATTAGTAAGTATCACGTTATCTTGAAAGACGTCGATACCTTGTGATTCTAATCTTTGTTGTATTGTAGCTTTGGGTTTATAAAAAATTCCTAGTAGCGCGTCAGCCGCTTCTTTTGCTAATCCGATTATCGGACCAACCTCTGGAATTTCTGTAGCTAAGTCAGCAACAGTACTGGCTACTTGTCCATATGGTACAGTTGATAAGTCTTGAATTTGATCCTCTGGAGGATGACCCTCTACTAATGATTGTTGATAAGCAGCGAAGTCTTGCACAGGTATCTCTTCAATGCCAGTTTTTGGATTAACAATTGGTTCAACTAGTTGACCTCCTCTCATTTTTCTTCCATGAATTTTTTTTCCATGAATTTTTTTTATTTCTTTTTTTATTTCTCTCTCAATTTGTTTTTCCATAACTGATAATTTCTTCATAATGTGATTATATATATATTACAAAGATATTTAATTATATATAAATAATGATATTAATTAACTTTTTTCTAAAGTTCCCCTTGAGACCATGGTAATGGAGTTAATGTGAAAGTTGTTGTTGAATTAGAAACAATAATATCGCCAAACATTTGAATCTGGAGTTGACCACCACCACTTGAACCACTATAAATAATAGCACTTACTGAAGTAGTAAAAGGAGCGTTTAGAGTAATGCTAGCTGTATATACTGCTCTCGTTCCACTTGCATACCCTAATACACGTGCTCCTCCAACGCTCGCTAATAAACCAAGTTGACTTGAAGATGATGGAGGTGTAATTACGGCTGTTGTCATGATGCCGCCGTAATTAATATTTAATAGATAATATTGATTAGGAGAAATAAAGAGCATAGTAGTATTTGCATTAATAAATACAGCGTTACCACTATTTATAACTGTACTATTCCAATTAATAGAATTCCATGAGGCTCCTGCTTGCGATAGCGAAAAACCAGTTGATGTGTAATAATTAGATGTATTTGGTGCATATGCTATAACCTGTTTACTTCCATCAGGATAAACTAAACCAGCATCAGCACTTTGTGCTATATTAGGTAATGTAAGAACTCCGCTTGAATCTAAAGTACAAGTTATCGCTTTATTATTCACATTGAATACAATATCATCTTCATTTATATTAATACTACATAGTTCGGTAATTATGTTGTCAAACTCCTCATAACCAGATATCAAATTTAAATATCTTGTTCCGGGGTTAATATCATTATTGTAAATTTCTTTTGTATTAATGATGGTTGATCCATTGCAATCAATAGTACCATCAGCAGGCAATAATAAAGTACCATTAGATTGTAAGACTATTTCAGTAGATGAACCAGCTTGTATCACAACTTGATTACTTTCTAATCGTATTTCTCCGTTCTTAGCTGCTGGTGTACCATTGTATATATCAATAGTTTGACTCTCATTACTAATAGTATTAGCATTAACTATAGTATTATTATTCATATTAAGAGAAGCATCACTAAAATTTAATACACCATTATTATCAAATGTTATTAAATTTGTTCCGTTATTAGTTGTCAATGATAATGTATCATTACCAACAATTAGTTCAGTCCCAATATCATTATCATTATAGGCTTTAATATTAATACTTCCTGTACTTCCTTCTAAGGTTTGAATATTAGTAGCATTACTAGCAGGTGTTGGTAATGTTAAGTTACCTGAAAAATCATATTTTAATGTATTAGGAGTACCGCCAGCACCTTTAGTTATTAATGATATACTACCATCACCATTATTTAATATTACCTCTGCGCCTCTTTCATCTCCTACAGTATTAAAAATCTCTAAATTAGTTTCAGTACTAAAGATATTTGATACTCCTATTATATCAGCATTAGTCATATTTAAATTATTAGGAATTGATACTTCACCAGTACTATCTAATGTTATTGTACTATTACCATTATCAACTGTTAATAGTATACCAGTACTACTATTAATACTAAGATTACTATTAGCAACAGACGTAGTAATATTAGCATTATATGGAAGAATTAATGATGGATCAGATCCAGTACTATCAAAACTCCATATTTGAGTATTAGAATTTATATTTACAGGATTAGTTGCATTTCCTACTATGCTGCCTGAATCTCCCATATAAATATTACCACCAGTAGATGGTAAATAAAAATCACCATTTTCATCAAATGCCCATGAGTTATTTCCATTATTAGTATTTACTAATACACTAACGTCATTAATATAAATTTGACCTCCTATGGGGTCTACACCTGCCCATAAATCTACAGTACCATTTAATGCAGAATTAATTTGAATATTTGTTGATTCTAGAATTAATGTGTTTGTTAATGATGTTATAGAGCTTACAGCTGGATATATAGACCAATTTTGTGAAGCACTTAAAGTAGTATGAATATGACTAACCGTATTACCTCGATATTCGATAGTTAAAGTCTTAGCTGATCCTGCTGAGGCAAAATTTGCATACACGCTTACCTGAATTCTAGAAGATAGAGATGCTAATTCATAAAATGGTACTAGTAATGAATATACATATATTCCTTGCGTGTTTAATATAGATGTAGCTGATCCTAAATCTCCTGTAGCAATAGTACCGATAAAACTAGTACCATCTGATGCTACTTCAATAATGCTAAAATAATAAGTAACGCTACCAGAAGTACTATTACTATTTTGTGCATATAAATTCATATCCCAATATCCTGCACTTATTGCTGTACTAGTTAATATTCCGGCAGGAGTTGTTAATGCAATTATTCGGTAATTATAAAAGTCATCTGCTGTTATGGTTTGAATTACTTGTGTACCACTGATTGGTGCATAATTTAATGTTCCATTTAGTACTGGTACAGTTTGAGGTGTAGTAGATCCAATATCCATATACAATACTAATCCACTACTTGTACCATTTTGCCCAGGTGCTCCTGTTGCCCCTGTTTGGCCTGTCGCGCCTGTTGCGCCTGTTTGGCCTGTTGCGCCTGTAGCCCCAGGTATACCACCTGGATTCTCTATCCATGTTACAATACTACCAGCTCCACCACTTGCTAATACATATCCAGCAAGTCCAACACTATTATCACCATCAGTGATAGTACCTAATAAACCTAAATTAGTAGTACATGTAATTTGTGAACTTTGAACTCCTTTATCAATATATACGTAAGTATCTGGATATAAATCAATACGATCATTTGCAGATCTTATTGAGACTGATCCAGTAGCTCCAATCTGAACGTTAGAGTCAGTATTAAGGTCAATGAAATTACCGGTAGCTCCTTTGATTTGAAATCCATTAGTATTAATATCAGTAAGTGCTGGGTAATTTGCCCATAAGCTAGCATCACCTGCTGGAGCAGCACCGTTAATTGTACTACATGTGATATTAGTACTAGTCGTATTTGAAAATCCACTTGCTAATACGTTCAAGCCAACATATGTAGACTTTGTTGTGGTTGGATATGAACTGAAACCAGCGCAGTTGTTAAAAATTACCTGTAGAGGTGAACTATTTAATAATGAAAAAATAGCCCCATTAAAACCACAATTAATAAAATAACATACACCAGCAAATGTAGGTAGTACAACTATATTGCAATATTGATCAAACTCACAATTAGTGAAAGTTATAAAACTACCTGCACATGCATCAATTTGAATCTGATTTGGTATTGATGAAGTACCTTGCCATACAACATTATGAAGGTTATGACCACCTGAACCAGCTATAATACTTGAACCTGATTCAATTTGAACATTACCTATGTTGACATTTGTAGATGTTCCTATTATTTGTAATGTACCTAATAATTCGCATAGCACGCCAGCATTTTGACTTGGTGAAATTATCGATATATTAGATAAATTATTAATTAACATGTTTCCAGTAAGAGATCCAGATGAAATATATATACTATCACCGCTACTTGCGATATCAATAGCACTTTGTACTGTATTAACATTATCGTTAACATATATACTATTCGATGTTAACGAAATCGTTGCTTTGTCAATCCAAGCAACGCCTGTATTAGTGCTACTCAAGATATAGCCACTATTTCCAACTGAATTATTAGAATCTTCTAATTGACCTTTTACATCTAATAATTGAGTTGATGACAATATAGGTACATCTATTGTAGAATTTAAATTGATGATTGGATTAGCTGTTGTCCCTGTAATAGAAATATTATTATCGCTATTTGTTATACCTAATACAACATCTAACCAGCTAGATGTATTATCACCATTAGAAATAATAGCTTTACCAATATCTATTGATCCTGTTGTCCATCCAGTTGGTAGATCAATAGCATTAGCTAATTCATTGCCTCCTGACAAGGTTACTGTACCTCCTACAACTGATTGACCTGATAAAACAAGAGCTGATAGTGTATTAGTTACTTGAATATTACTTGCTAGATTAATAGTAATATCTGATGTTCCAGTAATTTCTAAATTATCATCTGTATTAATAATAGTATCAACTTGACCACTACCACCTCCTGTATTAGCCCATATTAAATTGGTTCCACTTGGAGGACATGTTAATACTTGATTTGGAGATGGCTCTGTAGTTGGTAATGTATATAACTCATTACCTTCTTTGTCAAATACTGCTAATGGTTCATTAGTAGCAAATGAGTTTGCTTGGATATTAACTGATGTTTGTAATGATGTGCTATCTAAAACTGTTAATGTTGATATTTCAGTTGCTTGAAAATTTAAATTTCCTGCTTGTAAATTTTGACAGGTCAAAGACCCTAATGTCATTTCTGCCGTTGGATAATCCATTCTATATATATAAACATTGTTTATTTATTATTAAATAAATTAGAAATGTAATTTTTTTGATATTAGTTTATCAATCTTTGATTTATCTTTTGATGAAATTTCTACATTGTTATCATCAAGACCAGTTCCAATACCTACTACTTGACCAATTCTATTTAATACATGAGATAGATCAGTTACTTTGTTTGCTATTTTACTTGTTGTTGATGTTGGAGCTAATACTTTGCTAATATCTTGATAAATAAAATTAGATATGTTAGATGGTATTGTTGTATTTGCTAATTGAGCAGTTGCTTTTAATATATTTAAAATATAGTCTTGACAATTATATTGACTAGCTGTATATTGAGTAAGAGTCTGTCCCATATTCTTTTTAAGTTGCTCAATCATTTGACCGAATCTTACTATAGGTGTTGTAGGTGTTGATGGTACTATATATATCATTTGTTCAGCTCCAGTAGCCATTGATAATAAATCTTTACGATCCTCCCATACTATGTTAGGAGTCTTCTCTGTGAGTTGATATATGAATCCTGTCTTTGTTTCATTAGCTAATTCAAGAACACAATATAAATGATATAATTTATCAAAATTAGATTTGTAATCAAAATTACCAAGACTAATTGCTTTTAGTAAAGTAAGAGGAACATCTTGTACTGGTGTACGATATATTTGAATTCTAGTAATTATTAATGGATAATATGCTTTCTCAACTCTATCTAATGATGGAGATGAACTATTAGTAAAAACATTAGCAATATTCTTAGCTGTTTGTTTTATCTTTGATTTTATTGTGTCAAATATACCACTACCTTCAACACTTTGAATTGGACGTCGGATATTTAATTCTTCTTCTGTTGAACTTAAAATATCATTATAAATTTTATTTTGTAATTGTCTTAATTCTTCTTTTTCCATTTCTGCTTTTTCTATTTCTGCTTTTGTCTTTAATCTTATTGATATTTTATTTGGCTTTTTAACTTCTTCTTTTAATAATGCTTGATATTCTTTTTGTTTTTGTAGTTCTACCATTCCTGTGAGTAATTTACTACTATCTATTTCATTCTTTATATCATCTTCTATTTTCTTTGCTAACATAGCTGTTTCTTCTTCTTCTCTATTTAATTCTTCTTGTTGTCTTAGAAATTCTTCATCTTTTTTTACTAAATATTTTATATCAGCTTCAATTTCTTTATCACCTTTTTTAAATTTTTCTATTTCTTTTTTCTTTTCTAAATCTTTTTTTATTTCTTTTGGATTTATAGATTTAATCATTATTTTAGATTTTTTTTTTTCATCTTCTAAAATTTTAATGTATTTTTCTTTTTCTTTTTCTTCTATTAAAAAACTACGTCTAAATAAAATATCTTCAATAATATCATCTTTTAATTTATTTGTTTCATTTTCAGTTAATGATGTTAATTTATTAAATGTATAATGTTCTTTTAGACTATCTATATCATCATTTCCTTTTTGAGCTGATAATTTTTTTGCTGGAGGTAAAATCTCATTAAAATTATTATATCTTGGATTTAAAATTAATATTGGTAAACCTTTATTTCTTTGTCTATCATTATAATATTTCAAATAATCTTCATCTATATCAGACCATACTTTTATTACTAATTGTTCCTCTTGTCTTTTCACTGGTATATTTACATTTAATTGAGTTATTTTTAATCTTTCCTTATCTATTTTTTCTTTAATATCAATATATATATCATAAATTTCTCTATCTGATAATGAATTAAGAACTGAGAATAAATTTTTTTCTTTATAAAAGATTTTATCAAAATCATCTTCAGAAAAATCTTGATAATAATATTTACCTTCATTATGTATACTATCTAATACAGTATCTAATACTTTCTCTTCTATTTGTTTTATTATTGACTCTACATGTGATTTTCTATCATATGGTAATCCAATTAATTGTTGTTTTGGAATTGGATATTTCTCTCTTGCTGGTATATCTCTTATATATTTTTTACTATTTATAGATACTTTTTTTGCCTTTTTCTTAGTTGCTTTCTTCTTTCTTAGCTTTCCACCTAATAAATCATTATTAGATATATAATTAACCTGTAATTTTTTTAATATTCCAGTCATATTTATATATTTATATATGTAAATAAATATGTATATAAATTTATTATTTAATTAAAGTATTAAGAAATTAAATATCTACTTATAATATATAATTAAAAATGTCTCTACAATCAAGAATAAAGAAGGTTGCTAGAGAGTTAGCTATGGAAGAAATGCACAAACGTGGTGGTCGTATTGGTTTAGCTTATCATGGGGTTGGATCAGCCTTATCAGATGACTATGGTCTTGATACTGTTGGTGGACGCCAACGTCGTAGATCAGTGAGCAGAGGAAGAGCTGGTATAGTTGCCATGGGTATGAGACGTAGATCTCGCTCTCGCTCAATGGGCAGAGCTTCTGGCGAAGCTATAAGACGCCGTTCTCGCTCTCGTTCGATGGGGCGTGGTGAAGCTATGAGTCGTCGTCGTAGCCGTAGTCGTTCGATGTCACGAGGAGGTATGACTATGAAACATAGAAGTCAATCACGTTCTCGTAGCCATTCACGTGGTCGTGCTTTAGATGATTCATATGGTTTATCAAGCACTGGTGGGCTAATTGCCTATGGAATGAAAAAACGTAAAAGCACACGTAAACCATCTGAATATAATATGTTCGTTAAGAAACATCTTTTAAAAAATCCAAGTCATACTATCCGTGAGGCAGCTCAAGCGTGGAGGGAACGTAAATAAAAAATGATTTAAAAAATAAATAATTATATTTAAATAATTATATAATGGAGAAATTAAAAGTTGGTAAGATTTATAAAATCATTGATAATACTAATGGTAATGTCTATATTGGATCAACAACTAAAACATTAAATCAAAGATTAAGTCAACATAAATGTGATTATAAAAATTATTTAAATGGTAGATGTTATCGTACTTCATTTGAAATTATTAAAAACAATGATTATAGAATTGAATTAATTAAATATGTAATATATAAAGATAAAATAGAGTTACATCAAAGAGAAAGATACTATATTGAAAATGATATATGTGTAAATCATAGATTACCATCAAGAACTAAAAAAGAATATTGTAATAATAATAAAGAATATAAAAAAATTTATGATAAAGAATATCGTGTCGATAATAAAGAATATATCAAAGAACAAAAAAAAGAATATTATAAAGAACGTAAAAATATAGAATATAAGTGTGAATGTGGATCTTCTATAAATCAATATCAAAAACAAAGACATTTTAAAACATTGAAACATATTAATTTTATAAATAGTAATTAACTTATTTAGAAATTATTATATTTCTTTGTATATATAGATATGGCTTTACCTGATACTTTAGAAAAGATTAAGTCTATTAGAGCCGCTCAGCTATCAAATAGAGCAGCTGGATATGTTTTCGTTAAAACTGATCCTAGATTACTTAAAAAGAAGAGATAAATACATTTAATAAAATAAATGATATATATAGTTATATATTATGCCATCATTGTTATTAAAGTTTAAAAAGCTAATTATTACAAGCAGTTGTTGTAACTCAGGTAATAATAATGAAATTGATGTTATTATCAAAGAATCATCTACAAGATCTACATCTGTTAATAGTACAACACCGTCTAAAACTTAGTTTAATCAGTTGTTGATTTAATTAGATTTTCTAATGCATTAATTACTGCTTTGTGTTTATTGCTATTAAGATGCTTATGTTTACTTTGTATAATCATAGTACAATTACAAGCTTGGCAGTAATATTCTTCTTGTTTCTTTTCATTATAATAATTCTTAATTCGTTCTTTGTTATTCTTATAATATTCTTTGAACTTTTCTATATTCATCTTATATTTTAATCTACCTTGTTCTCTTATTTTTTCTTTATCAACTTCTTTGTTTACTAGTTTACTACGTTTATTAATACAATTTGTTGTATTATTGATATGATAAGTCTCTCGATCATTTAATTCTGCTTTGGTTTTGCATGGAAATGCTTCGATTAGTTCAATAATATAACCATCTTCTTTGATTATATCGAAGACTGTTGATGTATAAGTTACTTTGCCATTAGTATGTCTTTTATAATGATTAACATGAAGAATCAAACGATCGTTTAAACTCATCGTTGTAGCTCCAATGTATATCTTATCTGGTATATTAGTATTAGTAATCTTATAGATCTTTGAATTAGCATAGTTCAATTTAACCATTCTGATTTTTTTTAAATTATTTAACATATATATTATATAAATATAAAAATTCTAAATCAATTTTTTTAAATTAATTAATTCTTAATTAATTATTTTTTAATTTAAACTATTTAAATATTATTTTATATATATATATATCTAGGAAAATATGGAAGAAAAAAAGGAAGTTATAGTTATTTATTCATCATATACTGATGCTCAAAAGAGAGCAATATATAAATATGTAGAGAAGAATAAAGAAAAACATAATAAAAGAGTTAATGAAAGTATCATTAATAAATATAAGAATAATGAAGAGTTTAAAGAAAAGGTTAAACAAAAAAGTCGTGATTATTATAATAAAAAATGTTTAGAAAAAAAATCTGATTTAGAATTTTTAAATTCTTTTTTAATTTAAAAAAATAATTAATTATTTTTAATTAATTAATTAATTAATTATTTTTTAATTTAAGAATAATTTAAATATTTATTTTATATATATATATAGAATGCCTGTAATAAAAAAAGATTGTGAAATAAAATATAATAGTAATAATGCAATAATTAAACATAAATTTGAACAAAAAGATATTGATTTAGAAGAAATTAGTTTTACTGATTTAGAAGAACAATTATCTCTTTCAAAATATAAAAACTTACCATTATATGAAACATATGGTAAATCAATTGATTTAAAATCAAAACAATATGTTAAAATATTTTTTGATATAGATAAAAAATCTAAAAAATATCCAGATTTATCTATTGATGAATTTAAAATAATTCATAATAATGCTGTTAATTTTATTTGTAAGACATTTAATTGTAATGAATCTGATTTAGTATATAGTACTGCTCATAGAACTAATAAATTTGGTGAGATTGTTGATTTACAATTTTCAGAACATATAGTAATTAAAAATATGAAAGCTACTATAGATGATCTAATAATATTTAAAAATATGTATAAAGATATTCTAGATGAAAAATACTCTATTGATCCAGCACCATATTCAAAAGCACATTCATTAAGAATAGTTAATACATCTAAAGAAGGTCAAAATAGACCATTAAAAATACAAAATGGAGATATTAGTGATCATTTTATTACAAAAGTTGATAATGTTGAAAAAATATGGACACCACCTAATGATATTGAAATTAAACAATTTAAAAAAATTAAAAATAAGATTAATAAATTCAATGATACACAAACAATAGAACCAATAACAAATAAAAAAAATTATAGAAACAATATTGAAGATGCTAAATATTTATTAAATTTATTAGATAAATCAGAATATAATAATTATATAGATTGGATCGACATTGGTTTAATAATTAAAAATTCATTTGATAATGAATTAGGTTTTAATTTATTTAATGAATGGTCTTCTGAAATTGATAATTATCAAGGTGAATCTGATATTAAATATCATTGGAATAATATGAAACCAAATGGTAATAAAACAATAGCATCATTACACTTTTATGCAAAGAAATCTAATATATTAGAATATAATAAAAGATTTAATTATGTTGATGAAAAATTAGATAAATTAATTAAACAAAGCAATGGTTGTACTGATCCATGTGCTAAAGTTATTCATTATTTATATAGAGATAGATTTAAAGCAATACCAATTGCAACAAGACAATGTGAATGGTATGAATTTAAAAATCATAGATGGGAAGAAATTGTAGACGCTACATCTATTCGTAGATTAATTACTGAAGAAGTTGTTAGTTATTACGAATCTACAATATTTAAATTAAATGATGAAATTAAATTAATAGAAGATATTAAAGAACAAGAAAAAAGTATTGCATTACTTGATATAATTTGTAAAACAAAAAATAAATTATTAGATGTATCATTTAAAGACAATGTGATAAGAGCATGTCAAGTTGAATTTGAAGATAGTAATTTTAAATTAAAATTAGATAAAAATACATATTTATTATCATTCAAAAATGGTATATATGATCTATCAAAAGATCAAACTACTGGAAAAATTATTGGATTTAGAAATGGAAGACCAGATGATTATATTTCAAAGATGATTAATTATGACTATAAAGAATTTGATGAAAATTCAAAAGAAGTTGAATTTGTTTTTGAATTTTTCTATTCAATTTTTAATGATGATGATAGAGTTAATTTTATACTTAATTTATTAGCATCTACATTAAATGGTAAGTCTGGATTACAATATTTTTTTATATTGTCTGGATGCGGAGCTAATGGTAAAAGTAAATTCAAAGAATTAATTGAATTAATTTTTGAAGAATATTATACAGATATGCCTGTTTCATTACTTACTAATGCTAGATCAAAAGCTGGTGCAGCTACACCAGAGCTTTTAAAATTAAAAGATAGAAGAATTGTATTTTCTGAAGAACCTGAAAATATGAATGGTATAGTTAAATTCAATACAGCAATAGTAAAAGAATTTACTGCTCAACCTAAAATAACAGCAAGAGATTTATTTGCAAGATCAAAAGAAATGATTAGTTTTGATGCTCTATTTATTTTATTTTTATGTTGTAATGAAAAACCATCTTTTTCATCTAATGATGAAGCTATTTGGAGACGTATACAAAATATTGTATTTGAGAATAAATTTGTTGACAATCCAGATCCAAATAATGAATTTGAGAAAAAAAGAGATTATAATCTAAGTAGTAAATTAAATGATATGAAACAAGCATTTATGTATGTTATTATTAAATATTATTGTGAAGACTATTCAATAAATGGAATTATAATTCCAGATAAAATTATTAATGATACACAAATTTATAGAAATGATAATGATTTTATAAAAGAATATATAAATGAAAATTTAATTAAATCTAAAGGATCATCTATTAGAATGGAAGAAATATTTAATAATTATATTTTATGGGCTAGAGCAGATATATCAAAGAAAATAACAAGAAAAACATTAAAAGAAAATTTAATTAAAAGATTAAATGTTGATTATAATGAAATAAAAGGATTTATTGGATATAAATTAAATGAAAATAATATATATAATGAATGTTTATTAGATAATGAAGATGATAATGAAGATAAAGAAGAAAAAATAATAATAGATTATATTAATAAAAATTATATAATAGATCAAAATGAAAAAATACGTTCTTGCTTATTATTAGGAGAACTATCAGAAGAATTTGAAGAATTAAATTCAACAATTCTTGGAAGAATATTAAATAAAATGAAAATTGAAAAATTTCGTGGAAATCAAGGATTTTATTATAAATTAAAAAATATTCAAAATAAATAATTTAAAAAAATCAAAAAGAATTAAGATTTTTAAAAACTATACACTAAACTTAAAAAGATTTTTTAACTTTGTAAATATTCAAAGACAAAATTGCTTTGAATTATTATATTTATAAAAAAATAGTGTATAGTTTTAGTGTATAGTGTATAGTTTTTGGGTATCCAAAACATGGACTTACGGAAAATGAAAATGTTTTTTTTTATACCAAAAATCATTTTCCCCTTTTCGGCTAGCTAAATTTTCTGACCCTTAAAAACTATACACTACACTACACTATACACGATTTTTTTAAAATTAAAATAAAATAAATAATTATTTATTTATTTATTTATTTTTTAAAAAAATTGATTTGATTTTTTAATTATTTATTAATTTAATTAATTTATTAAAATAAATAAGATGTCAGATAAGATCAAAGTAACAATTAAACCAGAGGTACTCAAAGAATATCGTGAACGTAAACAAAGACAATTAAATCATATCATTTCTTTACCCAAAGAATTAAAAGGTAAATGTATGATCTAATAACAATATATCATACATTGTTGAGGAAAGAAATTATATTCATCTAAATTAATATTAACCTTTGAATCATATATTACATTTTTATAATATAATTTTAGTTTATTAATTCTTTCAATAAAATTACTAATCTTTTTATCTTTGTCAAAAGAATATTCTATTATTAAATATTTTACATTAAACATTTTTAATTTATCAAGAGTAAGATAATCTATAATATTTAATTCATAACCTTCTATATCAATTTTAATACCATCAGGTTTTTTATTATATATTTCATCATCTAATTTTAATGTATTAATAGAGACTATTTCTCTTCCTCTAACTTTTAATAATGAATGTCTCCATGTATTATTAATATCTTTACATTTATATAAATCAAGTGTACCACCATCTATACTTATCCCGTCATTTGGATAGTATCCAAGATTTTTAAAGAATTGATCTTTGTTATTTTGTTCAGCTTCATAACTATGAACAATAACTCCGAGATTTTTTGCTTGAATAGTAAAGCATCCAATATGAGCACCTAAATCTAACCATATATCACCAGACTTCAATAAAGAATGTTTCATATAAGTCTTTTTATCAAACACATCACTATATGCTTTAGCATCAGTACTATTAACTCTTATAATAATTTCTTTGATATTCATTTAAATATTACTAAATATATAATTACTAATATTATATAATATCTAAAATGGAATTAAAAAATAAATTAGATAATTTACAAAAAGAATTAGAAAAAATAAAAATGGATCCAAAATCTTTTAAATCAAAAGGAAAAGGAAAAGGATTAGTATTTGGAAAAGTAAATAGATTTGGTACTTCAGCAAAGAACTATGGTTATTTTGGAGATAGTACAAATAATATCAAATATAATATCATCTATGATATATTATTAGACCTATCTAATTATTTAAATTTTGAATGTACAACTTTTCAAATAAATCACAATTTTAAAACTCAACCTCACTATGATAAAAATAATATAGGAAATACTTTAATAATTGCTTTTGGAGATTATGATGGAGGTGAACTTAATGTAAATATAAATAATGAAATTGAAATCATTGATATTAAATATAAACAATATATTTTTGATGGATCAAATAATTTACATTGGACAAATGACTTTATTGGAAATAGATATAGTCTCATGTTTTTTAATACAAAGAAAATTAGATGTCATACTGAAAAAAATTGATTTGATTTTTTTAAAAATATTTAATTTAATTATTTTTTTAATTAATTCATTAAAATAAATATGTGTGAAGAAGATAACTGTGCTATCTGTTTTGAACCATTTGCTGGATTAGTTCATAAATTAGAATGCAATCATTCATTTCATTATGAATGCTTAGGTAAACTTAAGACTGAAATATGTCCATTATGTCGAACAGTATTTAACATGTTTAAAGTACATAAAACTAAATATGAATATTATAATAAGATAAATGATAAAATATCATTATTATATTTTGATTTAGCAGATGAAAATAAAAATTATGAGTTTAATGACAAAATGGATAAACATAGTGTTAGATATTATGTCAAAGAACAACTAGATATATTAAGTAATATGATTGAATTTCTTAATATCAAAGATAAAGGTGAATATAGTTTTGAATTAGATGAAGTTCTTATTAAGAATTTAAAAAGAGGTTTTGATTTAAATGAAATGTTTGATTTTATAAAAGATATTTTTGACCAATTTATAAATGATGATGATGATTATATATCATTAACTAGAATAGAAACGATTATGTATGATCGTGGATTATTACTTCTTAATAAATATATTAAGATGTATGATTATAAAATTTAAAATACATTAACATACATTAAAAAGTTAATTAATACCAATATATATCAAGATCATCAACATAATATTGTAGACTATGAATATGTTCAC
>Ga0315904_10006703_pt1 | contig 15676 bp, 8 predicted proteins | sample LakEriMetagenome_6_FD_203529 | JGI IMG/M metagenome (GOLD analysis project Ga0315904, IMG submission 203529) | Freshwater fungal communities from buoy surface, Lake Erie, Ohio, United States - Buoy 12 MA120 | ecosystem: Environmental > Aquatic > Freshwater > Lake | place: USA: Lake Erie, Ohio... | reverse complement strand
CCGATCCTGCTGCCGCGGCGGCTCCGGAGCGACCGGGTGGATTACGAGGCGGAACTGGCGGTCGTGATCGGCAAAACCTGCCACAACGTCCGCCGCGAGGATGCCTTCGCGCACATTCTCGGCTACACCTGCGGCAACGATGTGTCGGCCCGCGACTGGCAGCGAAACGGCGGTGGTGGCCAGTGGTGCCGGGGCAAGTCGTTCGCCACGTTCTGCCCGCTCGGCCCGGCGATCGTGACCACCGACGAGATCCCCGACCCGGGCACCCTCGGCATCCGGACGATCGTCGGCGACCGGGTGCTGCAGGACTGCACCACAGCCGACATGATCTTCGACGTCCCGGCAATCGTGGAGTTCTTCTCGGCGAGCATGGTCCTGCGGCCGGGTACCGTGATCCTCACGGGAACCCCCCACGGCGTCGGTTTCGCCCGAAATCCCCCGGTCTTCCTGCAGCCGGGCGACACCGTGACCGTCGAGATCGAGCGGATCGGCCGGCTGACCAACCCGGTGGTGGAAGAGGCGTAGCGGGAAGGGGGGAACGGTTTTTCAGGCGGTTTTCATCGTGTATGGTTGAGGGCCTGTCTTCCGGTCCCCGCCGCCCTCAGGAGCCTCCCCATGGCCACCGTTTCCCGTCCGTCGAAAGCGTCTGAAGCCTTCGTCTCGGGGGCCGACGTGGTCGTCGAGTCGCTCGTCCGCCACGGCTGCGACGTGATCTTCGCCTATCCGGGCGGTGCGAGCATGCCGCTCCACCAGGCGCTCACGCGGTACAAGGACCAGATTCGCACGATCCTTCCACGGCACGAGCAGGGTGGAGCCTTCGCCGCCCAGGGCTACGCCCGCACGACCGGCAAGCCGGGTGTCTGCATGGGCACGAGCGGCCCCGGGGCGTTGAATCTCGTCACCGCCATCGCCGACGCCAAACTCGACAGCATTCCGATGGTCGTGCTCAGCGGGCAGGTGGGCACCAGCGTGATCGGCACCGATGCTTTTCAGGAAACGCCGATGGTGGAGGTGTGCCGCGGGATCACGAAGCACCACTACCTCGTGACCGACGCCAAAGACATCGCTCGGGTGATGAAGGAGGCGTTTCACATCGCGACGACTGGCCGGCCGGGCCCGGTGCTCGTCGATCTGCCGAAGAACATCCAACTCGCCCAGATCGTGCCCGATTACGACTGCCCGATGAACCTGCCCGGCTACAAGCCGGAGCAGCGGAGGCCGGCTCCGGCCGAGCAGATCGCGCAGGTCGCCGCCGCGATCAAGCGGGCGAAGAAGCCCGTGATCTACGCCGGCGGCGGCGTGATCGCCTCCGACGCCTCGGAGGAACTGCGGGCGCTCGTCAAGAAGACCGGCATCCCGGTGACGATGACGCTCATGGGGCTCGGAACGTATCCGGGCGACGATCCGCTGTCGCTCGACATGCTCGGCATGCACGGCAGCGTGTATGCTAATTACGCCGTGGACGAGGCTGACCTGCTGCTCGCCATCGGCGTGCGGTTCGACGATCGCGTGACGGGCAAGGTGGAGGCCTTCGCCGAGCACGGCTTCATCGTCCACATCGATATCGACCCGTCCGAGATCAACAAGAACAAGGTCGTGCACGTGCCGATCGTGGCCGACGTCAAGACGGCCCTTGGCCAGCTCAATGCGATCGTGGAGCGGCCAACGGCCGATCTCGCCCCGTGGCATGACCGGATCGCCGAGTGGAAAAAGGAAGACCCGTTCTCCTACGACACGTCGTACCCGGGCATTCTCGCCCAGGAGGCGATTCAGGCCCTTTCCCGGCTCACCGCCAAGCGGGAGACCGTGATCGCGGTGGGCGTGGGGCAGCATCAGATGTGGGCGGCCCAGTTCTTCACGTTCCGCGAGCCGCGGACCTGGCTCTCCTCCAGCGGCCTGGGCACGATGGGCTTCGGCCTCCCGGCGGCGATGGGGGCCAAGGTGGCCAGGCCCGAGGCGATCGTGGTGGACATCGACGGCGACGGCAGCATCCTGATGAACATCCAGGAGTTGGCCACCTGCAAGACCGAGAACATCCCGGTGAAGGTGCTGCTGCTCAACAACCAGCATCTCGGCATGGTGGTGCAGTGGGAAGACCGGTTCTTCAAGGGCAACCGGGCCCACACCTACCTGGGCCCCGTCGATCATCCCGAGGCGTCCGGCCAGGGCAACGGCATCTCGCCGGGCGACCGTTATCCCGACTTCGTGATGGTCGCGAAGGGCTTCGGCTGGCAGGCGGAGACGATCTCGGAGAAGAAGGATCTCGTGCCGGCGCTCGAGCGGATGATCGCCGCCGAAGGGCCTGCGATCCTCGACGTGCAGGTGCCCTACCAAGAGCACGTGCTGCCGATGATTCCGTCGGGCATGACGGTCCGCGACCTGATCAAGAAGTAGCGGCGGTTTGGTGGCAGGGCAGGGGTAGCCGTACCGCTCACGCGGTTACGCTTCCTGAGCAGTGCACGCGGTTCACCAGGAAGCCCAATCGCGTAAGCGATGGGGACGGCTCGACGATCACGTGTGATTCCGCATCACTCCCTGGGAGGCGTCCAGGTGGTGATCGTCTCGCGGGCCTCACTGACCCGTAATGCGGTCGGGTTCTCGAGAATCCCGTCGATTTCCGTTCGAAGTTGCTTGGCCAAATCCACCGCGGCCGCGTTATCTTCGAGCAGACGGGCCAGACCCCCCTCCAAGGGCTCGGCCCAGGCCGGCTCGAGGGATCCCGCTTTGTTCTTCTTGAACTTGGGCTTCGCCACCGCCTCGGAGAGCTTCAGCAAGCGCCAGGCGTCTCGCTCCACCTCCAGCGTGCCGAGCGGGTAGACAGGGGTAGCCGAGCCCGCGTCTGGAAGTCCCGACTGCTGGATGTTTGCCAGCGGCATGCTGCTCAGCGACGCGGCCAGGGCACGATCCTTGGCTGCCTCCAGGCTGTCCGCCAACGCCGCCGTGGCCAACGAGTGGATGGCCGTCACGGCCTGCGCCGAGTCCACGCCCGACTCGGCGGTCGTGGTGGCCCCCAACGCGGTTGCCGCCCGCACCCGCTCGTCCATGGATCGGGCTTGGTCCGACACGATGGCCATCAGAGCCTTCGCCATCTCCGGGGACGCCTGAGGAACGACGCTGGGGACGAGGTCGAGCGCCCTCGACACGAGCCACTGACCAGCAGGGTCGAACGCGGGTGCCGGGGCCGTGACGATCGCCAGCAGCGCCGGAGTGGTCTTCTCGACGAACTCAGGCGACAGCGCCTTGGCCGTGACCTCGTCCACGTGCCGCGCCAGTCCGGCGACCGCAGCGGCGCGGACGGCCGGCGGTAGGCCGGCGTCAGCGGCGATGGCCGCCAGTTGCTTGCCGCTCTCCACCCAGGGTTTGCCATCGGATCGCAGATCACCGAGCACCATCGTTGCATTGGCAGCGATGGAGGGCTGCCCGGAGCGGGCCTGCTCGACCAGCCAGGCAGCCGCAGCCTCACGCACCTTCGGCCCCGCCCCGGCGGCGGCTCCACCCTTGCCTCCGCTGAGGGCGTCCCGGATCCTGTCCAGCGAAGCCTCAAACTTCTCCCCGCCCGCGAGGCGACGCTGCCGCCGCTGATCGGGCGTCTGGCGGAGTTTCTGGAGCGCCACCTTCGTCACGAAGGCCTTCGCCTCGTCGTCGAAGGCACCCTGCTCCTGGAGTCTCTTCACGAAGGCGTCGGTCTCCTTCTGCAGGGCATCCTGGGCGGCTTTTTCTGGGTCGGTCTTGCCGGCCGGGGAACCATCCTGCGCGGCTGCAGGTACGGCGATGCCCGCGGTGGTGAGCATCAGGATCGCCAGTACACGAACCCAGTGCACGATCATCGAAGCCCCCCCTGCGGCGCGTTGCCCTCTCCGAAAAAACCACCTCCGGGTTCGGACTGGAACCCTGGCGCGCCGGCTGAATAGCCCTCGTAGGCGTCGAGTACCCACTGCGAGTCCGCTGCCGTCACCACCTCGAGCGAACCGTCGGGACGGAGGAAGGCCATCTCGACCGGTTCCCGAATCACGGCCGTCGCTGCGGCGTCTTTCTTGCTGGCGTCCGCTGCGGCCTCGGTCTTCTGTCGCCCGCGGAAATCAATGAGTTCCCGGCCCACGTCGGCGTCGTTGAGCAGCGTCCATGACGCATCGCGAGGCTTGGGCTTGTCGGTTGCCTTGGCAGCGGACGAATCCTGCTTTTGCTTGTCTTTCTCCTTCGGCTTTTTCGACCTCTTCCACAGCACCGAGCCACCCGGTTCGACTGGGAGCACATGCTCGATCGCGAGGTCGAAGAGATCAGAGCCCTGATCGGCGCGCTTGCCCCGCATGTGCTGCCACGTCGGTCCGAGGAACGACACCTCGACCTGCGTCTTGCCGAGTTTGGGACCGGCCGACTTCTGCGTTTGCGCAGCAGGCGTGGCGTTGTCGCCACCGGAGTCCGCGGCCGCCTTGCTTTCCACGAGCGACGCCCGAGCCGCCGTCATGTATGGGGTCGGTAGCATCACCGTCGCGGTGGGCTCGCTAACGCTCGAGAGGAGTTCGTTTCCCGCCGCCTTCTGGTCTGCGAGCATGCGAGGATCGAGCCCGTAGTTCGGGTTGGGAAGCTCAACCTTCACCCGATAGCGATACGCTTTGCCGGGATCGACCGACTCATCGATGAATCTGAAGAGCCGGTATTCAGCCCCCTCGTCGATGCCCCCGCCGGTCATCATGGGGCCGCCGAACTCGCCGCCGCCCCCGCCGAGTCCTCCCGCGACTCCTCCGGCCGACATCATTTTGGGATCACGCTGTTCCACGCCCTGCCTGCCGTCGGCTTCCAAGGGAGTGATGCCGATGATCTGAACGACGGGGATTCCACTCTCGAGCGCCGGGATGACGCGAAGATCGCACGCCGCGATCGACTTCAGATCGATCGTCTTTTGCCAGGCGGCCGACATGATGAACACCGGCTTCACGGCGGTCGGCCTCGAAGAGCCGTCGGGTGTCGGGGCAGTGGTGGCATCGGGAGGCGGAAACGACTCTGATCCATCGGCGGCCGCAACGCCGATCATGACGGTTTCGGGAGACCCGGTTTTTTGGGCAGCCCCCGCGAACTTCATGCCGACGAGTTCCACCTCGTGGCCGGCATGGTCCGCAAACTCCTTGCGCACATCAGCGGGCCGCAGTCGAACCGGGCTTTCGGCGATCTGCTCGCTCCGCTCGAGCCGCCACTTGTGGCGGGGTTGGAGAAACCACGGGTGAATCGTGTCGAGGCCCCATGGCTCGTAGAGCCGCTGCGGCAGGGAGGCCGCATAGCCCGACTCGCCGCTTGACGTGGCCAGATCGTTGGCACCGAGCAGGAAGCGTTCCGGAAGCGGTTTGCTGCCGCCCTGATCGGCGTCGAGCCGAAGCCGGATGGGCGACCATGCCTCCGGCTTGTCGGCGTCGGCTGCCACGGCGCGCTCCACGACGTAGTCGCCCCAGCGGGGCAGATCCTGGAGGGGATCGCCGGTGCCGGGCGTGGCGGCCGCATCGGCGGTGCCGAGGGCGCGTCGAAACTCGGCACGCTGCTTGGCAACAGGAACCAGCCCCACGAGGACGACGTAGGGGGCCAACCGTTCGAAGCGTTTCTGCGGCTCCAGATAGTCGGGGTTCGCCGCAGACTGGTTGCCATCGTCAGTGCCGCCCTGTGCAGCCGCATTGGCCATCTGCTCGGCCATTTGATCCTTGAGCACCCGCCAGCCGGCGATGGCGCGGAGGTCCTCGACCGGGAAGGCCTTCGGCTCGGCCCGCCTGACGATCTGCTGCACCACGGGCCTGCTGAGCATCGCCACGTCAGGAGCGGGCGCAACCTTCACCTGCTGCGGCCGCCACGGGTCAATCGTCCGCGAGAGTTGCCCGGCCGACCGCATCGCGTCCGCGGGCGGCTTCGCCACCGCGTCGATGTGCCGCACGGTGTCGGCCGTGAGCGCGGCCACGGACTCGGGTCGCTTTTCGGCACTGACTGACTTCGCACGCAGGGCGTTTACGCCATTCCAGGCCAGCACGAGCCCAAGAATGCCGACACCTCCCACGACGAACTTCTCGACGTGGTTCAGGAAGAACCGACCGATCGCGTCCTTGTCGAACTTCAGGCCGGGCATCTTCATGTTCCACCTCCCGTGGGGGCGGCGTCGCCACCGCTGATCGTCTTCGGGTCAGGAACAGGTGCCAGCCCCACGGTGCCGCGGAGTTCGACGAACACGTCATAGGGTCGGCCGGTGGCGCCGGCGGCATCGTTCGATGGAGACGCCGGCGATGGTGCGGCGAACTCACCGCCACCCGGCCGGCCGCCACCGCCGCCGGATTGCTGCGAGGGATTGATGCGGACCTGCCGGACGTCGATCGGCACCGGATTGGTCGCGAGTTCGGTGAGCAGGGCGTCGAGCTTTCGTTGATCCATCGTGACGCCCAGCCGAAACGGCACGAGGTGCACCATCTTCACGGCCGGGAGCGTGGCGAGCTCCGCCGCCGTCAGCGGCTTGCCGCTGAAATCGACGTAGATCCACTCCTTCAGCTGTTCGTCGGGCGCTGCAACGGGTGCTGCTGCCGAAGGATCGCCGCCAAGCTCGCCACCCATCGGGCTGCCTGGTCCCATCATCGAGCCGCCACCACTGAATCGTGGGTTGAGCGGCCGGCCGGTCGCCATTCCGCCTTCGCCGGGCATCCCCATGCCGCCAGCCATCTCGGGTGACGGCATGCCCTCGCCGCCAAACTCACCTCCCGCCGCGCCGGGAGCGGCCATCATCTGGATGCGGCCACCACCCTGACCACCGGGCTGGTCCTCCGCGGCCGGATAGCCGACCGTCAGTTCGCTCACGGAACTGATCGGCGCCTCGAACCTGTCCGGGGCGGCTTCGTTGAGCTTCTTGATGACGTCACAAAAGAGTCCGTAGACCCAGAGATCCTCCTGGGCGAGCAGCACCTGCGTCGTCGAGATGACGTCCTTGCCTGATCGCTTGGCATTTGTGTCGAACGTGAACGAATCGAGCACCCGCTTCTGGTCGGCGTCGGCCCACTGCACGAGGGCGGTCGAGCCACCAGTCGCAGCCGCTCCGAAGCCGGGGCGTGGACCGCCAAACTCTCCCCCCGGGCCGCCTCGCGGGCCGCCAAACTCCCCTCCAAATGGACCCCGAGCGCCGAGCCCGGCCTCGGTACCAACACCACCTGCGACGGCCCCTTCCGCCATCAAGTCGTCGGCGCCCATGCGCTTCGGGAGTTCCCGGGCGAGTTCCTGCACGGTGTTCTGGTAGCGTTGCAGCAGCGCCCGGTTCAGCGATCCACCAGGCTTGAGCCCAGTGACGGCTTTGATGAAGTCGTCACCGAGTCGCTTCGGCCAGGACCGCAGCGGTTCCTGGTCCTTCCAGAACCGCTGCCATTCCGAGATCGTCTCTTCTTGGATCTTCTTCGTCTGGCCCTCCACGACCTCCGTCCATCCCTCGTTGGGATGCGACTCGATCCCCTGCACGCTCTTCAGCGCCGACACGCGGTTCTCGATCTCCTGCGACCGGCTTTGAATCTCGCGGTCGATCTTCGACGTCCCGCTGAACAGGAGCGGCACCAGCACGATCGGCACGATCGCGGCCAGGATCCAGAAGTGATACTTCGCCAGGGCGGCGACGTACGGACGGATCTGTTCGGGAATCGCTGGCATGGCGGATCTCGCGAGCGGCTACTGGGCAACGGCCCCGGCGTCGGCCGGCGTCGGGGGCGGCGGAAGCTTCGAGCCGGGCGTGGTGGGTTGCCACGTGAACTGGAGGATGAACTCGTAGCGTTTCAGGTCGGCGGGCGGAGCATCCTTGGCCGAAGCCATCGGATTGGCTTCGTAACGGACCTTGCGAATCGGCGAAGAATACACGAGCACCGGATACCCGATGCCGAGGTCGGCGAGAGGCACGAGTTCGCCCGACTTCTCGCCGGCGGCCACGGGCACTTCGTCTCCCTTGCCGAGCAGGTTTTTCACCAGCGTCGAGCGGACGAACTGCTCGCCTTCGTTGCCCTGCTCGTCGTTGTGGAAGTGGTGGCCCGTGATCTGCACGACCCATCCCGCCCCAATCGGTCCGCCGGTCGGTGCAGCGGCCGTGCCATCGGCAGCGATCGGTTCGCTCGGGGGCGTCTCGGCGGCTGGGGCAGCCCCATCGGCGGGAGGAGCAGGCTGCTCGCCCTCGGCCGAAGCGGAGCCCTCGCCCTTCTCCTCCGCGGCCTGCGTCTCCGCCCATTGGCCCTGCACCCCCGTAAACCACGTGGCCAGATCGGGGAAGAACTGCATGTCGAAGCTGTCGATGTGGATCTCGCGGCGATCCGCAACCTTTTCGGGAACCGCGCCGTCGGCATCGCGAGGCAGCAGGGTGCCGATCGCCCGCATCAGGTCGAGTGACTGGAATCGCCGCTCCTGGACCTGCAGCAGGTACTGCTGCCAGGAGGCAGACTCTTCCTGCTTCTGTTTCACCGCTTCGAGCGCCGAAACCGTGGCGGCGGAACGAGTCTTGGCCTGGTCGGCTGCCGCAAATGCCTGCGAATACTTCGCCGGAGCGTAGCTCTGCCAGGCGAGGAACATCCCCGCAAAGTTGACGAGCGCTGCGGTGAGCAGGCCGAGCATCGCGGCCACCGCCCACGGTTTCTTGGCCGCGATCAGCCGGTCGCGGACGATCTCCCCCGGCATCAGGTTGGTGCGGAGGTTCGATGCGCCCGCGGCCTGCAGCGCCAGGCCGTAGGCCGTGGCGAAGGCGAGGCGATTCTCGCGGAAGCCGTTGGCGGCGACAGTCGCCCCGTCGAGCGCGGCGTATTTCTCGAGCCTCTGCACGTCGACGCCGAGTTGCTTGGCGACGAAGTCGGAGAGCCCCCGAAGTTTGGCGGCGTTGCCAAACAGCAGCACCTTGCCGATCTTCGCGGTCTTGTCGGCGCCGGTGAAGTAGTTGAGTGACCGCTGCAGGTCGGAGGCGAACTCCGTGAACACCGGCCGCATCGCCTTGAACACCATGCGGGGATCGGTGGCGCGGACGGCGTTGCGCTTCTCCTGCTCCGCCTTCTGGAAGGTGTACTGCATCTCCTTCACGAGGGCCTTCGTGAAGGTGCTGCCACCGATCGGCATGCTCCGCTGCTGGATCTTCAGGCCGTTGGTCATCACCACGTCGGTCGAGTCGACACCGATCGACACCAGCACGATCGACTCCGGCGGGTTGTCCGGGTCGATATTCGCACGCGGAGGCAACTGGTCGAACATCACCATGTTCGCCAGGGCGATGGGCTGCAGCTGCAGCACGTCGACTTCAATGCCGGCGTTGCGGAACGGAGCCAGGGCCTTGTTGACCTGCTCCTTCTTCATGGCGAAGAGCGCCACCTCCTCGTCCATGACGAAGCCGCTCTCTTCGATGCCGCTCTCGAGCCGCTGCCAGGCCCACTCCACCTGGTCGAGCGGGAATGGAATCTGCTGGCTCGCCTCGTAGCGGACGATGTCGGGGATCTTCTTCGCCTCGATGGGCGGCAGCTTGATGAACTTGGAGAGGCCGGACTGCCCGGGGGCGGACACGGCCACGCTGTCTCCCTCGAGCGAGTGCCGCGAGAGAAACTCCTCGATCGCAGCCTTCACCAGCTCCACCGGGTCCGCCTCCGGCTGCGAGAGCATCATCGGATATTCGATGTACTCGAACGTGTCGGCGATCAACTTTCGCGGATCCGACGGCGACACCTGGCACCGCAGGGCCTTGAGGCCGCACTTGCCGATGTCGATTCCCCAGGCGTACGGACTGCGAGCCATAAAGGAGCCGTGATCCCGGTGCGGAGGTCGGAGGGTGGGTGGGCCGGGAAAAGGAGGGTTTCGTTGGGCTAAATCCCGCCCACTGATAACTTTACGAACGCGTTCCCGGGGGTGTCAAACCGTCCCCCTTCGTTCCCGGCTGGGTGACGATCGGGATCAACTACACTCCCAGCCATGCCTCTCGAACGGCCTTTCGAACGCACGACGGTCTTCCTTCCTTGCCACACGCTCGACGATTTCCCGACGTGGCTGGAAGAGGCCGAGGCTGACGATCTCCTCGCTGCCTGGACCGCAGCCTGGCATCCGGCGGTGGTGGCGGCGGTTGGCGCCGCACCGCGGTGGGCGAGCATCGACCTGCCGGTGTCCCAGGGGCCGCTGCTCGGGATCGTGCCGACCACCTGGGACGACCGGTTTGCGGCGCAGTTCGACGCCACCTGCACGGTGGGCTCAGGGTTCGTGCGGCGGACGGTCGGTGTGGAGGCGATCGAGCGGGTGGCGGCCGACCGCCTTGGGCTTGCCGACGGCCCGCTCGCGGGGGCCGGGTGGGCGGACGACTTTCGGGCGCTCGGGATCGCCGCCTTGTTGGCGGAACTCTTGGCCCGTCGCATGCGGACCCATGCCGATCTCGAATCGACCGGTTTTTGTGCCGCCGTCGTGGCAGCCGCGCGGGCTGCCGTAACGGGCCACGACGACGACGTGCGGACGTCACTCCGTGAGGCATTCGACGCGATTTCGGCGTCCCGTGCCCGCTACTATCCTGTCGATTCCTATGCGATCGATCTCGTGCTGGTCGCGGCCTCCGCTCGCGGACCGGCGATTGTGGCCGCGATCGAATCTCCTGTGCCCGTTGCGGTTGCGGCCACGGGCGACTCGATCGCGGGGGTCGCCGCCTCCGATCCCGAGGCCATCGCCGCCGTTCGCACCGCGGTGAACGTCGGACGCGTCGAACTCTGCGGCGGTCTCGCGGCCGATGCGCCGCTCGATTTGGCCACGCCGGAGTCGGTCCTGGCCTCGTTCACCCGCGGCCGCGAGGTCTGCCGCACCCTGCTCGGCTCCCCGCCTGCGTCGTTCGCCCGCGCTGCCGGCGGAGCGGTTTCGCTGCTGCCGCAACTCGTGGCGGGCCTCGGTATGGAAGGTGGGCTCTGGACGCTCTTCGACGGTTCACCACTCCCTGACGTCGGCGGCGGCATGATTCGTTGGCAGGGTGGTGGCGCGGCGGTGGACCTGCTCGCCGCCGCTCCGCTCGACGCCCGGTCAGCCCGCACCGTGCTCTCCCTCTCCGAGACGCTGGGCGACGCCCTCGACCGCGAGCACGTGGCGGCCTTGCTCTTCGCCCATTACGCGGGGACGGCCAGTCGTTGGCACGCTCTCGTTCGCAGGATCGGCCACTGGACGAACCTCCTCGGCACGTTCGTCACACCGCGGGAACTCGCCCGCCGCGCCGGTGCCGCCGGGACACCCGTGTCGCTCGAGCCCGACGCGTTTCCGCCTTCCATGCCGCGGTCGGTCGCCGCTGGCGACAACGACCCAATCGCCGCGGCCGTGGCACGGGCTGCGGAGGAGGCCAGGGCGGTCGTCGCGGGCACCAACTCGCTCACCGAGTCCACCCCGCCGCCGCCTCACCCGCCTGCCGCAGCGCAGCCCCCGCGGCGTCGCTGGCTTTCGTTCGCGGTGCCGACGGGGGCCGCTCGCAACGCCGACCGGCTCGTGCTCGACAATGGAAGAGTGCGGGTGGAGGTCAACCCTCAGACGGGCGGCCTGCTCTCGCTGCGGCGTGATGGCGACGGAGCGAATCGCCTCTCGCAGCAACTCGCCGTCCGCACCACGCGGTCGCCGGGAGCTGTCGGGAGCACGTGGGAGACCGAGGAAGACCGCGCCTCCTCCACACGCATGGTCGCCGACACCGTGGAACGAGTTTCGGAAGCAGACGGCCGTGACGGAATCGTCTCGAGGGGCCGCCTGGTCGCCGCGGACGGCAGTGACGTGGCCCGGTTTTCGCAGACCCTCTCGCTGGTCCCAGGCCTGCCACTTGCGTCCCTCGACATCGACCTCGAGATCGCGCGACCATTCGCGGGCCCGCTCCTCGAAAACCACGCTGCCGCGCGGTTCGCCTGGCACGAGAACGAGCACGTGGAGATCCGCCGCAGCCTGCTCACCCAGTCGGTTGCCACGGAACGGACGCGGTTCACGGCGCCGCACTTCATCGTGATCGTGCCCGATGGCTCGCGATTCGACGCGGCCGACGACGCGGTGGCGATCCTCACCGGCGGGCTTCCCTGGCACCTCCTCTCCACCCCGCACGTGCTCGATTCCCTCCTCGCCGGCGGAGCCGCCACCCGCGTTTCCAGGCGTCTCGGGCTGGGGCTGGGTCTCCGCCGTCCGTGGGATACGGCGCTGCGGCTGGCGGCCGGTGCCCCGCTCCACGCGGCGGTCCCCGGTCTCCCGGATAACGTCCGACTGACGGTGTCGGAGCAGGTCGCGAGCGTCGGTCATCCCACGGGCGGCCGGTTTGGCATCCTGGAATCGGCCGGTAGGGCGGGCGAGGTGACGATCGATTGGCGGCGTCAGGTCGTCCGGGCGACGGCCGTCGATTTCGCCGGCGCACCGCGACCTGAGCCGGTGGTTGCGATCGATGGCACTCGCACCGTAGTTTCTCTCCAACGCTACCAGTGGCTGCAGCTCGATGTGGAGTTCGCGGGATGATCATCACGCTCGACGGTCCCGCCGGCGCCGGCAAGAGTTCCACCGCCCGCGCGCTGGCCCGCCGCCTGGGCTGGTTCTACATGGACACCGGAGCCATGTATCGAGCGGTCACGCTCGTGGCGCTCGAACGAACCGTGTCGCTCCACGATGCCGAGGGCCTCGCGGCACTCGCCGAGTCCCTGGCGATCGCCTTTCGCGATGGGCGTGTATTCGTCGGTGACCGTGACGTGTCGACCGAGATCCGCACTGAGCAGATCACCGCGGCCACGCGATCGGTGGCGGATGCCCCGCCGGTCCGCGATGTCATGAAGCGGATGCAGCGGACCATCGCCGCAGGCATCGACGTGGTCACCGAGGGCCGCGACCAGGGGTCGGTGGTGTTTCCGCATGCCGAGCTCAAGGTGTTTCTCACTGCCTCGCCCGAGGAGCGGGCCCGTCGCCGCCATTGCGAAGAGGCATCCCGTGGGACGGCCACGTCGCTCGACTCGGTGCTCGCGGCGCAGAACCGTCGCGACGAGGGGGACCGCGTCCGAGCGGTCGGAGCCATGAAGGCGGCCGACGACGCGGTGCTCGTCGAGACCGACGGGCTCACGCAGGATGAGGTGGTCGAACGACTCGTGCACCTGATCGAGGAGCGGCGGCGGCCGCGACCCTCATGAGCGACCGCGGCGACGAGGAGACGCCGGTCGGTGGCGGCCACACCGCATTCGGCAAGTGCCTCTACGACCTGCTCTGGGTGCTCTGCCGCACGCTCGGGGTGTCGCTGCTCGGCTTCCGGTCGCGGTTCGTGCAACCGCTGCCGAAGACCGGGCCGCTCATCGTGCTCTCGAGCCATCAGACGTTTCTCGATCCGTTGCTGCTCGGCCTGGCCACCGATCGCCGGCTGTCGAGCCTGGCCCGCAGTTCGCTCTACCGTTTCAAGCCGTTCGCCGCGGTGATCACGGCGCTCGATGCCGTGCCGATCGATCTCGACTCGTCGGCCCTGAAGGCGATGAAGGTGGTGATCGCCCGGCTCAAGCGGGGGGCGGCGGTGACGATCTTTCCGGAGGGATCGCGGACCGACGACGGCCACCTCGGCGAGTTCAAGAGCGGCTTCGCCCTGATCGCGAAGCGGGCCGCGGCACCCATCGTGCCGGTCGCGATCGTGGGCGGTTTCGAGTGTTGGCCGCGGACCCGGCTCCTGCCGAGGCCGGGGCGGATCCGCCTCGAGTTCGGGGAAATCCTCACCGCTGAGCAGGTGGCGGCGATGAGCGAGCAGGAGATCTTCGCGGTCTGCACGCAGCGCATCCGCGACCTCGATGCCAAGGCCCGTGCCGCCCTGGGCTTTACGGCCCGGTCGACGCGGGGGGGGCCGAGCCCGCGCGGGCCCGCTTGAAAGGGTCGATGGTGCCGCCGCCGGGGCCCGGGGGCGGGTCGTTGGCCGACTGGCCGAACGGCACCAGTTTCGGCCACTCCAGGTTCATCCCCGGCCAGCCCTGGGCTTGGGCCGGAGGGGGGGACGCCAGCGGTGGCTTCGTCGGGCCGTCAGGGGCGGCCGACGGCTGGCTGGAGAGCATTTCGTGTGGCGTCGGAAACCCGCCCGATGCACCGCCGGTCGAGACGAGCGTGGCCGGCACACCCGGGTCGCCGCGATCGACGGTGCGGATGGAAACCTCATCGACGAGCGCCTCGCCCAGCCCCGTGAGGGCGAAGGTTACGGTGAACGGTTCGCCGGCCGACTCCGCCGGCACGATGCGATGCAGCACGAGCCGCCGCCAGGTCTTCGTGGACCCCACGCGTTCGCCGAGTGCCGGGCCGCCGAGCGAGTCGAAGACGAACAAGCCGTCAACGCTGCCGGCGATCGGCTTGGGTACGAACACCTGCGCCGAGATTTCGACCAGTTTGCCGGCCGGCGGTTGCAGCGGCGGCGTCGTCACCCAGAGTGGCGGCGTCTCCACCACGATCGGCGGGTCTTCCTTGTTGGCGGGCCGCGCTACCATCCGCAGGCATCCCTGGCCTGCGGCAGGCTTGGCCAGCGATACCTCCAGCTTCGTGACGATGTCCGACTGTGACCGCGCGAAGTGCCGCCAGCCACTCCCGGAGAGATCCTCGATCCGTTCCATGCCGCCGCCACCGAGGAGTTCCGGGCCCTGCACCACCGCCCCGCGGGCCGCCACGAACTGCCACTCCTCAGCGAGCGCGGTGTCGGATGCGGTGAGCGGGCTGGCCACCATCGACCCCTCGGCCTTCACGCCGTTCTCCCAGACGCGCCGCTCGAACTGGCCGGCAATCGCGGCCGCACGGCGGAGCCTCGCGATGGCCGTCGTCGGATCGGACAAGGAAAGCGATTCGCCCTCGGCGGCAAGCCGGCCGGCTTCGGTGAGCATCGGCACGGCGCTCACCGGCGGCGGTCCCGAGAGGGCCTGCGGTGGCAGTCGGCCGAGCAGGTCGCCGGAAGCGGCCAACGCCGACGCTGCAACCGCTCGGGCCGACGAGAGCTCGAAGGCCGTGAGGCCGCGGATGCGATCCTGGACGTGGGCGGTCACCGCCGGCTCGCCGCTGAACAGGATGATCGAGTGGGTGAGGAAGTCATCGAGCGTCACCGACACGCCCCCGGTCACCCGCTGTTGGCGCAGCGGCTTCAGCCCCCCGGCAGCCACCTCCCAGGCTTGATGCGCTTCCGGCACGCCGGGCACCAGGATCGTCAGCGGCGCTTCGTTGGGCGGGATGTCGCTGCCGGCGTAGCGGCGGGCCACGATCTGCGAGCCCTGCACGCACCGCCAGACCACCACCATCCGCGCCCGGGCGGCCTCCATCACGAAGGCCTGCACCTCCTCGCTGCTGGTCTGCGCCTGGGCGGCGAATCGTCCTGCCGCGCCCCACGGCTCGAGCACCTGAAGCCGCAGGTTCATCTCGCGGGCGGCGGCGGCGCGGGCACGGGCCTCGCGGTCGTCGCCGTCGAGGCGGCGGGTCGATGTGAAGAGGATGCCGCGGGTGCCGGCGGCCACCGCCGAGAATGCCGCGAGCGACAGGCTTTCGCCATCGACGGCCAGACCGCGGCCACCGACGCCGGCGATCGCCGCCGCCTGCCGGGCCGCCCGGGGATCGATTTCGGTGGAGATGGTCGCCAGCAGGGGCGTGCCAGGGCGGGTGAGCCGCGGGCGTTCGCGGAGCCACTTCAGATAGTCGACCAGTTCGAGCGACGTGCCGAGCACCGTCTTGCGGGCGACGAGCATGT